>Ga0182736_1001226_pt1 | contig 27086 bp, 28 predicted proteins | sample eDN5th30CKraftBY_FD_128882 | JGI IMG/M metagenome (GOLD analysis project Ga0182736, IMG submission 128882) | Enriched backyard soil microbial communities from Emeryville, California, USA - eDNA 5th pass 30_C Kraft BY (version 2) (version 2) | ecosystem: Environmental > Terrestrial > Soil >...
CGCAGTTCCAGACCCCGGCCAAGCTCCAGGCGGCCGAATGATTCAACACCTCGAACCCTTTGCACCAATGGAGATCGTCATGATGAAGTCACGTTTCTGGGTGGTCGGCGGCGAGTACACCTCCTGCGACTGCGAAACCATCGTCCAGGGCACCGAGCGGGTGGTCGGCCCCTTCGAGAGCCGCACCGATGCCGAGCGCACCTGGCGCACCCTGTCCGAGGATCATCGTCCCCAGGCCCAGGTCCGCTTCACCATCGCCCAGGAGCCTCCGTCGACCCTGAGCGCGTGAGGAGGTTCGATCACTCCCACCATGGCCGGGCTTGTCCCGGCCATGGCGGAAGAGAGCAGGATCTTTTGCCGCCCCACGAAGTTTTTACCCTCCGGCCTTATTCTTCATGAGCCTCCCCCCTGCCTAAACGACCCGACTGTCCTAAAAACAGCCGGGCAAGGTTTCTCAAGGGGTTTCGCATGAAGACCGTCCTGACATCGCTCACCTTCGCCGCCGCTCTCGCGCTCGCCGGGGCGGGGACCGCCCGGGCCGACGTGGTCGTCTCGTCGAAGATCGACACGGAAGGCTCGGTTCTGGGCAACATCATCCTGCTGACCCTCGAGGCCAACGGCATCAAGACCCAGGACCGGATCCAGCTCGGGGCGACCCCCGTGGTGCGCAAGGCCATCACGGCGGGCGAGATCGACATCTATCCCGAATATACCGGCAACGCGGGCTTCTTCTTCAACAAGGCGGACGATCCGGTCTGGAAGGACGCGGCCAAGGGCTTCGAGATGGCCAAGAAGCTCGATTACGACGCCAACAAGATCGTCTGGCTCGATCCCTCGCCGGCCAACAACACCTGGGCCATCGCGCTGCGCAAGGACGTGGCCGATTCCAACAAGCTGAAGACCCTGTCCGAGTTCGGCCAGTGGGTGACCAAGGGCGGCAAGGTGGTGCTGGCGGCCTCGGCCGAGTTCGTGAACTCGGACGCGGCCCTGCCGGCGTTCCAGAAAACCTATGATTTCAAGATGAAGCCGGACCAGCTCATCGTGCTCTCCGGCGGCGACACGGCGGCGACCATCAAGGCGGCGGCCGAGCAGACCAACGGCGCCAACGCGGCCATGGTCTACGGCACGGACGGCGGCATCGCCCCGTCGGGCCTCACGGTGCTGGCAGATGACAAGAACGTGCAGCCGGTCTATGCCCCGGCGCCGATCGTCCGCGAGGCCGTCCTGAAGGAGAACCCGAAGATCGCCGAGATCCTGAAGCCCGTCTTCGCCTCCCTCGACCTCACCACGCTCCAGGGGCTGAACGCCCGCGTCCAGGTCGGCGGCGAGCCCGCCAAGGCCGTGGCGACGGATTACCTGAAGTCCAAGGGATTCCTGAAATGATGGGATTTCCTGAAACGACCTGAGGTTCCGGTCTTAGGCGGCTCGTCAACCTCCGACCTCATCCTGAGGAGGGGCGAAGCACCGTCTCGAAGGATCATCCAGCACGGACTGAAGGCGCCCTCATCCCGAGGGCTCAGGGAAGAGCCGTCATGAACCAGACACTTAAGGTGAGGACTCGGCAAACAGACGGATGAGCCGTACTCTCATGACCCAGACGGTGCGATAAGGGCCGGAAACCTTGTGACGACGATTTCTTCCCGAACGGCCGCGCCCGGCATGTCCTCCCTGCGCTCCGCCCTGGCCCTGGACCGGCTCGGGAGCGTGATCGCCGTCCTGATCGGCATCGCGCTCTTCGCCTCGCCCTTCGTCGTCTACCGGGCCAACCGCATCGTGGCCGGTGAAGGGCGGATGCTGGCCGATGCGCTGCCGCCTCCAGGCGCCGTCGGCGTGATGATCGTGGCGCTCGGCGTGGCCTTGTGTGCGGCCCTGATCCGTGCGCCGCTGATCCGCCTCGCGGCCGCGACCATCGGCCTATGCGCGATCTTTCCGGCGGTCGGATTCTCGGCCGGCTTCGTCACGCCGCCCGGCAACACGTTCGCGCGCGTCTCGCCGTCCCTGGGCTTCTGGCTCCTGGCCCTGGCCTTCGCGCTGCTCGCGGCCGATGCGCTGACGCGGCTGCGCCTGGGGCCCTGGGCGAGGCTCGCCGCCCTCGCGGTGGCGGCGGGCGCGATCGGGCTGCTGCTCGCCTCCGGCGCCTGGAACGATCTCTCCCTCCTCAAGGAATATGCGAGCCGGGCGGACACCTTCTGGCGCGAGGCGCGCGAGCACCTGTGGCTGGCGTTCGGCTCGATGGTCGCCGCCTGCCTCGTCGGATTGCCGCTGGGCATTCTCGGTCATCGCGTCCCGAGGCTGCGGGATGCGATCCTGCAGGGGCTCAACATCGTCCAGACGATCCCGAGCATCGCGCTCTTCGGCATCCTGATCGCGCCGCTCGGGTATCTCGCCGCGCATGTGCCCTTGGCGGCGGCCTTAGGGATTCGCGGCATCGGGGCGGCGCCCGCCTTCATCGCGCTCTTTCTCTATTCCCTGCTGCCGGTCGTCGCCAACACGGTCACGGGATTGAAACAGGTGCCTCCCGCCGTGACCGATGCGGCGCGCGGCATGGGCTTGTCCGCGCGCCAGCGCCTGTGGCAGGTGGAATTGCCTCTGGCCCTGCCGGTCATTCTCACGGGCATCCGCATCGTGCTGGTGCAGAACCTCGGACTGGCCACCGTGGCGGCGCTGATCGGGGGAGGGGGCTTCGGCACCTTCGTGTTCCAGGGCATCGGTCAGACGGCCATCGACCTCGTGCTCCTGGGCGCCATTCCCACGGTGGCCCTGTCGTTCGCCGCCGCCATCATCCTCGATGCGGTCGTCGATCTGACCCGGCGGGGATCCCCATGATCGAGATCGAGCACCTCTCCAAGCGCTACGGCGCCACAATCGTGGTCGACGACGTGTCCCTCCGGATCGACGAGGGAACGATCACCGTGGTGGTCGGTACGTCGGGTGCGGGCAAGTCGACCCTGCTGCGCATGATCAACCGGCTCGTGGAGCCGAGCCAGGGCCGCGTGCTCATCGACGGCCAGGACACGATGGCGATTCCGGAGGATCAGCTGCGGCACCGGATCGGCTACGTGATCCAGGGCTACGGGTTGTTTCCGCATCGGACGGTCGCCGAGAACATCGCCACGGTGCCGCGCCTTCTCGGCTGGGACAAACGCAAGATCGCCGCACGCGTCGAGGAGCTGCTCGATCTGTTCCAGCTCGACCCGGCGGAATTCGCGAACAAGTTTCCGCATGAATTGTCCGGCGGGCAGCAGCAGCGCGTCGGCGTCGCGCGCGCCCTGGCGGCAAGGCCCGCGGTGCTGCTGATGGACGAGCCGTTCGGCGCGCTCGATCCCGTCATTCGCAGCAAGGCGCAGGACGATCTCGTCGCCATCCAGCGCCGTCTCGGCACCACGGTGGTTCTCGTCACGCACGACATGAACGAGGCGTTCCAGCTGGGCGACAGGATCGCCGTGATGGATCAGGCGCGGCTCCTGCAATACGCGACGCCCGCCGAACTGCTCACCCGTCCGGCGGAGGCCTTCGTCGAGCAGCTCGTGGGAACGGCGGAGCGGCCCTTCCGGCTCCTCTCGCTGCGGACGGTGCGGGAGGCACTCGAATCCGGACATGCCGAAGGCGAGCCCATTCCCGTCACCGACTCGCTGCGCGATGCCCTCTCGCGGCTGATCTGGGCCGGGCGGGACGCCCTGCCCGTCGCGGACAAGTCCGGCGCTCTCGTCGGACGCATCAGCGTGCAGGGCATCGTGGCGCATGGGCGGGCGGCCCCATGAGCAGGCATTCCTGGATCTGGCGCGGGGCGGCGCTGCTCCTGCTGGTGCTCTTCATCGCGGCGCCGCAGCTCTTCGCCTTCGCCTTCAGGCCGCTGACCGTGAACGGCGCGCCGGCGATCTACAACCAGGGCAGCCTGTTGTCCCTCACCCTGTCGCATCTGCGCATCGTGTTCCTGGCGACGCTGGCGAGCACGATCCTGGCCCTGGGGCTCGGCATCTTCGTCACGCGGCCTTCGGGCCGGGAGTTCCTGCCGCTGTCGCGCAGCCTGGTGAATATCGGCCAGACCTTCCCGCCCGTCGCCGTTCTGGCGATCGCCGTGCCGCTCGTCGGCTTCGGCGAGAAGCCGACCTTCATCGCGCTGTTTCTCTACGGACTCCTGCCGATCTTCGAGAACACGCTCACCGGCCTGATGGAGGTGTCGCCGCAGACGCTCGAAGCCGCCAAGGGCATGGGCATGAACCCGCGCCAGCGCCTGTTCCAGGTGGAACTGCCGCTCGCGCTTCCGGTGATCCTGGCGGGGATCCGCCTCTCGGTGATCATCAGCCTGGGCACGGCCACCATCGGGTCGACCGTGGCGGCCAAGGGATTGGGCGAGGTCATCATCGCGGGGCTTCAATCCAACAACGTCGCTTTCGTGCTGCAGGGCGGTTTGGTGGTTGCGCTGCTCGCGGTTCTGATCCACGACGGATTGGGAATGGCCGAACGGGCGGCCGCGAGAAGATTGGGCCGCCCCGCGGACGAGGTGACATGACGCTTCTCGAACGATTGAAGATCGAAACCCGCGACGCGCATGACCGGATCGAGGCCGCCATGGATCTCGACCGCCGGATGGCGTCGCGCGACGCCTACAGGGACCTGCTGATCCGCTTTTACGGCTTCCACAAGGCCTGGGAGGACGAGGCCGCCGAACGGGCGCCCGACCGGGCCTTCTTTCAAAGCCGCTGCAAGACCCGGCTTCTCGCCCGGGATCTCGAAGTCCTAGGACTAAAATCTGACGATATCATTCGTTTGCCACAATGCCGTCCTCTCATGCCTCTGCCGAATGCCGAGGCGGTGCTGGGGAGCATGTATGTGGTCGAGGGATCCACGCTCGGCGGCGCCATGATCGCGCGCGACGTGGAGAACCGGCTTGGACTGACGGCGGAAACGGGCTGCGCCTATTTCCGCAGCTATGGACGAAATGTTGCTGCCATGTGGAAGTCGTTCGGCGCAGTGCTCATGGAAGCCTCGTCGCCGGAGGCCGACGATCTGATCGTCGGGGCCGCGCAGGATACCTTTACCCTAATGCATGATTGGCTGTGCGAGACCCCATGACCCTGCAAATGCAAGATATCGATCTGACCGCCTGCGAGCGGGAGCCGATCCACATTCCGGGCAGTATCCAGCCGCACGGCATCCTTCTCGCGATCAGGCTGTCCGACAGGACCATCGCGTATGCCAGCGCGAACGTCGCCGAGATCTTCGGCTTCGGCGCGACGGATGTTCTCGGCCGGCCTTTCGACCAGGTGCTGCCGGCCCTGAGCGCGGAGTTCTCGACACAGTTGAACGATCCGCCGACGGCGGGAAACAGCCGCTTCGTCAGGACCATCCGGGTCATGACGGCGCAGGAGGAAAAGTTCTTCGAGACGGCGGTGTCCCGCTCGGGCGATTACGCGATCCTCGAGCTCGAGGAGCCTCCCGTCGGTTCGGTCTCCAGCATCGATGCGCTCTATCCCACGCTGCGCCGGTTCGTGGAGCAGCTGCAGGGCGCGTCGACGATCGAGGCCCTGTGCCGCATGGCCGCGCAGGACATCCGCCGCATGACCGGTTTCGACCGGGTGCTGATCTACCGCTTCGACGAGCAGTGGAACGGCACCGTCGTGGCCGAGGACCGCAACGAGGTGCTGCCGTCCTATCTCGACCTGCGCTTCCCGGCCTCCGACATCCCGGCCCAGGCGCGGGAACTCTACCGGCGCAACCGCCTGCGCATCATTCCCGATGCCGGTTACGCGCCCGTTCCCATCCAGTCGCATGATCCCGCGCCGCTGGATCTGAGCGACTCGGTGCTGCGCAGCGTCTCGCCCGTGCATCTCGAATACATGCGCAACATGGGGACGCTCGCCTCCATGTCGATCTCGATCCTGCGCGACGGCAGGCTGTGGGGCCTGATCTCCTGCCACAACCGGGACCCGAAGCGGGTCTCGCTCCAGGTGCGCAATGCCTGCGATTTCCTCACGCAGATCTTCTCGCTGCAGCTGGAGGCACGGGAGAACACGACGCTCGCCGACAATCGCGTGCGCCTCGGGGCCATTCGGACGCGGCTTCTCGCCCACATGGCGGCCGAGGATCATTTCATCGCGGGCCTCGTGAACCACCCGGACGACCTGATGATGCTCGCCAGCGCGCAGGGCGCCGCCATCCTGACGCAGGACCAATGCTGCTGCCTCGGCCAGACGCCCGACAAGAATCAGGTCAGGGCGCTCTTCGACTGGCTTTCCGAGCATCAGCAGGAGGACGTCCTCGCCACCGACACCCTGTCGGAAATCTACCCGGCCGCGAAGGCCTTCGCCGATCAGGCGAGCGGCCTTCTCTCCATCTCGATCTCGAAGGTGCATTCGAGCTACGTGCTCTGGTTCCGCCCCGAGGTCGTGCAGACGGTGAAATGGGGCGGCAACCCGGAGAAGCCCGTCCGGGAGGAGGCGGGCTCCCTGAGGCTTCATCCCCGGCTCTCCTTCGAGATCTGGAAGGAGACGGTGCGGGACCGCTCCCTGCCCTGGGACCGGAGCGAGGTCGAGGCGGTCAACGAGCTGCGCAACGCCATCGTGGGCATCGTGCTGCGCCGGGCCGAGGAGATGGCGGCGCTCACGGAGGAGCTGCGCCGCAGCAACAAGGAGCTGGAGGCCTTCTCCTATTCGGTCTCCCACGACCTGCGGGCTCCGTTCCGCCACATCGTGGGCTATTCCGAGCTCTTGAAGAAGCAGGAAGCGAGCGAGATGTCCGAGAAGGGCAAGCGCTACGTCGACACGATCATCGAGGCGGCCTACACGGCCGGCACCCTGGTCGACAACCTGCTGCGCTTCTCCCATATGGGCCGCACGGCCCTGAAGCCCCGCCCGGTGGATGTCGCCCGCCTCGTCGACGAGGTGAGGCAGAAGCTCATGGCCCAGCAGGGCGAGCGCCGGATCCAGTGGATCGTCGGAGACCTTCCCCCGATGACCGCCGATCCGGTGCTGATCCGGCTGGTCTTCGAGAACCTGCTCGACAATGCGGTCAAGTACACCCGCACCCGGGAGAAGGCGCGCATCGAGATCGGCTCCCGTCGCCAGGACGGGGAGACGATCTATTTCGTGCGCGACAACGGCGTCGGGTTCGATATGAAGTACATCGACAAGCTGTTCGGGGTGTTCCAGCGCCTGCACAGGATGGAAGAATTCGAGGGGACCGGAATCGGGCTGGCCAATGTCCGCCGGATCGTCGAAAGGCATGGAGGCCGGGCCTGGGCCGAGGGAGCGCTCGACAAGGGAGCGACCTTCTCGATCGCCCTGCCGGATCAGAATGAAGGAGCCGCGTGAATGGCGGAACTGAAGCCGATCCTTCTGGTTGAGGACAACCCGAAGGATCTCGAACTGACGCTGGCGGCCCTGGAGCAGAGCCAGCTCGCCAACGAGGTCGTCGTGGTGCGCGACGGCGAGGAGGCGCTCGACTTCCTCTACCGCCGCGGTGCCCATGAAAGCCGCAACACCAGCGATCCGGCCGTCGTCCTGCTCGACCTCAAGCTGCCGAAGGTCGACGGGCTCGAGGTGCTGGAGACGGTCAAGGCCGACCCGCACCTGCGCCAGACGCCGGTCGTCATGCTCACCTCCTCGCGGGAGGAGAGCGATCTCGTGCGCAGCTACGAGCTCGGCGTGAACGCCTTCGTGGTGAAGCCCGTGGGCTTCCGCGAATTCTTCGACGCGATCCAGGACCTCGGCGTGTTCTGGGCGATCCTCAACGAGCCGCCGCCGCGGCGCAACGGCGCTTGAAGGCTGCCGATGGACTCGATATCCGTCCTCCCATCCGATCGGGTGCTGCGCATCCTCCTCCTGGAGGACAGCGCGCTCGATGCCGAGCTGGTGACGGAGACGCTGGCCGATGCCCGGCTGCCCGTATCGGTCGAGCGGGTGGTCTCGGCGGATGAGTTCACCCGGGCCGTCCGCGATGAGACCTGGGATCTCATTCTCGCCGACTACCTGCTGCCCGCCTTCAACGGCCTGCACGCGCTCGAGATCGCCCGGGACATCGCCCGCGCCACGCCTTTCGTCTTCGTCTCCGGGGCCCTCGGCGAAGAGGTGGCCGTCGAGGCCCTGAAGCGCGGGGCGACGGATTACGTACTGAAGGACAAGCTCGACCGGCTCCCCGGCACGGTCCTGCGCGCCCTGGCGGAAGCGCGCGAGCGCGGCGAGAAGAAGCGGGCGCAGGACGCCCTGCGACAGATGCTCGACGAGCGGACGGCGCTCCTGCACGAGCTCGACCATCGGGTGAAGAACAACCTCCAGCTGCTGCTGTCCCTGATCGGCATCGAGCAGCGTCAGGCCGAGGACGGGCCCGCGCGCCAGGTGCTCGGGCGCATGAAGGAGCGCATGCAGGCGCTGGCCGCCGCGCATCGCGACCTCTACGACGGGCAGGGATCGGCCCGGTTCGACGCGTCGCGTTTCGCGAAAGGTTTGTGCGAGGAGCTGACCTCGTCGATTCCGGACGTGAGGATCACGCCGGAATTCGAGATCGACGCCGTGGAGGTCGAAGCGTCGAAGGCCGCCCCCATGGCGCTCCTGTTCAACGAGATCGTCGTCGTTGCGCTCAGCCATGCCTACAGGGAGCGAGAGGGCAAGCTGAAGCTCCTGCTGCGGGTCGAGGGCGACATGCTGGTCTTCCAGATCTCCGACGATGCCTTCAGCCCCGAGGAGAAGCAGCATGCGAAGGACAGCGCCTCCGGGACGATCCTGAAGGCCCTCGCCCGTCAGCTCGACGCGGATGTGGAATGGGCGCTCGGCGATCCCGCCATCCTGGTGCGTGTCGCCATGCCGGTTCAGGACAGCGCCAGATGATCGGCCGGCGGTCATATTCCGTGCGGGCGATCAGGAGCCTGTCCCAGGGTGCCCGGACCTCCTTGCGGCAGGTGCTGTGGGGGCTCGTTCTGGTTCTCGCCCTGCCGACCATCCTGGTGGCGGCCGCGGGTTTCTATTCGGCCTACCAGTCCGAGCGACAGGCCACCGACCTGCGCATGCAGGAGACGGCCCGAGCCCTGAGCCTGCTGCTCGACCGCGAGATCGAGAAATTCGTGGTGGCGCTGCAGGTCCTGTCCCGCTCGCCCAGCCTGGCCCGCGGAGACTTCGAGGAATTCTATCGCCTGGCGAAGGGCACCAGTCTCGTGCAGCCCTCCTGGACCGTGCTGTCCGAGCCCGACGGCCGCATTCTCTTCAACACCCGCGTGCCCTACGGGGTCACCCTGGCGAACAGCCGACGCCCGGATGTGCTGCGGCGCGTTCAGGAAACCCGCAATCCTTACGTGTCGGACCTCTATGTGGGTTCATTGACGGGCCAGCGTCTGGTCACCGTCGATGTTCCGGTCGTCATCGACGAGCAGGTCGCCTATATCCTGTCGCTCGCGATCACCCCGGGCGTCTTCCAGAGCATCATCCGCGATCAGAGAATCGCCGACGGCTGGAACGCTGCGGTGCTCGACCGGAGTCGAACGATCGTGGCCCGTTCCCGGTCGCCGGAACGGTTCGTCGGGCAACCCGCCAGCGCCTATGTCCAGGAGGCCCTGGCGGACGCGCAGGAAGGACTTCTCCAGAGCGTGACGCTCGACGGCATTCCGGTGCGCACCTATTTCAGCCGGTCGCCGACCTATGGCTGGTCCTTCGTCATCAGCATCCCGGAAGCGGAGCTCGCGAAATCGGCCCAGCGCTCGCTCTTCTGGCTCACGATCCTCGGAGCGGTCATCCTCGCCGGAATCCTCCTGGCGGTCCTGCTCTCGCGTTCCATCTCAAAGCCGGTCGACCGGCTGGTGGCGGCGGCGCAGACTCTGGGTCGTGGAGGAGAGGTCGTCGACCGGACCACCACGCGGGTCCTGGAATTCGACACGATCAAGAAGGCGCTCGTGGAGGCTTCCGCCGGCATCCGCAAGCACGAACGGGAGCGGGAAGACGCTCATGCCCACATGGCCGAGAGCGAGGCGCGCCTGCGCCTGGCGCTCAATGCGGGCCATCTCGGCTCCTGGGAGCTCGTCCCGTCCACGGGAACGTTCACCACCTCGGCCATCTGCCGGGCGAATTTCGGGCGCGGCCCCGACGAGCCTTTCTCCTATGAGGATCTGATCGCGTCGATCCATCCGGCCGATCGCGCCATGCAGGCAGAGGCCGTTGCGCAGGCGCTTGCGAACCGTTCGGACCTGCACATGGAATATCGCGCGACCTGGCCCGATGGCAGCGAGCACTGGATCCGGGTGAGCGGACGGATGAGAGCCGGACCGGATGGGCAATTGTCCATCGTCGGCGTGTCGCAGGACATCACCGAGCGCCGGCTGGCCGAAGACCGGCAGGCGCTTCTGCTGCATGAGCTCAACCATCGGGTCAAGAACACGCTGGCGACCGTTCAGTCGATCGCCTCCCTGACCCGGCGCTCCGCCGACAACACCGATCCCGTCGCATGGAGCGCCTTCATGGACCGGCTGCACGGGATGGCGAAAACCCACGATCTTCTCACGGCCACCCAATGGCAGGGCGCGCTTCTGGAAGACGTGCTGAAGAACGAGCTGGAGCCCTATCAGGACGGCATGAGGCAGCGCATCCGCCTGCGCGGCCCCCGCATTCATCTGCAGCCGGGCGCCGTTCTCGCCCTGGGGCTCGCCGTCCACGAACTGGCGACGAACGCGGTCAAATACGGCTCCCTCTCGATGGCTGAGGGTAAGGTGCATGTGATGTGGGCCATCACGTCCGGGAGCGGGCAGCCCGCGCTGCTCGTGGAATGGGTCGAAAGCGGCGGCCCGCCGGTCAGGAAGCCCGAGCGCCAGGGCTTCGGCTCCAAGCTGATCCAGCGCGGTCTCGCGCAGCAGCTGGGAGGCGAGATCAAGCTCGATTTCGCGCCCGCGGGCGTGCGCTGCGTCATCACCTTCCCGCTCTCGACCATGACGTCCGACCAGGGCGGCGCGGCCGAAACCCAGGAGCGCTATGCGTCGTGACGGTGTGGGTGTCGTTGCCTGCCGGCGCGAAGCGACGTGAAAGGGGAGGGGAAGCCACTCGAACCCTCCGCCGGGGATGACAGTGGGGCGCTAAAATGTCATGTCGGATGACGCTCCCGAAGCCTTCCATCCGGTGCCCTCATGACGACGATCCGCGACAAGCTCGAAACCATTCTGGCGCGCCTTGCCGGGCGCAAGGCCGACGAACGGGTGTTTCTGCGCGTCTACGAGGAGGCGGCGCGCATCGCCGCCGATGCCGCCGATGCGCGCCGCCGCGCGGGTCTCACGCTCGGCCCGCTCGACGGCGTCATCGTGTCGATCAAGGATCTGTTCGACGTGGCGGGCGAGACCACGCTTGCGGGTTCGATCGCCCTGCGCGACGCACCCCGGGCCGAGAAGGATGCGACGGTCGTGCGCCGCCTCCGTCAGGCGGGGGCCGTCATCCTGGGCAAGACCAACATGGTGGAGTTCGCCTTCTCGGGTGTCGGCCTCAATCCCCATTACGGCACACCCGGCAATGCGGCGGATCCCTCACGCATTCCGGGCGGGTCGTCCTCGGGAGCGGGCGTGTCGGTGGCGGAGGGCACGAGCGAGATTTCCATCGGCAGCGACACCGGTGGATCCGTGCGCATCCCGGCGGCCCTCAATGGCGTCGTCGGGTTCAAGCCGACCGCGCACCGCGTGGCGCTCGACGGGGCGTTTCCGCTCGCGCCGAGCCTCGATTCCATCGGGCCGCTGGCGCGAAACGTGCAGGACTGCGCCTTCGCGGATGCCGTCATGGCGGGCGAGGAGCCTCGGCTGCTGAATGCGCATCCCCTGGCGGGCCTGCGGTTCGGCGTGCCGCGCGGGCGCCTGTTCACGCAGACGGAGCCCATGGTGGAGCAGGCTTTCGAGGCTGCGTTGGCGCGCCTGTCCAGGGCCGGTGCGGGAATCGTCGATTACGGCATCGAGGATCTGCTCCAGGCCTTGGCGGACACCATCGTCACGGGCTCCATCGCGTCGATCGAAGCCTCCGAGGTTCATGCGGATTGGCTCGAGGCCAAGGTCGCCGAGATCGACCCGCGCGTGCAATGGTGGATCGCGCGCAGCGGCAAGGTGCCGGCGCCGATCTATATTCGCATGCTGCGCCGCCGGCGCGCCCTCATCGCCGCGATGGACGAGCGCCTGGCGCCTCTCGACGTGCTGGTGCTGCCCACCACAGCCATCTCGGCCCCGTTGACCGCCCCGCTCGAAGCCGACACCAAGCTCTACAACAAGACCGACGACCTGATCCTGCGCAACACCACGTTCGGCAACCAGTTCGACCTGACCGGCATTTCCCTGCCGCTCCCCGGCACGGAGCGTCCCGTCGGGCTCATGCTGATGGCGCGCCATGGCCACGACCGGCGGCTTCTGGAAATCGCCGCGAGCGTCGAGGCGATGCTGGCGCGAGGATCGTGACCGGCACGAAACCGGAGAACGGCGCGTTACAGCATCGGATCCGATCCGTCCCGCGAGAGACACGACGATGCGTCCCTTCTTCCTCGGCCTCGGCTATGCGAGCCTCGCGCTCGGCATCGTGGGCATCTTTCTGCCGCTTCTTCCGACGACGCCGTTCGTCCTCCTGGCGGTCTGGTGTTTCGCCCGCTCGAATCCCGCCCTGGCCGAGAAGCTCTACAACCATCCTCGCTTCGGTCCGCTGCTGACCGCGTGGCGCGATCAAAGGGCGATCCCGCGCCGCGCCAAGACCTGTGCGCTGACCATGCTCGCCCTGTCCTATGCGTTGATCCTGTGGCTGACGGACAGCCGCGTCGTGCCTGTCGTGCTCGCGGCCATCATGGGCGGCGTCGCCCTCTACATCGCCACGCGGCCGACGCCGCGGGAGAACGCGGACGTCCCGTTGGCGGGCGCTCCCGACCGATAGGCTTGCGCGAGGGCCTCGACAGAATATCCTTGCCTTGCAAGGCTATATAAGTGCTTGCCCGTGCAAAGCTTCTGATCTTTGGCCAAGGTTGTGCCATGTTCCGGCCCAGGTTCCGGTTAGGCTGCAAGCTTCACGCCTGAAGGAGCTCCATCATGCGCAGCCTCAGCCTGTCAGTCTTCCTGCTCGCGTCCGCCGCAATGCTTGTGCCGCTCCTGATCGCCATGGCCTATGCTGTCAGCATCCTGGTTTCAGCTTTGATGTTTCCTTAAAATCCCGCCGCATCCTTCATCCGACCATCATCGAAGAGCTGCAGCCGTTCGTCAGGGGGCGAACGGCTTTTGCATGCAGATCCACCGTCAACGCCGATGCTCCGGACCGCGGCCTCAGGCGCGAGGATTGGCGATTTCCGCCGTGAGTCGGGGGAGTTCCTTGGTCATCCACTCCACCATCTGATCGTTGGTCTTCAGATGGGCCGGCATGGGGATGAACGGGCCATGGGATTCGTAGATGGCCATGGGATCCCGGGTGCCCAGAATGGGGTCGAGACCGTCTTCGATCTCCGGCGTGAGGGTTCTGCCGCCGAACCATGTGAGCAGCAGCAGAAGCATTCCGATGGCGCCGGCCAGAACGACGAGCAAGGATATTGCCAAGTCTGCCACCGCTGGTTCTTTCCCTGAACTCCGAAGCGCGTCTTGCTTGAAAAGGGAGCCTACCACCGAAAGACCGGCACTCCAACGCCGTAAAGCACGCGGCGTATGGGACCTTTCGTTCCGGATTTTTGCAGGTGCGAGGAACCGGGCTCATGACCTTGAGGTTGAATTTGCAGTCGCCTCACGCGCAATCACGCGTCATGAGGGAAGGGGTGCGGAGTGAATCCTGTCCGATGGGAGGCGCCCGTGAGAACGTATTACGTGTTCCAGTCCAGGACGACCCCCGAGCTGCGCGGCTTCACCGACGACGAGGCCGGCGAGGCCCTGCCCGCCGACCAGGGCCCCTGGGCGCTCGACCGGCAGATCGGCCCCGACGATGAATGGACTCTCGACGTGAGCCGGGCGGTCGTGGCCGCGGGGATCATCGAGAACGGCTTCTATCTCTGGGGACCGATCAACCGGACGTCCGCCTGGCACCCGGTGATCGAGAGCGACCGCGTGGAGGGCACCGCCGTCTACGACCCGCGCGGCACGCAGATCGGCACCATCAAGCGCCTGCTGATCGAGAAGGTGAGCGGAAAGGTGCTCTATGTCGACATGACCTTCGGGGGCTTCCTGGGCATCGGCGTGCAGCACCATACGATTCCCTGGGACAAGCTGTCCTACGACAAGGACCTCGAAGGCTACCGCACCGACGTGACCGAGGCCCAGGTCCAGGGCGCGCCCGCCTTCTACGGCGACGACCAGATCTGGCCCGACCGCAAGCGCGAGCAGGAGCTGCGGGATTACTGGCACGACATCCCGAGAGGGCCGATCTGAGAGAACGCGTATTCATCCGCGCTTCTCAACGTCGAACGTAGTTGTTTTCCCGCGTGCCTTGGTTTTGCCACGTCCTGTAAGGATGAGGCGCCGACGATTTCATTCCATGAAACGTAAATCGAAGTAATGCGTTTGCCTCCCACGATAATTACGTGGAGATGGAATGATGAAGAAGTCTGCTTGGCTCCTGGCGGCTGCTTTGATCGCTTCGAGCGCCGCCGTATCGACGCCTTCAATGGCGCAAGTACAGTTCGGCATTGGCCCCGACGGCCCGAATGTCCGTGTCGGACCGGACCGTGACCGCCACGAGCGCCGCTATATCGAGCGCCGCCGCGTCTATGACCGCGACGATCTTTCGACCGGCAGCATCGACCGTTGCCGCACCGTGGTGATCCGCGAGGAGAACGACGACGGCGATACCGTCACCCGCCGCATCCGCCGCTGCCGCTAAATCGCACGGTGATGTCCAACAAAGGCCCGAGAGGAGCGCTCCTCTCGGGCCTTTCGCGTGTTCCCGTGGTCCGTATTACGCCGCCTCGGCGCGTGGCGCCCGGTCCAGTTCCACCGTGGACGTGATCGCGGGCGTCACCATGCGGCCCCGGCTGATCAGGGCCACGACGTTGGAGGCCAGCGCGAGCGCGGCCCGGTCCGATCGCCCGAGCTGCAGGTAGGAGACGTAGAGCCGCATCAGCTCGACCGTCACATAATGAAAGGCAACCTCCGACCCGCGGGCCAGCCTCATGCGCCGCGAGGCCACCATGAGCTTGTCGAGATAGAGGGATTGCTCGATGGCGGGCTCCGCCAGGAAGCCGCTCAGGCCGCCGAACATGTGCTCGAAATGATCCCACAGGAGCGCGAGGTTGCGGGCCGCCTTGTCCTGCTGGTCGGGGGCGAGCGACTGGAACTCGGCCAGAATCTCCCAGGCCGGATCGGCCGCCACCGCCTCCTCGGCTTCGCTGGGGATCGGCAGGAAGGGCAGCAGCGCCCGTGAATGGGAGACCAGCCTGGGCCGCAGCGCATCCCAACCGTCCAGCACCCTGGGCACGACGATCAGGGCCGTGGCGAGAGCAGTCTGGTTGAGGAGGGTGCCGACCTGCGCCAGCCTCGGACGCGCCGCCTGCCGGCAGGTCTCGAGGAAGCGCCAGCGCAGGAGGCTCAGTCTCTGGAACTGCTCGAGTTTTTCGATGAGGTTGTTTTGCGGTTGGTGATCGACGGACCAGGGGAAGGCGAACTCACTTTTACGCTGAGGCGGGCTGCTCATGAGGCTGATGATCCGATCCGCAATTCGTTTTGGACGTCCTCGGGTCATACAAGGCCAATCCAGGCAACTTTGAGGCTCCGACACCCGGTCGGGTAAGTACCTTTGGTCGCAGGGGATTATTGTCTTGCGTCAGGATTATCAGGTCCGATGGCCTGGATGCCGCGATCCCCGCAGGCAAGCGGCCCGGGTCGCTCATCCTTGAACCGGGGCCGGGCATGCTTAAATCCCGGGATGTCCCCGATCCGGGCCCCTCTGACGCGAGCCGTGCCGGCCCTTGCGTGATGTCGGATCTCTTCCGATCCGACCGCCGGCTCAAGGATTGAGAATGCTTCAGGAACTTCTGGCTGCCGTCGTCGGCGTGCTGATCGTCGATCCGCTTCAGGCGGAGATGAACGAACGCCTGGCTCAGGTTCGCGCGCCTCAAACCGTCATCGCCGAGATGCGAACCTGCGCCGAGGCCTCCCTGCCGCAACTGGCCGACCGGGCCGTTGCCGACCCGCTCTGGGTCGTCTCGACCACATTCGACGTGTGGACCGGCCGCACCGCGCCCGAACGGATCCTCGGCGGCACATCCCCTCAATGCGATGCCGCCATCAAGGCCGCGAGGGTTTATCTGGAGAGCCGGGGAGCGTGAGGCGGCCCCAGCTCTCGTTCAGGAGCGATGCCCGGTTGCTTGAGCAGCCTCGCCCTTCCGACGACGAGGCCGGCGGATTCTCATCTCAAGGTTAACCGCGGATTAGCCTTCTCGGGGCAGTCTGGAGGCTGAACTCCAAAGGAGCCTCGTTATGCAGATCCTCAAGACGTCTCTCGGCCTCGTCATGGTGGCGACGGTGCTGGTCCCGCTCGTCACCGTATCGGCCTATGCGGCCACCATCGTGGCCGCCGCCATGATAGCGCCCTGACGTCCCGCATATCGGCTTGCTGGCTGCTGCCGGGCTGTGACCGAAAGAGCGGCCACGCCTTGGAGCATCTTGGAGGACTGGCTGCGTGACCGGAACATCCCCTCCTTGTCCGGGCTCGCATGCTCGACATTCAAGAAGGATTGGATCGGCGGGAAACGTCCCTGATCACCAAGCTTCGAGGCTTGGTGGAGCTGAGGGGATTCGAACCCCTGACCTCTGCAGTGCGATTGCAGCGCTCTCCCATCTGAGCTACAGCCCCGGTCGATTGAATCGAGCCAAGTGGCGGAAGCTTGAGCACCAGATAGATCAATCTGTTACGAGCGAAACCATAGCATCATCAGGAGAGCCGACAAGGGGGTTCTCAGGGTTATCCTGAGGCCTCTTTAGATCGCCTGTCACACTCCCGTTGTGACATCGCTGTGACAAGCCGAGCGAGCCCAGGACATCCAGAACGCCATTGGTGGCTGGGGCACCAAGACTGTGGGCATGGGTTATGGGGAAGGTTACCGTCTTGAGCAACTCAAGGAGTGGCTGGAGAAGGTGGTCAAGGGATTAGTGTGAATGGGCATGGCCCGCCCAGTTGGCCCCACGAGGGCTCTATGCGTTGCACACAATGAGTGCCTATCGGACGCTGAGGGGGCCGCTATTGGAGTCCTAAAACAGGATTGAAGCTTCGCTCAGCTTAACTGAGGTCAGCCTGAGTAGCTAACCCCAGCGGATGTTATGTGCTTTCGGCATTTGAGTTCTACCAGTCCCCCTGATAATATTCCCGATAGGGGCCGCGTCTGTAGACACGGGGGTAAGGCTCCTCATCGTAATAATATCTGCGGTGGCTACGAGAGGGGCGGTAGTAGTCCTGAGCATAGCCCCTGCGCTGATATGAACGCCCATCGCCGTAGTAGGCCCCATTGGGACTGTAGTAGCCGGGACCATACGGCCCAGCGACCATGCCATTTCGCCACGTTCCTGTACTCTCTCCCGCTTGGGCAGGATGAGACCAGACAGCAATAGCTCCTGATAGCATCAAAGCTGCCAATCCTGTCTTAAAGAGACCAGCATAAAGCATTTTACCCTCCAAGCCGGGGTGCAATTTCGGTATAACACCGAGAAAACAGGCTTCGTTCCTGTCATCAGTTACTACGATTACACCTATTGGATGAACTTCTTCTGAATAGATTGAGCCCAGAACCTTAATGGATAAGCAGATTGGATATGCCTAGGTGTGCCACTTTGAGGCCTCAGGCGTGAGATGCTTGTAGCTTCACAGGACGAAAGACTTGGCAGGTCAACCTGCCGGAGACCTGGGTAGACACTGAGTTTAGGCTGGGAGTTCATTGGTTCTCCCTGAAACTCAGGCTCCTTAGAAGGGGCCTTTTCTTTGTCTGTTAGGCGCTCCGTACAGGCCTCGCCAAGGCATAGGATTTGCGTGTTACGCTACTGACCTACTTCATTGATTGAAACGGCATTCGGTAGCAAAAGCCACCAAGCTTGATCCGGTCCCTGATCCATATCATTGAAATGGTCATACCTTGATGGAGACACTCTCAATGACGGACGTCACGTTCCGCCGCGCCCAGGCTTCCGACCTTCCGGCCATCATTGCCCTTCTGGCTGACGACATTCTTGGACAGCAGCGAGAGGATGCCAGCTCTCCGCCGAACCGGAAATATGTCGAGGCTTTCCAGGCGATCGATAGCGATCCCAACCAGTTGCAAGTGGTTGCGACACAAGGTGATGGAGTGATCGGAACCCTTCAGCTCTCCTTCATCCCAGGTCTCGCTCGCCAAGGCGCATGGCGCGGCCAGATCGAAGGTGTCAGGATCGCAGCGGCACATCGTGGGTCCGGACTTGGGCAGCAGATGTTCGAGTGGGCCATTGCCCAGTGCCGGGCCAGAGGATGCAATCTCGTCCAGCTTACGACCGACAGGGAACGTCCCGATGCCCACCGTTTCTACGAGAAACTTGGGTTCGCAGGGAGCCACATCGGCTACAAGTTGGCGCTGTAGCCTTCGATGGACATAGCAATCTTCAGGCACTCTCCCAGCATCCTCAGGCAGTTGGCTCAATTATGGTGGCGTTTGCTGCCGAATGCCGGATTGAAATGCCTGTCCTTGAGGAACCCCTACGGAGGGAAAGGACGCTCAGGAGGGGCATCAGTATATCGCGTGACGGATATGTCATCGTGGTTTTTGTCTCGGATTATGAGATGGGTCGCCTCGCCCACTGTGGATCTTAGGGAGAGAATTGGGGAGCCCTGGTACCTCATCGCAGTTTCTGTATGGGCTAGTATCCCCTCATCCTGAAAGACGCGTGTAGTTTGCTTGAACTCACATTCAATCCGGTCGCCCGAACTGGCGCTGTGGAGCCATTGGACAAACAGGCTCCGCATCCTCTCCGATGGAATGAACACGGTAATCGGGTCACTGCGCCTGATCTGACTGCGCCAAATCCACTGAACCATCTCAGACAGTGCAAAGAGGTCCTCATGTACCTCAATCCCACGATCCTGAAAGTAACCCTTGATGAAGGGGTTGTAGTAGACGTTACACAGGTAGGCTAAGGACCGCTTTTCTATGTGGTCATTGGTGGCCTTGGCATTGCACGGGATGAAGCCACGTGCATATCGGTCGCCTGATAGGTCCTTCTTGACATCCTTGAAGGTGGTCCAGGCATTGTGATGAGAGAGGGTTTGGGCCGACATCTTAAACCAGTGCTGCGTCGTGGCCTTGATTCCAGCCAGATCACGCTGGCTTCGCCTCTGAAACCACGATTTAGAGAATGGCTTGGACTTGCCCTTCGCCTCACCCCAACGATTACCCGGACCTTCGTAGACGGTAATGAGGCCTTTCAGCTTCTCTTTGGTGACATCATCATCTGAGGCCTCATCCCACGGGACTAGCTTGCGTTTGTCATTGATGGTCATGATGTCATGGTCCAAGCCCTCAGCCCTCAGGTAGGCTGACATAGGTGAGCCAAGGAACATGTAGGTGAGGATGAAGGCCTCCTCGAAACACCTCAGGAAGTCCGTTGGAAACTCCCAGATCAGGGCCTTGTCACGATACTGCACCAAGTTCCCGTTATCACACAGGTCCCTTATGTGGCTGAACTTTCCCTGATAGGCACTATCGTCCTTGTGGTTCCACTTGAGCCTGTTGGTTCCTTCCTCAACAAACACAAGTCCATCTCTGAACAGGAGGTCCTTGTCTGACTTGGAGAGGTCATCGAATATCTTCACGCACTCCAAGGCCTCATCGATCACGAGGGTGTAGTTCTGAGCCTTGAGCTTCTCACAGATGTTCTTGGTGAGGTTCTGGAACAAGGCATGTGTCGTGCAGATATTGGCACCTTGCTCAATCAAGCTGGATAGGTGGTAAAGCTTCTTCCCTTCGACAGGCTGAGGATCACGGAAATTCAGCCCGGGACACGCCTCATTGATCCTATCAACCTCAGTGAGAAGTGGGGTCACATAGAGAAACTTGGGAGCTAAAACACTATGGTCGTCGACACATTGTCCAAGGTAATCTCTATAGGTGTGGTTAATATGTTCGACTATGAGGCTAGTCTTACCAGACCCCATGATGCTATCTATAATGGTAATCACTAATATGATGCTTTTTAGGTTGATTAGTATTATTAATTAGGACACATCAAGCATGATCTTGGCGCCTAGGAAGTCTTAAGGAGGCTAAGGACACAGGCATATACATACTAAAACTACTACCTTTCTCTTTAAGGATAGCCCTGGAAAGCGGTACAATTTCAGTATGTTATCAGAGTTCACTCCAGGTTTTGAAAGCTGGAATCTGGACTGGTGTTCTCTTGGTGAGCTTTCTTGTGTCCCAGAAAGGCTAAGAGCCACTGAGCCCAAAATTACAAAGGCTAGTGTTTCGTGCTTTTGAACTCTTCAAGCCAGTTGTCTGGTACCTTTCCTCCACCTGACCAAGTGAACCCACAGATGTCAGCCCAGTCCCCATAGGTCATGGTGGTGTCACTGGAGATTGGTGTCCGTTCCGATTGGAATACAATGCGCAGGTCTATCTGAGGGTGCTGCTGTTGAACTAGGGCCAGCTTCTGCCTGTCCTTGTCGCCTCCATGGAAGTAGCCTTTGCCTTCCAGGTAAATACCATCAGCCACTTTGAAGTCTGGTGTGTACCAGGACACCTTGCCGTTCCGGATGTAGGGAAATGCCTTGGCTTCATACTTGAAGGGCACGCCAGCTTCGTTGAGTTGTTTGCTCAGGCAGACCTCACGGCTTGACCTATAGGGTATCTTCCTAGGGTTGTTGGGTTGCTTTGGTGGCTTCCTGGGTTTCATCTGTTTCTTCGTTTTCATTGGCTTCCTTATTTCGATAAGCAAAAGGCCTCCTGAGTGGTCCCAAGAGGCTTTCGTGTTTGATTGAATGCGTGTGGGTTGGAGCCAGCCCTGCTCTAAAGCGTAGGAATCCAGGGGGGATGGAGGAAAACCGTAGATGGCTCAGTGGTTTCTCAGGAATCCCAAGGCTATCGTTTGGTGTCTCTGACCGAAGCTTACGCTTCTGGACTTGGCTTGAAATCCGAGTGGTTGTCCTAAAGCGTAGAGTTAAAGGGGGGTAGGAGGAATCAACGTGGATTTTCAGAGCCTTACAAGGAATTTCCCGAAGCTGTTTTTACGCTTAGGTCCATGCGCCAGTAAAGCATTTAACGTTCCAACTTATGCTTGAAAGAGCATTGTCATACAACCAGTAGAGTCTCAGCTTATATTCCTGCCTTGTGGCAGTTATATGCCTCAACAACACAGGTCCACGAACGACACCGAAGGATGCCCGTTATCATGGGGCACAGCTTTTAGTGTGGGACCTAGGGAGGTTCTCATGAACCTGTCTCAAATGACTCACAATGTCACTGATGCCCTGAAGCGAATGACCGACAGACTAACCCATCGCCGCGACACCCAGCTCCCAAAGCCATCTACGAAGGGCGAAGCCCTTTACTCAAATACACGTGGCAAATGGGATGATGTGACTTGAGAGATAATCAGTGTTCGCATTGGGCTGGTTAGGATGCCAAGACCCGGAACACCGACCTCTCACCTACACCCAGACGCTTGGCAATTTCCCTCTTAGACACTCCCTGAGAGGCCAAAGCTTTAATCTCACCGGCTTTAGTCCGTGCTGTGGGCGCACGTCCCTTGTACTTGTTCTCAGCCTTTGCCTTAGCGATGCCCTCACGCTGTCTCTCAAGCATCATTTCCCGCTCAAACTGAGCCACACTACCCAGGACATTGAGCATCAGCTTTCCCGTAGGGGTGTTGGTGTCTATGCCCAAGTCCAGAATGCGGAGGGCAACCCCCTTGGCTTCCAGGGCAGCAATGATCTGTCCCAGATGGACAACCGAACGGGCAAGGCGATCCAGCTTGGTAACAACCAATGAATCCCCCTCACGGACGTAATCCAGAGCGGCCTCCAGAGCCTTCCTAGGGCCAACGGAGGAGGTTTGCTCCATGAACACCTTGCTACATCCAAGGGCTTTCAGATCGCGCTCCTGTGCCTCCAGACCGGCTACCTGATCCAGGGTGCTTGTGCGTCCGTAGCCCACCAATATGCTCATCTGTGTTCCTGCCAATTAAATGTATGACATTGAGGCAGATAATATGCCACAGAACAAGAACCACTTCAGTGGCACACAGAATTGTTCACAGGAGGCTATGCCATATGGGCAAGGTCTATTGTCAGGACTAGAAGCTGGGCAGCTGACTGTAGTTAAATGCATTCGGTGTTTCGCCAGTACTCCCAGGGGGGCAAATGCAATGATGGAAATTGACCACTCAAGTATTGCGGCCTCGCTGGATGAGCTCCGCCAACTTTTAGGCCGTGAATTCTGCAAGGAGCAGCTCGAAAGCTATACTCTGATTGGAACAAACTTCTTTGATGGAAATAGGCTTGAGGCGCAAAGTCATCCTCTAGCGGGGCCATGGGTTCGCCTATGTCAAGAAGCTGAACAAAGTGTCCGAGACGAGTGCCTTGAGCTCTCACCTGGCTCCATATGGGTACTTTTACTTTTAGATGTGCTGCAGAGGCTCGTAGCCATTCCTGGCTATGAACGAATTGTGGAACTCCTTCGGCAGCGGGATCACTTCTATCCTGCATGCTTTGAGGCGCAGACAGCTGTGTCCTATCATGACGCAGGATATTCAGTCGAAATTCTTGAGGAATAAGCTGCCGATGGTAAAAAGACATGTGAGATGGTTGTGAGGCGGGGAAATGAAAAAGTATATGTCGAGTGCAAGAGCATCAAGGACTATTCCGCTGAGCAAGATAGATTGATCCGAGAACTCGGTAATAGGGTCAGTGGCCGTCTAAGAAAATTGAAGAGGCACTGGCACGTAAAAATCAGAACTAAGAGGCGGCTTTATGGGAATAGCTTAAATGCCATTTCTTTAGAAATAGAGAATAAGGCCTACGCAAACGACCTTAGTGACTCTTACATTCAAGATAGTGATACGAGTATTGCGTTCAAGAAGATCGCTGAGCCCGACCAACTTGTACCAGGATCTTTCGAGGTCCCCTTAGATGGGGAGTATGGTACGGCTTCAGCCGAGGTAATTTTGGATGATTTTGGCATACAATATTACAGCAATCCTACTACAATAGAGGTAGAAACTGACGTAAAATATGATTATTTACCTTCTATACGTGGAGACATTAGAAATGCTTCTCAAAAGATCCCAGACGGAGAATCTGCTATAGTTCATATCCAAATAGAACTCCGAGATGCTAAGAAGATCACAAAGATTGCAGATGCTGTATTCGAAGACGTAAGGGCGCTAATCGAGCGTGATCATAAGCGGATAAACGCAGTAGTTCTATGTGGCGCAAGTATTAGAAATAACTCTAAGCCTGATGAAAATCTCATCAATTTTGAATTTGTCATCATTCCAAATAAGGAGGCACACCATCCTCTACCTCCTTGGTTTGAAATCATTGGCTCCTATCCCGATGTGATGCTTGACGGTTTAGGAGAGGAGGGGGAGCTTGAGTTTAGGCTCCGAACAAACATACCAATGTCGATGCAGCGTGGGCGTTATCTCCAACGCCGGATTTCTGGCCACGGCTTGCGGCAATTCCAGATATGGCAATCCTTCTCGGATGTACTCAGGTTTGAGATTTTCCATCCCAACTTAGGACGTTTGGTGCGAAGTTACGACTTCTCGCAGGTGGCAGATGGAGCGGACCATATCGTTAAGTTTGCATGGTCTGGAGGAAATGCGGTTGTGTACTTGGACGGCGAGCAACTTGAAGAGGATGCATCGTCGCAACGTGCAACTCTGGCGAGCTTCACACGGAACGACATTCCTGACTTTACGAGGCGGTAGCCGGCAGCCATCCGCAGCATCATTGAGACTAGTTTTCTGATCGGGTATGTAACTCCGGTAGCTTGCTGCTAAGTCCTTATAATTACGAAGATTTCAGCGTTACACTAGGTAACGGCGGGGGGAGTGGGAGCCTCAGTCGCAAGCAATGCTGTTCAACATCGTCCGCAACCCAGTGTGGGACCCGCATACGAACGTTAGTTCGTTTTAGAAGCGCAGTATATCCAGGGATTCAGAGAGCTCAGGCCACTCTGGAACATGTCATGTGGTTCTTGGGTTACCCTATGCCTCTCAAGGCACTTCATGGTTCCCAATGAGCCCTCCAGCCCCCACTGGTGGGTTCTCTTTGTCTCGCGTTCTGGGACTCCAGAGGCAAAGCGGACCCCCAGGGGTGACCCTGCGCCACCCATCTTTCAAAAGCCGCTAAAGAGCCATTCTTGTTGATGTTGGACCTGAGAGGCGCGTGAGACCTCCGGGGATTCTTTCACACGCCGCTTGGTCATTGCAGAAGGGCAGGTGCTAATCACTTCAGTGACGCTCAGGACTGACCGCATCAAGCTTAGCCACAGGGTCAAATTTCATTGAGACGTAAGTGGGTGAAGTTGTGAGGCCGTAACGCCACACCTCTTAAGGAGAGATGAGCCTTACCAAGGGTGGTGTAGAATGTATTCAAAGCAGCTTTGGAGGCATCCATGGCCGATCCTTCTGCCCTGAGTATTTTCGTTTCTGGAATGACTGGCCTAGTTGGCGCTTTGGTTGGTGCTGTCGCAACAACAATTCAGCAGAGGAAAACAGACGAAAGGAAATTAAAACACGAAAGACAGCGCGAAAGCGACCGGCTTCAACATAAAGCAGAAGTGCTGAGAGCCATACTGCGATCAGAGCTAAGGAATCTCATTGGTACTTTTCGTGGCGAAAAGAATTTCGTGTCTGACCGGCGCAATGAATATACTTGGGTGCCGACAATCGGATATTTTAAAGAGATGAGTAAGAATATATCTAGCCTCGGCATACTAAGCCACAGTGAAGCTGAACGTGTAATGGATGCATACTATACTTATTGTGAGCACGTATGGTACATCTTAAAAAATAGCTCCCAAGACATCGGAGGTACAGTTCTGCCTACGGAGCCTATAGGTTATGACTTAACAGATGATATAAGACGACAGCAGCTTGCCGACGATTTGGATTGGATTATAAAAGTGGCAGAGGATGCTGAGAAAGAAATTAGCTCTAATTTATAGCGAAATTTATTCAAAATATCGCAAATTTATTCTAGAATAGCTCAAGGACTTATTTAGAAAATATCTGTAGCATCTGCTGATGCCGCTTGCGACATATGAGCAAGACTCACTAGTAGACAGCATAGCAGTTAGTAATTAGAGTCTCGGCAAGTACGTTGCTTTCCTGGCGTGACGCTTGGAGACGCTCAAGACCCCCAGGAACCGTGTTTTGCTGTGTGGCCGCATAGATCTTGTTCTGGTATCCTTGCGATTGTGGGCACGATTGTCGCAGAGTCACTGCTGAGGCCATTCTGGCCTTCCAACATTTCAGGCGCCATTCTCAGCGAGTGACAGCAACCGACGAACGCTCCCCCAAATCGGGTAAAGCCCAACGAACCCGGCGTGAGCTCTCCCCATGGAACTCTAATCACTAAGGGCACTTGGCTCCCATTGGGCGTCTATGCTGAGAGAGGCCATGCCAAAATATTTCTTCAATATCCACATCGGTAAGGATGTTCTCAGCGATCCTGAAGGACAGTCCCTCCGTGATGCTGACCAAGCCTGGGAAGTCGCCAAGGCGATGGCGCGGAACCTAATGGACACCCAGTTTGAGCAGCCGATCAATTGGGCTTCATCCTATATTGAGGTGAAGGATGACATGGATGAGATTGTCCTGGAGTTCCCATTCCTGGAGGCACTCCAGTTCACCCTGAAGGCTCACTGAGGTCTTCATCAGAACGAGGTGACATCAGTTTCCGAGAGGCATTCTCGACGTTTGCTATCCACACTCTCCACAGGCCTCTCTTCAGCCCATCGACGAACTCTAAGCTCTTATGAGATGTTTCCTATTCGTTCTCATGGAGATTTGTTGTGCCAGTCCGCAAACGTAAACTGACCACAGAGCAAGTTCTTGAGGCTCGGCTCAGGTTTGCGACTGGTGAACGTGAGTGGGGACGTTTTTCTAGGGACTACGATGTAAGCTGGGAGACGATCAAGGCCGCTGTCCTTGGCTTCACGTTCAAGGATTTGCCGATGCCACCCAAGAGGGCGTTGCACGACCGACCCTTCCCCTATGGGTAATTGCATAGGAAACTCTGTAGCACACAGGATCGTGACCCAGCATCGTTAGGAATCCGATAGCCTCCTCAAGCTTGGCTATGTAAGCGAGAAATACCGGCACCACGGTTTGCCTCATGTACATGGGCCGGCACCTCCAGCGTTCCCTTGAGGCCAAGGGGCGCTTTCTTTTTGCCTGGACCTCTTTGAGGCTCCTAAGCCTCTCAGCTTTCCCAGCTGCCCCCCACCCCCCTCTCCAGAAACACCCCCACCCTTTCAAGGGTAACTCCAGGTATCTGTACCGAGAATATGCTGTGGTTCTGCGTGAGTTTAGTAAGGAGGACTAGAGATACTCAGTGGACTCCCCGACCATGCCCCTTGAAATGGCACGTAATGGGCTGAGGCACTCAACTAGAAACGAGTCAGTTGGTCAGCAGCGGTGAGGCTATCTAATAGCAGCTTGTGGACCTGACGAAGAGACCCAAGGGGTTCCTGGGGTGGCTTAGGAGAGCTTAAGGGTCAGAACTTCCGCGTCCCAATACGGCACGTGCCAACCTCATTTTCTGAAGAACTATCTGATGTCATTTTGATTAAACCAGTAACTCTATTTATGATTAAACTTATCGTTCCGGATTTATCGTTAAATTTAGCCTTTACGATCGAGTGATTTATTTCAACATCACTGAAAGGGATTACTTCATCTTCTACTATCAGTTCAACCGATGATCTAAAGATTCCCTCTTTTATATCAAAATCATAGGTATCTTTATTAGTGTTGCAAGAAAGTAGTTCTGCTTTTGCGCCAGTTGCGTTGCCCAACATAGTCAAAGTCAGGACAGGTAATGACCTGCCACTGAAGTTTCATCCAGTGGCATTTAGAGCCTCGACAGGTGATACGCCGTGTGGCGCGACAGGAGCAAGGGGCCAGCGCGCGGAGCCTGTCCGTGGCGCAGCGTGATGGTCCC
>Ga0182736_1001227_pt1 | contig 27065 bp, 25 predicted proteins | sample eDN5th30CKraftBY_FD_128882 | JGI IMG/M metagenome (GOLD analysis project Ga0182736, IMG submission 128882) | Enriched backyard soil microbial communities from Emeryville, California, USA - eDNA 5th pass 30_C Kraft BY (version 2) (version 2) | ecosystem: Environmental > Terrestrial > Soil >...
ATGCGCGAGGCGAGGAAATAGTTCTTCTTGAACTGCTTCTCGGTCACGTCGCCATAATAGCCCTTGAGCTTCTGCTTGGCGCGCAGCTGGATGCCATAGTCGGACATCTTGCCCTTGCGGCGCTGGCCGTGCTGGCCGGGGCCATATTCACGCTTGTTGACCGGGCTCTTGGGGCGACCCCAGATGTTCTCGCCCATGCGGCGATCGAGCTTATACTTGGCGCTTGTGCGCTTCGTCATCGGTATTTCCTTATAACTGCGAACAATGTCTGCCACGCTCCGGAGTGGAGTGCGGCGGTCTTCCCGGTCATCGCCTGCGGTCCATTTTCAGGGGCAGGGCCACCACTTCACCGGGTTGTGGGGCCGATCACGAAGGCGCGCCTATGACCAGCACCGGCGCCAAAGTCAAGGCTTGGCGCGCGTCAGAGGCTCTGGCGACCAAATGTCCGCGCGGCAAGCGGCGGGGCGGCGCCGGTGGATGGCCGCGCCCGCGTGCCGTCGAACAGAAACAGCAGCAGGGGAGAGCGGCGGATGAGGAGCCAGACGCCGTAGGATAGCGCCAGCGTCAGCCCCATCACCAGCAGCGCCTTGAGCACCACCGGCATGGCGAGCGGCTTGGCGACCAGCACGAGCCCGGCGGTGATCGGCAAATGGAACAGATAGATGACGAAGGATGCCCGCACCATTTCCTGCACCAGCGGACTGGGTCGGTCGCCGAACCGCTTGATGGTGGCGACAAGCAATTGCGTGACGCTCACCGCCGCCAGCGTATCGAGAAAACGGCCATAAGGCGGCCAGAGCTGGCTGCGAAACATGATATCGAGCGTCAGCGCCGCGATGGCGAACAGCGCGGTCGCAGGGGAGAAGCGGTAAAGCGCGGCCCTGAAGGCCGGCGCACGGGCGATGAGGCAGCCGATCAGGAAATAGGGCGCGAACTCGATCGTCTGATCGATGCGCAATATCTCCTGGATGAGGTTGGTTGCCAGCCCCTTCATATAGAAAAGTTCGATGGCGGCGCCTTCCCAGATGCCGACAAGGATCGCGGTGGCGAGCAGCGTCCAGAACAGGTTGCGCGCCAGCAGGTTGTCGAGACGGGCGGGAACGAGGGCGCTGCTCAGGCGCGGCAGCAGGCGGCAGGCCAGCGCCGCGACGATGGAGCAATAGAGCAGCACGATGAGGAACCACAGGTGCCGCACCCAATAGCCGCCGGACGTCGCGCTCTCATGGCCCCAGGAGCGTAGCGCGCCGGCCCATTGGAAATTGGACAGCTCGCACAACAGGTTGAGAAGCGGATTGAGGGTGAGGATCGTCGCGACGAACGGCACGGCGAGGCGCGTGAAGCGGCCGCGCAGCCATGGGCCGGGCGCGCGCCGGCTGAGCAGCAGTGCCGCGAAATACCCCGCGATGATGAAGAAGGCCGGCATACGGAAGGCGTGGATGGCCTGCGCCAGCCAGGTGAGCGCCAGCGCGCCTTCGCCGCTGTTCATGATCCAGCCCTGCCCGGCGCGATAGGCCATGGCGACATGATAGGGGATGCCGAGCAGCATCAGCAGCGCCCGGATAGCATCCCAATGATGCTCGCGTCCGCCAGCGGCGCGGAAGGGGGTGAGGTTGGTTGTCATGGATGGTCAGTGCGTTGCGATTGCAATCGCTGCGCGCAAGCCGCCGTTCCGCGCTTTGCGGCAGGCGGGGGGACTGGCCGGGCAAACCGTGGCGCAGGGCGTCTTGTCTGGGCATTGACAAGCCCCACTATCGCGGCCCCGGCATCAGCGCCGGCGACTGGCAAGGGATGAGAGCACGCCGCGCAGGGTGCGGACTTCCAGATGGTTCCAGCCCGGCTTGGTGAGCATGGATCGCAGTGTCAGTCTGGAAAGATGCTCGCGGCTGGGCGGAAAATAATAGCCCGTCTCTTCCAGCATGGCGTCGAGCTGGCCGATCATCCCGTCCAGTTCGCTCTGGGAGGCCGGCGGCAGCAGATCGGTGCGCGGCGGCTGAGCCAGTCCTTGCTGCTTCGACCATTCATAGGCGGCGATGATGACTGCCTGTGCGAGATTGAGCGAGGAAAAATCGGGATTGATCGGCACGGTCAATATTGTGCGGGCGAGGGCGACGTCATCCGTATCCAGGCCGGATCGTTCGGCGCCGAAGACGATGGCGGACAGGCCCTGCTCGGCATGGATGGCGCGGGCGGCCTCGTCCGGCGTCATCACCGGTTTGACGACGCCGCGCTTGCGCACCGTCGTCGCGAAGACATGGTTGCAATCGGCCACGGCGTCCGCCAGCGTATCGAATAGTTCGGCCTCGCCAAGCACCGCATCGGCGCCGGCGGCGGCCGGGCCCGCCTCTGGATTGGGCCAGCCGTCACGCGGGGCGACCAGCCGCAGCCGGGTCAGCCCGAAGTTGAGCATCGCGCGGGCCGCCTTGCCGATATTCTGGCCCAGCTGCGGGCGGACGAGGACAATGACGGGCTGGGGAGCGACCGCGCTGTTCATGGCATTCACTTCCTGTTGATGGCTTGGGGCTGTCGATAGGCGTGGCGCGGCGCTGGGCCTGTCCGGCGCGCACGTCAAGGGTGTGGCTTGCAAAGGCGGCGTGACGGCGCGGCATGTCATGGTGCCTGCCCGGCGCAATCAGGCGATGCTCTGCGCTTGCTTCCACCCTGCGGACGTCGCCTCGCAACGCCCCGGCGTGGCGGCGCAAGGCGCTTGCCATGGCCTTCATGAGTCAGGATCGCACACCCCCTAGCCCAATCCGCCCGAAATGGTTACATGGGCCGCCACTGAGTCCCCGGCGGACCCTTCAAACATCAGGTGGCAAATCCATGGATATTCGGCTCGGCCTAACTTTTGACGATGTGCTGTTGCAGCCCTGCGCATCGAGCGTGCTGCCAAGTCAGGCCGATGTCTCGACCCGGGTGAGCCGTGACATCACGCTCAACATTCCCATCCTTTCCTCCGCCATGGATACGGTGACCGAGGCGGATATGGCGATCGTCATGGCGCAGCTGGGCGGCATCGGCGTGTTGCACCGCAACCTCTCGATCGAGGAACAATGCGCCGCCGTCCGCGCGGTCAAGCGCTTCGAGAGCGGCATGGTGGTCAACCCCATCACCATGTTGCCCGATCAGCCGCTGTCCGATGCGCGGGCGCTGATGGCGCACCACAAGATCAGCGGTATTCCGATTGTCGAGGCATCTGGCAAGCTGGCAGGCATCCTCACGCACCGCGACGTGCGCTTCGCCGGAAATGCCGATCAGCCGGTGCGCGAACTGATGACGCATGAGAATCTCGCGACCGTGCGGGTCGGCGTCACGCAGGAAGAGGCCCAGCGTCTGCTTCACCAGCGCCGTATCGAGAAGCTGCTGGTGGTGGATGACAGTTTCCGCTGCGTCGGCCTCATCACCGTCAAGGATATCGAGAAGGCGGTCACCTATCCGCAGGCGACCAAGGATGAGAGCGGCCGGCTGCGCGTCGCCGCTGCAACCACCGTGGGCGAGAAGGGTCTGGAGCGGACCGAGGCGCTGATTGATGCGGAGTGCGACCTCATCGTCGTCGATACCGCGCATGGCCATTCGCAGATGGTCGCCGATACAGTGGCGCGCATTCGCAAAATGTCCAGCAAGGTCCAGCTTGTCGCCGGCAATATCGCGACGGGCGAGGCGACCAAGGCGCTGATCGATGCGGGCGCGGACGGCGTGAAGGTCGGTATCGGCCCCGGCTCCATCTGCACCACGCGCGTGGTCGCCGGGGTCGGCGTGCCGCAGCTTACCGCCATCATGGATGCCGCGGAGGAAGCGATGAAGCATGACGTGCCGGTGATTGCCGATGGCGGCATCCGCACCTCTGGCGATATCGCCAAGGCGCTGGCCGGCGGCGGCGCGGCGGTGATGATCGGGTCCATGCTGGCGGGTACGGAAGAAGCGCCGGGGGAGACCTTCCTCTATCAGGGCCGCGCTTATAAGAGCTATCGCGGCATGGGCTCGGTCGGCGCGATGGCGCGCGGCTCGGCGGATCGCTATTTCCAGCAGGATATCAAGGACCAGATGAAGCTGGTGCCGGAGGGTATTGAAGGGCAGGTCGCCTATAAGGGGCCGGTGAAGGATGTGATCCATCAGCTTGTCGGCGGCATCAAGGCGGCGATGGGCTATACCGGCAGTGCCACCATCAGGGATCTGCAAGCCAATGCCCGCTTCGTGCAGATCACCAATGCCGGGCTCTCGGAGAGCCATGTCCACAATGTCACCATCACCCGCGAGGCGCCCAATTATCCCACCCGTTAAGGTCTCGGCAGGCGACGGCGCCATGTCCGTCGCTATTTTCGCGCATGAGCAGATCAGGTGAGATGATATGACGCCCGCCGCCCGCGTTCAGGCCGCTATCGAATTGCTTGATCTGGTCATCATGGCTGCCCGCGATGACGGTGCGGCTGCCGATACGCTGATCGCCCGCTATTTTCGGGAGCGGCGCTATGCCGGCTCGAAAGACCGCCGCGCCGTGCGGGAACTGGTCTATCGCGCGATCCGGCGCCATGGTGACCGGCCGGAGAGCGGCCGTGCGGCGATGGTCGGCCTTGCCGGCGAGGATGATGCGCTGGCGGCGTTGTTTGACGGTTCGCCCCATGCGCCCGCGCCGATCCGTCCGGGCGAGCCCGCGGCGACCGCCTCGCTGCTTCCCGACTGGATCGCGCCGGAACTGGCGGCGCCGATTGATGCAGCGGAGCAGGTGGCATTGCTTGAGCGCGCGCCGCTGCATATTCGCGTGAACGGCCTTGCGGCGAGTCGAACTGATCTGCTGGCCCATTGGCCGGGCGCGCAGGCGCTTGCCTATACGCCGCATGGCATCGCTTTGCCGGCCGGCACGGATATTGCGGGCGACCCCCGGCTTCAGGCTGGCGAGGTCGAGGTGCAGGATGGCGGGAGTCAGTTGATCGGTCTGGCCTGCGCCGCGCGGCCGGGCATGACGGTGCTGGACCTGTGCGCCGGCGGTGGCGGCAAGACGCTGGCGCTGGCGGCCGATATGGCGGGGCAGGGCCGGCTCGTCGCGGCGGATACGGCGCGGGATCGGCTGGCGCGGCTCGTGCCGCGAGCCCGGCGCGCCGGTGCGGATGTCATGATCGAGACGGTCCTGCTCGATCCGCACAAGGAGGCCGAGCGGCTTGCCGCCCTGGCCGGGCGGTGTGATGTCGTGCTGATCGATGCGCCCTGTAGCGGGGCCGGCACGTGGCGGCGTAACCCGGAGGCGCGCTGGCGGCTCACGCCGGGGCGGCTGGAGCGAATCACCGCATTGCAGGCGCATTTGTTGCAGATCGCCGCACCGCTGGTGAAGCCCGGCGGGCGGCTGGTCTATGCCGTATGCTCATTGCTGGAGCGGGAAGGGCGCGGACAGATCGAGGCGTTCACGAGCGCCGACCCGCTCTGGCAGTCGGTGCCGGCCAGTGAGGCGGGGCGGCCCTGGGGGGCGGGCACGCTGCTCACCCCATATCATGATGGAACGGACGGCTTTTTCTTCGCAGCCCTCCAAAAAGCGTGCTAGCCTTTCGCTTTATGGCGTCGGATATACGCGGCTCATTCTGGGAGACGGTTATGCGGTTCACCCCCGCATCCTTATTGCTGGCAAGCGCGCTTGCCCTGACGGCGAGTTCGACGCTGGGCCAGAGGGCGAGCCGGCCGGCGCTCGCCGCCGTCCCGGCCGATCCGCGCGCGGCGGGATGGATCGAGAAGGGCCAGCAGGCGCTGGCGGCGTCGGATGTCGCCAAAGCGCGCGAGGCCTATGAGACGGCGCTGCTGCTCGCCCCGGCAGACAAGTCCATCTATCTCGCTCTTGGCAAGATCGCCCGGCTCCAGAAAATGCCCGGCAAGGCGATCCGCTATTATAGCCGGGTGCTTGATGAGGAGCCGGACAATCAGGCCGCGCTGCAAGGCGAGGGGCTGGCGATGATGGAGAAGGGCGCGACGGAAAGCGCCCGCGAGACGCTCGCCCGGCTGCGCGAAGTATGCAAGACAAGTTGCGCCTCGGCCGAGCCATTGATCGCTGCCATCGAAGCCGGCGCACCCAAGGTCGTCACGGCCGAAGCGCCCAGGGCCCTTCCGACCGAATCGGGTGAACAGCAGAAATAAGGCGCTGCGGGGGCGAGTTTTGCGTGCACGGGCGGTTTGACGCCGAACGGACCGGGACTGTGCCCACCGTTGCGCCTGCTGCTTAACCACTGCCCATTCATATAGACCGGCCGGACGTCCGCGATGAGAAGGTCGGCGGGTGGCGATCCCTGCTAACGCCGTTCAGCGCGCCGCATCCATCAGCCGCGCAACTGTCACGAAATCCGCAACCGCCAATGTCTCCGCGCGGCGGCTTGGGTCGATATCGGCCGCCGCGAGCGCTTTCAGCGCGCCCGGCAGGCCCTTGAGGCTCTGCCGCAGCATTTTGCGGCGCTGGCCGAAGGCTGCGGCGGTCAGACGGCTGAGTGTGGTCACGGTAACGCCTTCGGGCGCCACGGCGGGCACGATGTGGACGATGGCCGACATCACCTTGGGCGGCGGCGTGAAGGCGGAGCGATGGACCCGCATGGCGATACGCGCGGTGCTGCGCCACTGGGCGAGCACGGCAAGGCGGCCATAGGCGTCGCTTCCGGCTGTCGCGACGATCCGCTCGGCGACTTCGGCCTGGAACATGAGCGTGGCGGATTGCCACCAGGGCGGCCAGACGTCGCTCTCCAGCCAGTCGACGAGCAAGGCGGTGCCGACATTATAGGGCAGATTGGCGACGATATGCGCCGATCCGCCGCAGACTTCGCGCGCGTCGACCGCCAGCGCGTCGCCCTCGATCACGTCAAGCTGGCCGGGGAAGGCGGTACCCAATTGCGCCAGCGCCGGGATGCAGCGCGCGTCGCGCTCCACCGCCGTCACCACCGCGCCGGCGCGCAGCAGCGCCCGCGTCAGTCCGCCGGGGCCGGGGCCGACCTCGAACACGCGCTGCCCGGTCAGTGCACCGGGCACGGCCGCGATCCGATCGAGCAACTGTTCGTCCAGCAGGAAATTCTGGCCCAGTGCCTTGCTCGCGCGCAGACCGTGGGCCGCGATCACATCGCGCAATGGCGGCAGGGCCGGAGGCGATGCGGTCATCCGATCAGGCCAGATCGGCATGGGCCCGGCGGCACAGTTCCGCATCGCGCGCCATGCGGATCGCAGCCACCATCGCGCCGGGATTGGCCAGCCCGCGCCCGGCAATGTCGAAAGCGGTGCCATGGTCGGGGGAGGTGCGCACGATGGGCAGGCCAAGCGTCATGTTGACGCCCTCGTCGAAATACAGCGTCTTGATCGGGATGAGGGCCTGATCGTGATAGCAGCACAGCGCCGCGTCATAACGGGCGCGGGCGCGCGGATTGAACATGCCGTCGGCGCTGTGCGGGCCGGTAATGTCCACTCCGTCTTCCCGCAAGGCGGCGAGTACCGGCTCGATCAGGGTGATTTCCTCATCGCCCAGCAGGCCGCCTTCGCCCGCATGGGGGTTGAGCGCCGCCATGGCGAGGCGCGGCTGCGCAATGCCGAAATAACGCTTCAGTCCGCGCACCGTCGCCAGGGCGCGGTTGCGGATGAGCTTCGCGGTCAACACGGCCGGCACGTCGATAAACGGAATATGGATGGTGAGGGGCACCACCCGAAGGTCTGGGCCGGCGAGCATCATCACCACATTCTCGCGCGAGACGCCGCAGCGCTCGGCGACGAATTCGGTCTGGCCGGGATGGGTGAAGCCGGCCTGTGCAAGCTGCGCCTTGGAGACCGGCCCGGTCACCAGCGCGCTGGCGCCTTCCTCGGCACGGACAAGGCCGGTGGCGACTTCCAGCGACTGGAAGGCGCAGCGCGCGCCGTCCAGCGAGGGGCTGCCGGGAATGACGTCACCCGCTTCGCCAATGTGCAGGCAGGGCAGGGCGGTGTCGAACATGCCTGCTGCCTCGGCCGGATCGTGGATGCGGGCGATCGGCCCGTCCCACACGGCGCGGATCGCGGCGATATCGCCCACCACGAAGAAGTGGGGCAGTTGCTCCTGCGTGCGCAGAGCCCATGCCCCGGCGATGATTTCCGGCCCGATGCCCGCCGGATCTCCCAGCGAAACGGCGATCGGTGCGAGCGGTGCGGCCAGTGGCGTGCGTTCGTCCATAGCCTCAATTATAGTCGATGACGGCGTCGCGACGCAGGTCGCGCAGATAGGTGCGGGCGCGCTTGTTGACGCGCTCCTCCTCCATTTGCGACATGATCTGGTCGAACGACGGGGCGCCGGCATCGGCCGGCTCGTCGCGGCCGCACAGCACGAGCGTGCGCACGCCATCGGCCACCGAGCCGAAGGGCGGTGTCGCCTCGCCTACCTGCATGGCGAGCAGGATATTCTGGAGCTGCGGCGGCAGGTTACGGGCGGGAATATCATTCTCTACCACTGTGGCGCCAAGCTTGGCGGCCAGATCGGAGGCCGCGCCGCAGCCGCGCATATCCTTCAGCGCTTCGCCAAATGCATTGGCGCGCTGCTGGGCGGCCGCCTCGGTCGTGCCGGGCGGAAAATCGATGGCGATCTGCTTGAGGCTGAGAATGGCGTCACGCGGATCGGCAGTTGCGACCTGCCGCTTGTCCATGAGGTAAAGGATCGAGAAGCCGCCCGGCACCGCAATCGGTCCGGCGACCTGCCCTACGGCAAGCTGTTGCGCCGCATTTTGCAGTTCCTCGGGCAGCTGGGGCAAACGCACCCAGCCCAGATCGCCGCCCACCGCCGCAGTGGAGGCTTCCGAATATTGCCGCGCATAGGCCTGGAACGAGCCGCCCTGACGAATCTGGTCGAGGATCTGCTCGCCATTTTTGAGAACCTGCTGGCTGTTCTCGGGCGAGGCGGAGAGATAGATTTCGCCGATACGGAACTCGTCGCTGCCCTTGGCCGCGTTCAGTCGCTTCACCACCGAGCGCACTTCTTCCTCGGAGACGTTGATGAACGGCTGGACCTCGCGGCGCAGCAGGCGGTTCCAGGCCACCTCACCCTCGATCTGGCGCTTGATGCTGCGCTCGGAGGAGCCCTTCTCCGCGAGATATTTGGTGAAGGCTTCGGGCGAATATCGGAAATTGGCGGCGACACGCGCATAATTCTCGTTCAGCTCGGCGGCAGGGACGCGGATGTCCTTGGCGGCGGCTTCCTGGATTTGCAGCGTCTCGTCGATCAGGTTGCGAAGCACCTGCAAGCGCAGCCGGTCGGTTTCCTCCTCGCTCACATTGCCGTCATTGGCGAGGATCACCAGCGCCAGCCGCTGCTCGACATCCGTGCCGGTGATGACCTCGCCGTTCACCAGCGCGGTGGCGCGGCGAATATTGGGGTCGCGCTTGCCGAACAGCACGACGGATTCGGGAATGTCCAGTGCGGAAGAAGGTGCACTGATCGCGTCATCCTGCGCCGGCTGGGCGGTCGCGCCCGGCACGAGCAGGCAACTGGCGAGTCCCGCGATTGACGTCATGGTGAGGCGGGCCACGGTGACGCGGGCCCTGGTCAAACGGCTAGGCATGTTCTTCACGTCGATCAAACTGCTCTCCATTCGGAAAACGGGCTGTCAGCCCGCTCCCGATCCTGCCCGGCGCGTAGGCTCCTCCAGCTTAACCCAGGCTGAGCGTGGGGCTCGGCAGGGGCGGGCGGACGGCGCGCGACGGACTTTCTTACAGACCCAGATTCTTAAATACCAGCCGCAGCTGAAACGAATTGCCGCGCCGTGCATCGCCCACCGTCTGATAGTCGCGCCGCCAGGTGAAGCCCATTTCCAGACAATCATCCTCATAAGCTACGCCGACCCGGTGGCGCACCGGCTCGAAGCCGGAGAGGGTGCTGCTCGGGTCGTCGCTGGCGCCGGTGAGATCGATGTTGGTCGAGCCGTAAACGGACCAGTAGCGGGCGAAGGCGACGCGCGCGCCAAGGCGCACTTCTTCCACGTCGCGCAGGTCTTCGACGCCGCTGGTCACATTGCGGTTGAGGCGGATATAGCCGATTTCCGCATAGGTCGTGCGCGAGCCGACCGTGGCCTCGATTTCGTTGCGGCGGATGGCGAGATTGTCCTTGTCCAGCCGGAAGCGGTGGGTGATGGCGAGGAAATCCTTGTAGCGCAGCTGCGCGCGGCCGACGATGTCGGAGAGGCGATCGGAAAGGCCCGTGCCATTGGGCAACACCGTGCGCCGTTCGTCCAGCCGGTAGCTTTGCCCCACCGTGGCATCCAGCGTGAAGTTGGGCCGATCGAGCCGATAATCGAGCCCGTAGGTGACGCGGCTCGAATCTTCGAAGCGATCATAGCCGGGGAAGCGGTTGAGCGCGAAGAGATTGCTATCCTCCAGATCGATCGAGCGGGCATCCTCATTGGGCACGGCGAGATTGGTGATCCGCGGCGCCAGCACCAGTTGCACGCGTGGCACGATGCGCTGGGTGCCGCCAAGCGCCTTGCCGATAAACGGCCAGCGCATATCAAGCGCCAGCGCGGCGATGCCCCGGGTCTGCCAGCCCGGATCGCCGCGATAGATGACGGTCGGGCTCAGGTGGTTTTGCGCGCTGTGATAAATGTCGCCGCGCGCATAGCCGGTGATCGACCATTCCTGCCCAAGCGCGGTCAGGCCGTTCTTCATCCACGTCACGCCCATGAAGGCGCGTTGCGTATCCTGCCCCTCGGTCCGTAAAATGGCGAGGCTGTTGGCCTGCACCTGAACGGAGCCGCCGACCAGCGGATCGGTCAGCCGCAGCCGGTAATCGATTGCCGGAAGCGCGATCGGCACTTGCCCGGCCGGATCGTTGGTGCGCAGCGACTGGAAATCCCAGCCGGCGATGGAAAGATAGCTACGCGTCCCGAGCCGTTCCAGATTGACGGTGGATCGCAGCCGGTCCTCATTGCTGATATCGTAGCGGTTGAGGAAAGTGCGGTCGCTGGCGTAGCGCAGCGATCCGCTGAGCGACCAGAGCGGGTCGAGCTGGAACTTGCCGCTGGCCGCAATATAGCCGCGCAGCCGGTTCGGGCCGGTGACCGCCAGCGGATCGTCGACCGAGGCGCGCCGGCTCGCCGTCGCATAGCCGGAGACCTGATAGGCGCCCTTCGAGAGCAAGGCGCGGTAATTGGCTTCCAGCATCGGCAGCACGGCGCTGTAGATGTGCGGCGTGATCGTGAGGTCGCGGTTGCTGGCGATGCGCAGATAATAGGGCTGGGCGAGGTCGAAGCCATTGCGCCGGTCATAGCCGACACTGGGCACCAGCAGGCCGCTGCCGCCTTCATCGCCGATATTGTGGCGCAGGCCAGGCAGGGGGATGATCGGCAGGCCGAGCAGCTTGACGCGCGCGCCTTCATAGCGGACCCGCTGGCGGGCATTGTCCAGCACCACCTTGTCGGCCTGAATCTGCCAGGTCGGCTCCTTGGGGCAGCCCGTCTCCGTCTCCACCCGGCACGGTGTATAGGCGGCATGCTCCAGCACATAGATATCGCCCTGGCGCTGCCCCTTGTCGGCCGCGAGGCGGTTGCCGTCCTGCGTGACGATCAGCAGATTGTCGATGATACCGTCGCGCAGCGTGTCGGTAACGTCCATCTCATCGGCATAGGCTTTGTCGCCATCGCGGCTGGTGAGCATCACGTCGCCGCGTGCGATAACGGTGCCGGCCTTGCGGTCCCACACCACTTCCTCGGCGGCGAGCGTGGCGCCGTCCCGCGCCGCGCGCACATCGCCGCTGGCGGTGACGACGTCGCGTTCATAATCATAGTCGATACGGGCCGCCTCGAAGGCGATCTCCCCGGCCGAGACCGGCTGGCCGGGCGGGGCGACATCCGCGCCCGGGTCGGGCCGGGGTTGCAGGCTGGGCGGTTCGCTGTCCGGTGTCGGCGCTATCGCTGGCGTCTGCGCTGTTGCACCGCTCGCCGCGCCGGCCAGCAACAGCGCACCCAGAACCGAGCCCAGCCGGTAACGGCACGGGGCGCATGGCCGCACGGGCGCGGCAGGGCGCATCATGATGGCCAACTTCTCGCCTCCCAACGGCCTTGTGCCTCGTCGCGCTGCGTCATCATCGGCCGCCTATTGCATTGCGCAGGAGTGTTCGCAATCGTCTTGGCATTCATCAAATCGCGCCATTCGTGCCGTTTGACGTGGCGCTTGGCGCGGCGGGGCGCTATTCGGATGCCAATTCCGCGCGTTCCGGCGCATTTCTCTTTTTCAGGAGCTGTCCTTCATGAAGATCGCCCTTAGTGCTTCCCGCCCTGCCGAAGCCGGCTGCCTCATCTTCCCCATCGCCAAGGATGCCGCCATCGCTCCGGCCATTGCGGCGCATGCGCTCGCTGCTGATGCTGCCGCGGCCTCGCGCTTCGGCGGTGAGACGGGCGCGATCGTCGAGCTGTTCGTGACCGAAGGCGGGCAGACGGTGCGCGTGCTGCTCGTCGGCACCGGCGAGGGCAAGCCTGCCGACCATGAGCGCGCCGGTGCGGCGGCGGTAGCGCGGCTGCTCACCTCCGGCGTCACGCAGGCGGTGGTTGATGGCACGGGCGTGGATGCGGAGTCGCTTGCCCATTTCGGCCTTGGCGCGCTGCTGCGTTCCTGGCGGATCGACACCTACCGCACCAAACTGCCCGAGAAGGCGAAGCCGACGCTGGAGACGCTGACGCTGCAAAGCGATGCGGCGGATCTGCCCGCGCTCTGGGCGGACAAGGAAGCGCTGGCGCAGGGTGTCGCCTTCACCCGCGAGCTGGTGTCCGAGCCCGCCAATATTCTTTATCCCGAGAGCTTCGTGGAGCGCTGCCGTCCGCTCGCTGATCTTGGCGTCGAGATTACCGTGCTGGACGAAGTCCAGATGGAGAAGCTCGGCATGGGCGCGCTGCTCGGCGTGGCGCAGGGCTCGGTACGCAAGCCGCGCCTGCTCGCGCTGCGCTGGGATGGCACGGGTGGCGCGCAGGAGACGCCGCTGGTGCTGGTCGGCAAGGGCGTCACCTTCGATACCGGCGGTATCTCGATCAAGCCCGCCGCCGGCATGGAGGATATGAAGTGGGATATGGGCGGCGCCGGCGCCGTCGCGGGCACGATGAAGGCGCTCGCCGCGCGCAAGGCGAAGGCGCATGTCGTCGGTATTTGCGGCCTGGTCGAGAATATGCCGGACGGCAACGCCCAGCGCCCCGGCGATATCGTCACCACCATGTCCGGCCAGACGGTGGAAGTGCTCAATACCGATGCCGAGGGGCGTCTCGTGCTGTGCGATGCCGTCTGGTGGGCGCAGCAGACGTGGAAGCCGGAAACCCTCATCGATCTCGCCACGCTCACCGGCGCGATGATCGTCGCGCTCGGCCATGAACATGCCGGTCTGTTCTCCAATGATGACGAACTGGCCGACCGCCTGCTCGCCGCCGGTCGCGCGACCGGCGATACGCTGTGGCGCTTCCCGGTGTCGGAAGCCTATGACAAGATGCTGGATAGCCCGATCGCGGATATCAAGAATATCGGTCCGCGCTTTGCCGGCTCCATCACGGCGGCGCAGTTCATCAAGCGCTTCGTGCAGGATGGCGTCAAATGGGCGCATCTCGACATTGCCGGCACGGTCTGGGCGGATAAACCCGGCGCGACGTGGGACAAGGGCGCGACCGGCTACGGCGTGCGTCTGCTCGATCAGCTCATCCGCGATCATTATCAGGCATGATCCCGCACGCGCCCTTGTGCTCCTGTGCAGGCAGGAGTCCGGGGCGGCCGGGCACGATGGTTGCGTCAGCATGATCGGGGCAGGCTGAATGCAGGTCGATTTCTACCAGCTCACGCGCGATCCGGCCGAGGGCGTCATCCCCGCCATTGCGCGCCGCCTGCTGGCGGATGGCGGCCGGCTGCTCGTCGTCTCCGCCGATCGCGAGCAGCTCGATCGCATCTCGCGTGCGCTGTGGAGCGCAGGGCCGGAAACCTATCTCGCCAATGATCATGACGATGCGCCATTACCGGAGGTGCAGCCGATCCTGCTCTCGGCCGCCTGCACGGCGCTCAACGGCGCGCGTCACATCGCGCTCGCCGATGGGCATTGGCGTGAGGAAGCGCTGGGCTTCGAGCGCGTTTTCTATATCTTCGATGATGCGACGATCGACGAGGCCCGCACGACTTGGCGCACGCTCAGCAAGGCTGAGGGCGTGGCCCCGCGCTTCTGGCGGCAGGATGGCGGCAAGTGGCGGCAGGGGCCGTAACGCCGTTTTTGTGCGGGTCAGCGAAAGCGGAACCAGCCCCACACGCCCGCGCTGATGCAAATAGTCGCGAAGAAAGGCCGACCAAGCCCATGATGGCAGCACATTTGCAATCCGTTGGCAGGCAGGCGTCGCATGGTCGGGTCGGGGGTGGATTCTCCGCCGCGCCGCCTACTTGATCCCGCACCGCTTCACCGCTAGAGGCCGCGCGTCTTTTCTATCAGCGAATTTCGGAGCATTCTCATGGCGGTGACCCGCACTTTTTCGATTATCAAGCCCGATGCGACCCGCCGCAACCTGACCGGCGCCGTCACCAAGATGCTGGAGGAAGCCGGCCTGCGCGTTGTCGCTTCCAAGCGCATTCACATGAGCCGCGAGCAGGCCGAGGGCTTCTATGCCGTCCACCGCGAGCGTCCCTTCTTCGGTGAACTGGTCGAGTTCATGATTTCCGGCCCGGTCGTCGTGCAGGTGCTGGAGGGCGAGAATGCCATGCAGCGCAACCGCGACATCATGGGTGCCACCAACCCGGCGAATGCCGAGCCCGGCACGATCCGCAAGGAACTGGCCGAATCGATCGAGGCCAATACGGTTCACGGTTCGGACAGCGACGAGAATGCCGCGATCGAGATCGCCTATTTCTTCAAGCCGGAAGAAATTGTCGGCTGATCCCGCGATCAGGGACAAGGAAAAAAGGCCGCCGGAGCGATCCGGCGGCCTTTTTCATGGCCCCGCTATTTCGCGATCGGGATCAGGCCCGGCCCGTCCGTATAATAGCCGCTCAGCTTGAGCCGGATGGTCACCGGCTTGTCGGTGGTGTTGGCAATATACCAGCCATGGTCGCCATCCCCCGGCGCGATGAACTGGCCGTGCGATGCCGTGGTGACGGCCTCCTCGCGATAGAACATCACCGCCTTGTTGCTGGCCATCTCATTATGAAACTCCGAGATCACCGGCTCGCTCGCGGTAAGCGAATAGAGCAGGGCATCACCCGCTTTCATCGCCACCTTATATTCCAGCCGCCAGCCCGGCGTCTTGGCCGGCTTGAGCTGCAATTCAATCTCGTCGCTACGGAAAGGCGCGGTTTGCGGCCGGTCGATCATCAGGTGCGGCAGATCGGCCGATCGGACTTCCGGGCGCGGCGTCTGCGCGGCGGCATGGCCGGCCGGGAGCAGGGCGAGAAGGGCGGCGGTGCCCATGAAACGAACCATCATCCATATTCCTTATGTGGGCATCGGGTATGTTAGGCGTCCGTCTGTCGCCTCAATCGTTTCCGCGCATCTGCTCATGGTGGCGGATCACTTCCTCGATGATGAAGCGCAGGAACTTCTCCGTGAAATCGGGGTCGAGATTGGCTTCCATAGCCAGCCGCCGCAGCCGGGCAACCTGCTTTGCCTCCCGGTCGGCGTCGGCCGCGGGCAGTTCGGCCTGCGCCTTGTGGGCGCCCACGGCCTTGGTGACCTTGAAGCGCTCGGCCAGCATGAAGACGAGCGCGGCGTCGATATTGTCGATGCTCTCCCGGTAGCGCCTGAGCGTTTCATCCATCAGCGGCTTTCTCCTTTGGAAATGTGGGCATCCCTTGCGTCTCTTGGCGCGCAAGGCAAGGTGTTTTGCGCCCTGATCGCCCCAAATCGCTTGCCAAAGCCGGGCCCTCCGGCCAGAGGACGGGCCATGAGCGCCACGATCCACAGCCTGTCGCGCGAGCGCGCGCCGTCGCTTGAACCGATGATGAGCCTCGTCGCCGAGGATATGAACAGCGTCAATGCGGTGATCCTTGCCCGGATGCAGTCCCGCATCCCGCTGATCCCGGAGCTTGCCGGCCATCTCATCGCCGGTGGCGGCAAGCGGATGCGGCCGATGCTCACGCTCGCCTGCGCCCGATTGCTGGATTATCAGGGCACGAGGCATCACAAGCTCTCCGCCGCGGTCGAGTTCATCCACACCGCGACCCTGCTGCATGACGATGTGGTGGATGGCAGCGGCATGCGCCGGGGCCGCCGCACCGCCAATATGATCTGGGGCAATAATGCCTCGGTGCTGGTCGGCGACTTTCTGTTCAGCCGCTCCTTCGAGCTGATGGTCGAGGATGGCTCGCTCAAGGTGCTGCGCATTCTCTCCGGCGCCTCGGCGGTGATCGCGGAAGGGGAGGTCAACCAGCTTACCGCCCAGCGTCGTATCGAGACGGACGAAGACCAGTATCTCGATATCATCGGCGCGAAGACTGCCGCCTTGTTCGCCGCCGCCTGCCGCATCGCCGCGGTCGTCGCCGAGCGACCGGAGCCCGAAGAGCTGGCGCTCGATGCCTATGGCCGCAATCTCGGCATCGCCTTCCAGCTGGTCGATGATGCGATCGACTATGTCTCGGATGGCGTGACGATGGGCAAGGATACAGGTGACGATTTCCGCGATGGCAAGGTCACGTTGCCGGTCATCCTCGCTTATGCGCGCGGGTCGGATGCGGACCGTAAATTCTGGAAGGAGACCATGTCCGGCCTCCATGGCGAGAATGCCGATCTCGCCCATGCCCAGTCGCTCCTCGCCTCGACCGGGGCGATTGAGGATACGTTCAATCGTGCGCGTCTATACGGTCAGCGGGCGATCGACGCCATCGGCATGTTCGGCAAGGGCGCGGCCCGTTCGGCACTGACCGAAGCGGTCGAGTTCGCCATCGCGCGGGCTTATTGAGCGGGACCGTTCAGGGTTGGGATGGCAGACCTCAGTCGCCATCCGGCCAGCTATTAGCCTGATCGTTAAAGCCGAAATAGGCGATCGACCAGCCGGCAGGCAGCTTGGTGAGATCGAATTGCCAGCGCAGGACCATCTGCTGATGCTGCGCATAGCAATATTGCCGGATGATGAGATTGCCGGTTTTCAAGGCGGCCACACACTCGTAGCCGGCCAGCCCGCCATAGATTTTGGTCGCTGCATCAATCTGCGCCACCATTTGCTCCTTCACACCCGTGCGATTGCTCCAGAGCGGAGAGGTCTCCAGAACCGACATGACGGCGGCTGAGGCATCGCCCGTTTTCAGCGTGTCGAAAAAGCGCGTAATGTCCGGGCTAGCGGGGGCCGCGATCGGGTTTTCGGTGGAGCCTGCGGCATCGGCCGCACCGGCCGTTGCCAGCGCGGCAAAGGCAAGCGTGGTAATGCTGCTGGTGAAAAATCTCATCAGTTCATCCTCCGCCACAATGACTTTGGATGATGTCGCACAGCTTGCCGGGCGCGGCAATCACGCTGCTTGGCTGATGACATGATCGGCCACCACCGAGTCGCCGCCTTGCCCCGCTGCCTCGCAGGGTCCATGTCTGGATAGACGCCGCGAGCGCATTGCCTGTGCGGCGCCGAGGCAGGAGGCATGCATGAGCAGGCTCGATCATTTCCCCATCACCCGCCGCTGGCCCGCGACGAACCCGGACATCATCCAGCTTTATTCGATGACGACCCCCAACGGCGTGAAGGTCTCGATCGCGCTGGAGGAGATGGGCGTGCCCTACGAGCCCCATGCCGTCGATATCATGGCGAAGGAGAGCCGCACGCAGGATTTCCTCTCGCTCAATCCCAATGGCAAGATCCCCGCGATCATTGACCCGCATGGACCGGATGGCGAGCCGATCGGCCTGTTCGAATCCAACGCCATCCTCCTCTATCTCGCCGAAAAGACCGGCAAGCTGCTGCCCGCCGACCGTGCCGCGCAACTGGAAGCGCGCACATGGCTGTTCCTTCAGGCCGGCCATATCGGCCCGACCTTCGGGCAGATCGGCTTTTTCCATAAATTCGCCGGCAAGGAGATTGCCGACAAGCGCCCGCGCGATCATTTCGTGGCGGAGGCCCGGCGTCTGCTCGGGTTGCTGGAGGATCGGCTGGCGAGCCGCGAGTGGCTGATGGGCGAGGATTTCACCATCGTCGATTGCGCGTTTCTCGGCTGGGTGCGCAACCTCATTGGCTTTTACGAGGCGGGCGATCTGGTGGATTACGCATCGCTCCGGCAGGTGCCGCGCTGGCTCGATGCCGGCGTCGCGCGCCCGGCCGTGCAGCGCGGGCTCAACAGCCCGGCGAGGGAGGCGGCATGAGTCAGGTCGAGCAATATGAGCGGTTCCGGGCGCTTCATCAGCAACCCGGCGCTTTCATCATGCCCAATGCGTGGGATGCGATGTCGGCGGCGCTGCTGGCGCGGGAAGGATTTGCGGCGATCGGGTCGACGTCCATCGCCATCGCCTTCGCGCTTGGCCGGCGCGATGGCCATCATGAGGTGAGCCGGGCGGATGCCATCGCCAACGCCGCCCTGCTGGCGCGCGCGAGCAGGCTGCCAATCAATGGGGATCTGGAAGATGGCTTCGGCCCCGCGCCGGAGGATTGCGTCGCCACGGTCGAGGCGGCGATCGCGGCCGGGCTGGCGGGGCTCGGCATTGAGGATACGACGGCCGATCCGGCCCGGCCGATCCATGATTTCGATCATGCCGTCGCCCGTGTTGCCGCTGCCGCCAAAGCCGCGAAAGGCCGCATCCTGCTCACCGCGCGGGCCGATAATTTCATCAAGGGCCGGCCTGATCTCGATGATACGATCCGCCGCCTCATCGCCTTTGCCGAGGCGGGGGCGGATGTGCTCTATGCGCCGTTCCTGCCGACGATGGAGGCGATCGAAGCGGTGGTGAAGGCGGTCGCGCCGCTGCCGGTCAATGTGATGACGGGGCCGTTTTCCGGCCTCGTGCCACTGGAGCGCCTGTCCGCCGCTGGCGTGAAGCGCGTCAGCCTCGGCGGGGGGCTCTATGTCCGCGCGCTGGACGGCCTGCTTGATGCCGCCCGAGCGCTGCAGCAGGGTGATATCGCCAGCGCCGCGCCCACGCTCCATGTGCCCGATCTCATTCCGCTGCTGCCGGACTGATTCGTTGCGCGGGTTGCCGCGACACGGCGCCGCCCCCCGTCGCTTCACTCAGCGTCGCCTTCTGACGGACTGGTAACACGGACGGGCTTCCAGCAGGCCGACCGGCCGGCAAGAGGCGTCCATCATAGCCCCGCCTTTCGACTTTGCCTGGTGCTGTCGCAGGGGCCGGCCGTCGCCACGCCGGCACCAGGCGCAGCGGCAATTTGCCCCTCCCACTTGCGCTCGGCCCTGCCAAAAGGCACGGACGGCGCGATGATATTGCCCATCCACCATGTGCTGCCCGATCTGCTTGCCGCCCTGCGCGCCGGGTCGAGCGCGGTGCTCGTCGCGCCGCCGGGGGCGGGCAAGACGACTATGGTGGCGCCCGCCCTGCTCGCCGAACCATGGTGCGCCGGGCAGGTCTGGCTGCTCTCGCCCCGCCGCCTTGCCGCGCGGGCCGCGGCGGAGCGCATGGCGGAGCTGGCCGGGGAGAAGCCCGGCGAGACGGTCGGCTATGTCACCCGGCTGGAGAGCCGCACATCGGCGCGCACGCGCATTCTCGTGGTTACCGAGGGCGTGTTCCGCCGCCGTATTCAGGCCGATCCGGAGCTGGGCGGCGTCTCCGCCGTGTTGTTCGATGAAGTGCATGAGCGCAGTCTGGAGGGCGATTTCGGCCTTGCCCTCGCGCTCGATGCGCAGGCCGGGCTCCGCGAGGATCTGCGCCTGCTCGCCATGTCCGCCACGCTCGATGGCGCCCGCTTCGCCGCGCTCATGGACGGGGCGCCGGTCATCGAGAGCGAGGGGCGCAGCTATCCCGTCGACCTGCGCCATATCGGCCGCGCCGCCGAGGCGCGGATCGAGGACGGCATGGCCGCCGCCATCCGCCGCGCGCTGATGGAGGAAGACGCGGGCGATCTGCTCGCTTTCCTTCCCGGCGTCGGCGAAATCGAGCGCACCGCCGAACGGCTGGCGAGCCTTCCAGCGGATATCGCGCTCCACAAGCTGCACGGTTCGCTTGATCCCGCCATGCAGCGCGCGGCCCTGCGCCCCGCCGCCCCCGGCACGCGCAAGATCATCCTTGCCACCAGCATTGCCGAGACCAGCCTGACGATCGACGGCGTGCGGATTGTCGTCGATTCCGGGCTTGCACGCCGGCCCCGGCATGATCTGGCGGCCGGTGTCACCCGCCTCGTCACCGAGCGGGCCAGTCAGGCCGCCGCCACCCAGCGTGCCGGCCGGGCCGGGCGGCAGGGGCCCGGTGTCGCTTATCGCCTGTGGGAAGCGGCGGCGACGGCGGGCCTGCCGCCCTTCGATCCGCCCGAGATTCTCGAAAGCGACCTCACCGGCCTGTTGCTCGATTGCGCGGCATGGGGCGCGACCGATCCTGCTGCGCTGCGCTGGCTCGATCCGCCGCCCGCCGCAGCCGTGAGCGAGGCGCGCCGGCGCCTCATCGCCATCGGCGCGCTCGATGGAGCGGGACGCGCCACCGTGCATGGCCGACGCATCGCCGAGCTGCCGCTGGAGCCGCGCCTCGCCCATATGCTGCTGGTCTCCGCGCAGGCGGGCGAGGGAGCCATCGCTGCCGATGTCGCCGTGCTGCTCACCGAGCGCGGGCTGGGCGGGCCCTCGGTCGATCTTGCACGCCGCCGCGCCGGCTGGCGGCGCGAGCGCGGTCCACGGGCGGAGGGCGCGCGCAGTCTCGCCCGGCGCTGGCTCACGCTGGTGAAAGGCACGGCGCGGGGCGGAGGGCACGACGCGGGACAGGAGGAGGATGACGATGCCCGTCTCGCCCGCTGCCTCATCCGCGCCTTTCCGGATCGCATCGCCAAACGTCGCGATGCCGGCGGTGCGGACTGGATCAGCGCGGGCGGACGCGGTTTCCGGCTTGATCCTGCCGATCCGCTTGCCCGCGCCGGCTGGCTCGCCGTGGGCGAGATACAGGGCAGTGCCACCGGCGCGCGCATCCTTTCGGCAGCCGCGATGGACGAAGCGGATATATTGTCCGCCGCCGCTGAGCGCATCACGGAGCGCTGCACCGTTCGCTGGCGCAAGGATTTGGCGGGGGTCGAGGCGCTGAGGGAGCGCTGGCTTGGCGCCATCCGTCTCTCTGCCGGGCCGGACGCCGCGCCGGAACGCGCCGCCGTCATCGCTGCACTCGCGCAGGCATTGCGTAGCGAAGGGACGGGGCTGCTCTCATGGGGCAAGGCTGCCGAAGCCCTGCGCACCCGCGCGGATTATGCCGGTGTGGGCGATGCCATATCAGATGCCGCGCTACTGGCCGATGCCGAGGATTGGCTGGAGATGCTGCTCCCGGCGGGAGCGCGCCGGTTTAGCGCCATTGATGCCGGCGTACTGCACGGCCTGCTCACCCAGCGCCTCGGCTGGGAAGGAACCCGGCGTATCGAGGCGCTGGCCCCGGCTGATTTCATCAGCCCGGCTGGGAGCCGCCACGCCATCGATTATGGTGCCTCTGCCGGGCCCACCGTGGCATTGCGCGTGCAGGCGCTGTTCGGCCTTGCCGTGCATCCCACCGTCGGCGCGGCGCGCATCCCGCTCGTGCTCTCGCTCACCTCGCCGGCGGGGCGGCCGATCCAGACGACGCGCGATCTGCCGGGCTTCTGGAAGGGCAGCTGGGCCGAGGTGGCGCGGGAGATGCGCGGGCGCTATCCGCGCCATCCATGGCCGGATGATCCCGCCAGCGCCAGTGCCACGCTGCGCACCAAACGGGCGGATGCGCGGTCCTGATCGCGGCGACTCAACTCGTCGCGAATAATTTGGTGCCGACCACGCCGATCACGATCAGCGCCATGAAGCCGGCCTGTACCGGACTCACCTTGTCGCCAAACAGCATGACGCCGCCGATGATGACGCCCACCGCGCCAAGCCCGGTCCACACTGCATAGGCCGTGCCTGCCGGTATCCCGCGCATGGCGAGAGCAAGCAGGCCCATATTGACGAAGCTGAGGGTAATCGGCACCAGCGCGGCCTGCCATGTGGCTTGGCCACCGGCCCATTTGAGGCTCAGCGCCCAGATGATTTCGGTCACGACGGCGATTGCGAGAATGATCCAGGCCATCCCGGTCTCCTGTTTCGCGGGCTCGGGAGGGGGACGGGCCTGCCGGAAACCCGGAAGAGGCAGGCCGTGAAACGGCGCCGATAGCCCCGCTTGGCGATGAAGGGAAGGCCCTCAATCTTGACAGCGGCGGGCCTTTGGGCAAACGCAGGGGCGCTCAAACAAGGGAAGCAGTGCCAGCCATGTCCGCGCGGATTTATCAGATACCCAAGAACGCCATGCAGTCCGGCCGGGCGCGCACCAGCACATGGGTGCTGGAGTTTGAGCCGGCCGAAGCGAAGAAGCCGGATCCGATGATGGGCTGGGCCGGCTCGGGTGACACGCGCCGGCAGATCCGTCTGCAATTCGCCAGCGAGGCGGCCGCGCGCGCTTATGCCGAGCGCTATGACATCGCCTATCATGTCGCAATCACGCCCCCCAGGGCATTGAAATTGCAGGCATACGCTGATAATTTTCGGTAATCGCCAGCCGGGGCCGCCGCTGATGCAATGTCAAGGCAGCTAATCGCCTGCCGCGCTCGGCCACAAGGTCGAGAGCACCTTCGGCGGCGTCTCAGAATGTGTCGATCGCGTCCATCATCCGGGTCAGCCGTTTGGGCGCCACTGCGCGCCAGCTGCGCGCCAGCCATTCGCCGACATGGTCCCAGTCGACGCCCGGACGATCGAGCCTGAGAGCGATCCAGCCGCCCGCGCCATAATAGGCCGGGCGATAATAAATATCCGGCTCGGCATCGATCAGCGCGGCCATTTCATCCGGCCCGCTGGTTTTGACGAGCAGCGCCACGGCGTCCTCGCCATGATGATTGATCGAGACATAGGCGAAATATTTGCCCGATGTCCCGCCACCCACACGCCAGCCGGGGCTGCCATGCGATGCGCGCGCTTCGGTTTCCGGCAGCGCCAGAGCCAGTTCGCCGACGCGCCGCACGATCCAGTCCGCATCCAGCTCCCGTCCGACATAGGCGGCGAGCATTCTGGGGTAGAGCTGATATTCGGCGTAGAGCACGCGGTGCCCCAGCGTCTCTGCCGTATCGCCGGGCAGGATGGCGACGGGAATCTGGCCAAGGATCGGCCCGTCGTCCAGTTCAGGCGTCACCAGATGCACGGTGCAGCCGCCATGCGTATCGCCGGTTTCCAGCGCGCGCCGATGCGTCTCCAGTCCCTTATATTTCGGCAGCAGGGATGGGTGGGTGTTCAGCATCCGTCCCTCCCATTGCGCGACGAAACCGGCCGAGAGAATGCGCATATAGCCGCACAGCGCGACATAATCCGCGCCCGCCTCGATCAGCCGTGCGTGCATGATCGCCTCATGCGCTTCCCGGCTCATCCCCTTGTGGCTATGCGCAAAGGTGGCGATGCCTTCCGCCGCCGCCACCTTCAGCCCGCCCGCGTCCGCCCTGTTGGAGGCCACCAGCACGATCTCATAGGGGCAGTCCGGCAGCCGCGCGGCATAGAGCAGCGACATCATGGTCGTGCCGGTGCCTGAGAGCATCACGGCGACTTTCGCCTTGGCCATCAGCCGCGCCCCGGGCCGGCATAGTGAGGAATTGTCGCGATCAAGGCGCAACCTTCCGTTCGTGTCGAGCGTCGTCGAGACACGCCATGCGCCGCCGCCCCTGTCTCACCCGCGGGCGATACGAACAGGACCGGACAGCTGCTAGCCAAGATGCGTGGCTTCCCATGCCGCCATGGCGCTCCATGTTTCGGCCGCGCCGCTCACCGTGCAGCCCTTTTCGCCCGGCCGGATATCGCCGATCCGGTGCACGGTCTCGCCGGCCTCGGTGAGCGCCTGCGTCACCGTCGCGACCTCGCCTGCCGCTACGACCACCGCCATGCCGATCCCGCAATTGAAGGTGCGGGCCATCTCGCCCGGCTCGATATTGCCCTGCGCTTGCAGGAAGGCCATCAGCCGTGTCTGCGGCCAGAGATCGGCGTCGATATGGGCATGCAGACCTTCAGGCAGCACACGCGGAATATTCTCCAGCAGCCCGCCGCCGGTGATGTGCGCCATGGCGTGGACCTTGCCCGCGCGCACCTGCGGCAGCAGTGCCTTCACATAGATGCGCGTCGGCGCCATCAGCGCGTCGATCAGCAATATATCGGCGTCGAACAGGGCGGGGCGGTCGAGCTTCCAGCTCTTGTCCGCGGCAAGGCGGCGCACCAGCGAATAGCCGTTGGAGTGGACGCCGGAGGAAGCAAGGCCAAGGATCACATCACCCGCCGCCACCTTGTCGGCGGTCAGCACTTCGCTGCGTTCCACCGCGCCGACGCAGAAGCCGGCCAGATCATAATCGCCATCGGCATACATGCCCGGCATTTCCGCCGTCTCGCCGCCGATCAGCGCGCAGCCGGCCTGTTTGCAGCCCTGCGCAATGCCCGCGATCACGCGCTCGGCAACGGCGTTGTCCAGCTTGCCGGTCGCGAAATAGTCGAGGAAGAACAGGGGCTCGGCGCCCTGCACGATGAGATCATTGGCGCACATGGCGACAAGATCGATGCCCACCGTGTCATGCTTGCCGCTATCGATAGCGAGCTTGAGCTTGGTGCCCACGCCATCATTGGCGGCGACCAGCAGCGGATCGGTAAAGCCTGCTGCGCGCAGATCGAAAAAGCCGCCGAATCCGCCCAGATCGGCCGCCGCGCCGGGGCGCTTGGTGGCCTTGGCGAGCGGCGCAATCGCGCGGACGAGAGCGTTTCCGGCGGCGATGTCGACGCCGGCCTGTGCGTATGTGTAGCCGGTTGGCTGATTATGCTTGCGGTCCATCCCTGCGCCTTAAGCCGTGGCCCACGGTTCCGCAACGGTCGGGATGGGGGAAGATATACAGAGATCAGAAGCGTTGTTCGTTCGCTTTGCTGCGAGATTGTCCGGGTGGTCGTCCGGCCGCATAGTCGCCGCCATGTTGATTCGTCCTGCGCGCCTCGATGATGCTTCTGCCCTCTGGTCCATCATCGGCCCGACAATCCGGGCGGCCGAGACTTACGCGCTGGACCCCATGCTGAGCGAGAATGATGCGCTCGCCTATTGGCTCGGGCCCGACAGGGAAACATTTGTTGCCGAGGACGCAGGCGGCATTGTCGGCACCTATTATATCCGTGCCAACCAGGGTGGCGGCGGCAGCCACGTCAGCAATTGTGGATATACGACCCATGTTTCGGCGACCGGACGGGGCGTTGCACGGCGCATGTGCGAGCACTCGATCGATCAGGCGCGATCATGCGGGTTCAAGGCCATGCAATTTAATTTTGTGGTCAGCACCAACGGGCGTGCCATCCGGCTCTGGCAGTCGCTGGGTTTCGAGGTGGTTGGACGGTTGCCGCTCGCTTTCCGGCACCCGTCGCAAGGCTATGTCGATGCGCTGATCATGTTCCGAACCCTGTAGGATTACGCTCCTCCTGCGTTGCTCCTGCACGGTGCCCGCGCAAATCCCCCTTGGTTTTCCGGCGCAATGCCGCCAAAAGGGCGCCGTGACGCTCAGCCTTCCATCCCTGCGCCCCATCCACCTCGTTTTTGCGCTGGTTCTGGCCGCCTTTGCGGCCGTGCTGATCGCGCAGATCGAGGGGGAGCGCGGGGTTGCGCCCATTGCCTCCAACGGCGATTTCGAGGTGCGCGACGTCAAGGTCGATGTTTACGGGCCCAATGCCGAGGCGGCGCGGACGACCGGCTGGCGACTCGCCCAGCGCGCGGGCTGGCAGGCGCTCTGGAAGCGCACCCATGGCGGTGCCGGGGCAAGCCTGCCGGACAGCACGCTCGATGGCCTCGTTTCGGGCATCGAGGTGCAGCAGGAGCAGATCGGCCCAAATCGCTATATCGCCACACTGGCGGTGATGTTCGATCGGGCACGGGCCGGGCAGGCGCTTGGCGTCAGCGGGCAGATCATGCGCTCGCCGCCGCTGCTGCTCATCCCCATATTGTGGGAGGGCGGCACCGCCACCACTTTCGAGCGGGTTACCGAGTGGCAAAAGGCGTGGGCCATGTTCCGCACCTCGGAGAGCGCGATCGATTATGTCCGCACGGTTGGCGACGGCGCCGATCCGATGCTGCTCGGCGCGGGGCAGGTCGATCGGCGCGGCCGCAACTGGTGGCGCGTGCTGCTCGATCTTTATGGCGCGGCGGATGTCGTCATGCCGATCGCGCGGATCGAGCGCAGCTGGCCGGGCGGGCCGGTGACCGGGCATTTCTCCGCCCGCTATGGGCCGGATAATCAATATATCGGCAGCTTCACCCTGCGAGTCGCCAAGTCGGCTGACATTCCCAAAATGATGGCCGAAGCGGTGACGAAGATGGACGAACTCTATGTGCGGGCGCTGAACAGCGGCACATTGCGGCCGGATCCATCGCTGGTGATCGAGGCGCCGGTCAACGCCGTTGAGGTGACCAACAGCGCCGATCTCGATGCGTTGCTGGCCATGCTGCCCAGCGAGACGGCCCCGGCAGGCACCAGCTATGCGATTCAGGTGGATACGCCCACCGCCGCATCGGTTGGCGAGATGGAAGGGTTGCTGCGGGCGGTTCCCGGCGTGCGGGCTGCGGCCATATCGAGCCTTGCGCTGGGCGGCACATCCATCATGCAGGTGACGTTTGCCGGGCCGGTCGAGCAATTGCGTTCCGCGTTGGAGGCGCGCGGCCTCGCCCTGACCGGATCGGGCGCAAACTTGCGCATCGCCCGGCGCGCGCCGGCAGCGGGCGGCGGGCAATGAGCCAGTTGCCGCTGCCCATCGGGTGGCCGCGGCGTGGGGAGGGGGAAAGCCTGCTGATCCACGCCGGGAATAGTGATGCCATCGCCATGTTGCGCGGCTGGCGCAATGGCCCGGCACATTGTTTCCTGCTGGTCGGCCCGCCTAAATCCGGGCGCAGTCTGATCGGCGCCTTGTTCGCGGCCGAGGCCGGCGCTCTCGTGGTCGAGGATGCGCAGGCCTGCGCGGAGCAGCGCCTGTTCAACCTGTGGAATGAA
>Ga0182736_1001228_pt1 | contig 27047 bp, 19 predicted proteins | sample eDN5th30CKraftBY_FD_128882 | JGI IMG/M metagenome (GOLD analysis project Ga0182736, IMG submission 128882) | Enriched backyard soil microbial communities from Emeryville, California, USA - eDNA 5th pass 30_C Kraft BY (version 2) (version 2) | ecosystem: Environmental > Terrestrial > Soil >...
GCCCGGGAGGCGCGGACGAGGTGCAGCGTCGCGCGCGGTGAGGCGCCGAGCCGCAGGTCGGGCAGCGAGCGGGTGGCGGCGACGATGTCGACGCAGTACTGCCGGACCTCGGGGGCGATGTGCAGGTGTCGCACGGCGTCGACGAGGCCGCGGACCGTCCGGGCGTCGGTCACCGGGCGCAGCGTCTCGAGCGGGTCGGCCGCGGCGTGCTCGTCGACCATGGCCAGCTCGGCGGCGGGGTCGGGGTAGCCGATCGAGACGCGGGCGGTGAACCGGTCGCGCTGGGCCTCCGGCAGCGGGAACGTGCCGTCCATCTCGACGGGGTTCTGCGTCGCGACGACCATGAAGGGTGCGGCCAGCTGGTAGGTGGCGCCGTCCACGGTGACCTGGTCCTCGGCCATGCACTCCAGGAGCGCCGACTGCGTCTTGGGTGACGCGCGGTTGATCTCGTCGGCGATGACGACGTTGGCGAACACCGGCCCGGGCCGGAACTCGAACTCGCTGGTGTGCCGGTTGTAGACCGACATGCCGGTGATGTCGCCGGGCAGCAGGTCCGGGGTGAACTGCACGCGGCTGACCGAACAGTCGATGGACCGGGCGAGCGCCTTCGCGAGCGAGGTCTTGCCGACGCCCGGCACGTCCTCGACGAGCAGGTGGCCCTCGGCCAGCAGCGTCACGAGGGCGACGCGCACGACCTCGGGCTTGCCGACCAGCACCCGCCCGACGCTCGCCGCGATGCGGGACGTGACGTCCGCCATCGCGCCGACGGCGGGCAGGTCGGTGTCGGTGTCGGAGGCCGTGCGGGGCCGCCCGGACCGGCTGCTCGTGGTGGTCACCGTCGTCCTCTCGGTCGTGCACGGGTGGTCGCGCGCGGCGGGGCGATGCGCGCGGGTCGTCGACCCCAGTCTGTCAAACGGCCCGCCGCAGGTTCGCTCGGACGAGTGGCGTCACATCCCGTGACCGCACCCGTGCCGGCGCGCCCCCGGTTCCCCACCCTTCCCCATGGTCTCGTCGGCGGGCACCCCCGCGTTCCCCACCACGCCCCACCGCGGCCGGGAAGACCGGGTGATCGCGGCCCCGGAGTGGCTCGGCGGCCGGGCCGGGCCGCGTCGGCGGCGGTCGGTCCGGCTCCGGGACCCCACCGCGCCCCACCGTCATTGAGCTGCACGAATCCGCCGATCGGGGGCGTGACAGGAGGCGTTTCGTGTTGACGGTGGGACGAAGTGGGGTAGGGTGGGGCGCACTGGAGCAAGCGGGCCCTCGGGGGAGGTGGTGCCGGTGTTCCTCGGCACCTACACCCCCAAGCTCGACGACAAGGGGCGGCTCACGCTGCCCGCGAAGTTCCGTGACGACCTCCGAGGTGGCCTGATGATCACGAAGGGGCAGGACCACTGCCTTTACGTGTTCACGCGGGAGGCCTTCGGCGAGATGGCGGCGAAGATCGCCTCCGCGCCGCTCACCAACGAGGCCGCCAGGGCGTTCCAGCGCAACCTGTTCGCCGGCACCGACGAGCAGAACCCCGACGCGCAGGGCCGGATCGCGATCACCCCGGAGCTGCGCCGCTATGCCGGTCTCACCAAGGACTGCGTGGTGATCGGTGCGTTCACCCGCGCCGAGATCTGGGACGCGCAGGCCTGGGCGGACTACCAGCAGCGACACGAGGACGACTACGCGAAGGCGCAGGAGGAGGTTCTTCCCGGACTGATCTGACCTATCGGCGGTGCCCCCTCCCGGGGGCCGTGGCCGCCCCCCTCGAGTGGGACAGCCCTGACGCACCTTCCCCGGCGCCAGGTCGTCCCACGGGCGGGCACCCGGCACCCGGGAGAGGACATCGCCGACCACCGGCCCGACTGGGGAGTGCGGGCCGAGAGGCGGCGATCGGGGGCTCGTGCGCCCGGCCGTCGGCATACGCGGAACGACAGCGGCAGGACCGTGGTGGCGGCGACGGTGGGCGAGGTGGACGGTGGGGCAGCACCCTGACGAGGACGGGCCGGCTGGGGCCAGGCACGTCCCCGTCCTGCTGCCCCGCGTGCTCGAGCTCCTCGGACCCGCGCTCGCCGGACGACCGGCGGTCGTGGTCGACGCGACCCTCGGCCTCGGCGGCCACTCGGCGGCGCTGCTGGCCGCGCACCCCGAGCTCACCCTCGTCGGTCTCGACCGCGACCCGCAGGCCCTGGAGCTCGCGGGCCGTCGGCTCGTCGCGTTCGCCGACCGGACCCACCTCGTCCACGCGGTCTACGACCGCATCGCCGACGTCCTCGCGGAGCTGGGGCTTCCCGGGGCCGACGGCGTGCTGTTCGACCTGGGGGTGTCCTCCCTCCAGCTCGACGCGGACGAGCGTGGCTTCTCCTACTCGCGCGACGCCGACCTCGACATGCGGATGGACCCGACGACCGGTCCCACCGCGGCCGACGTCCTCAACACCTATGCCGTTCCCGAGCTCGCGCGGATCCTGCGCGAGTACGGGGAGGAACGGTTCGCGGGCCGGATCGCCGCGGCGATCGGCCGGGCGCGCGACCGCCGGCCGTTCACCCGCAGCAGCGAGCTCGTCGAGCTGCTGTACGAGACGGTGCCCGCCGCGTCGCGGCGCACCGGCGGCCATCCGGCCAAGCGGACGTTCCAGGCGCTGCGCATCGAGGTCAACGGCGAGCTCGATGCGCTGCGTGCCGCCGTGCCCGCGGCCATCGACTCGCTGACCGTCGGCGGCCGGATCGTCGTGCTGTCCTACCACTCGCTCGAGGACCGGCTGGTCAAGCGGGAGCTGGCGGCCAGGTCGGTGTCGACGACACCGCAGGACCTGCCCGTGGAGCTGCCGGGCCACGGTCCGGAGCTGCGGCTGCTCGTCCGCGGTTCGCAACAGGCGTCGGAGGAGGAGGTCGGCGAGAACCCGCGGGCCGCCTCCGTGCGGCTGCGTGCCGCCGAGCGGATCCGGGAGGCGGCATGACGACCCGCCGTCCGGGCGACCACGGGTCCGCCGTCGCCGTCGTCAGCGTCGTCACCAGCGCCGTCACCGGGGGGTCGTCATGAGCGCGCCAGTCACCGAACGCCAGCACGTCGCGGCGCCCGCCCGGGCCCGGCGGTCCTCGCAGGTCCCCGCCCAGCGCGCCCGTGACCGGCGGGCGCGCGCGGCGACCGTCCCGGCGCAGCGGTCGCGGACCGCGACGGCGGCCGTCCCGCGCACCACCCGCGCGGCCGCGCCGCGCACCGCCGCGCAGCGGGCCTACGCCCGGCGCGACGACCGGCTGCGGCGCGTCGTCGGCGTCCGCGGCCCGCGCACGGGGGCGGCCCCCGCGGGCCGGGCCCAGTTCGTCCTGCTGGTGATGGTGTTGCTGGCCGCCGGTCTCGTCGCGACGCTGTGGCTGTCCACCGCCGCGGCCGCCGACTCCTACCGGCTGCAGGACGCCGGCACCAGGACGCGCGACCTCACCGAGCAGAGCGAGATGCTGCGCAAGCAGGTCGCCGCGCTCGACGCGGCGCCCGCGCTGGCCCAGCGTGCGACGCAGCTGGGCATGGTGCCCGCCGACGACCCGGCACGCCTCGTCGTCGCGGCCGACGGCTCGGTCACCGTCGTCGGGACACCCGCCGCGGCCACCGCCCCGGCCCCGCCGCCCCCGCCGCCCGCCCCGCCTGCCGACCCGAACGCGCCGGCTGCGCAGCCGGGCGCGGCGCCGGCGGGTCAACCGCCCGCGGGCCAGGCAGCGGGCGACCCCGCGGCAGGTCAGCCCGCCGCAGGTCAGCCCGCCGGGCAGCCCGTCGCCGGGCAGCAGGCCGCAGGTCAGGCCACGACGGGGCAGCCGACGGCCGCTCAGGCCGCGGCCGGGCAGCCGGCGGGCCAACCCGCGGGCCAGGCAGCTGGTCAGCCGGCGGGTCAGCCCGCGGCCGGGGCCACCGCCCCCACCGAGGACGCCCAGACGCAGGCCGACGCCGGGGCGCCCGCCGCACCGAACGGCCAGGCGGGCTGATGCCCGTCGCCCCGCCGCGGTCGCGTCCCGCAGGCGCCGCGCGCACCCCACCACCCCGACGCCCGCTCCCGCCTCGCCAGTCCGGCGCGCGGCCGGGGGACCCGGCGCGCCGGCTGAAGATCGGCCGGTTGCTGCTCGTCGTGCTGCTCGGGTTGTCGCTGGTCAAGCTCGTCGGGGTGCAGACGATCCAGTCCGCGTCGCTCACGGCGTCGTCGGAGAAGCAGCGCACCACCCGCATCCCGTTGCCCGCCGAGCGCGGCTCGATCCTCGACCGCAACGGCACCCCGCTGGCGTTCAGCACCGAGGCCGACGCGCTCACGACCAACCCACGGCTGATCAACCAGCAGAAGGGCGCGGGTGCGGCGGCCTACAAGCAGCAGCTGGCCACCGCGGTCGCGGAGCGCACCGGAGGCGACCCCAACGCCCTGCTGGCGGCGCTGAACAGCGACAAGGGCTACGTCGTGCTCGCGCCGCTGGCCGACCCGGCCGCGGCCCGCGACCTGCAGGCCCGGTTCCCCGAGATCGCCGAGGAGAAGCGCGAGGCGCGTCAGTACCCCGGCGGCAGCCTGGCGGCCAACGTGATCGGCGCGGCGTCGTGGAACAGCGGCGACGGCAAGCTGACGGGCCTCGTCGGGCTGGAGAGCTCGCAGGACGCGCTGCTGTCGGGAACCGACGGCTACGAGGTCGTCGACACCGCCGAGGGCAGCTCGGCGATCATCCCCGGCACCACCCGCGCGCAGCAGGCGGCCGTCCCCGGCTCCGACATCGAGCTGACGATCGACTCCGACATGCAGTACACGATCCAGCAGCAGCTGCAGGCCTACGTCACGAAGACGAAGGCCAAGGACGGCACGGCCGTCGTGCTCGACGCGAAGACCGGCGAGGTCCTCGCGCTGGCCAACAGCGACACGTTCGACCCGACGAACCTCGCGGGCGCGACCGCAGCGTCGATGGGCAACGAGGCCGTCACCACGCCCTACGAGCCCGGCTCGGTCAACAAGATCGTGACGATGTCGGCGGCGCTGGAGTCCGGCGTCGCCAAGCCCGACGACGTGCTCGACGTGCCCGGCAGCATCAAGGTCGCCGACCGGACGATCAACGACGCCTGGTCGCACGGGCTCGACCACTACACCCTGACCGGCGTGCTGGCGAAGTCGTCGAACGTCGGCACGATCATGACGGCGCAGAAGGTCGGCGAGGACCGCTTCTGGGACATGCTCAACCGCTACGGCCTGGGTCAGAAGACCGGCATCGGGCTGCCCGGCGAGAGCTCCGGGCGGGTGCCCCCGCGCGACCAGTGGTCGGGCTCGACGTTCGGCAACCTGCCGATCGGGCAGGGCCTGTCGATGACGGTGCTGCAGATGGCCGGGATGTACCAGGCCGTCGCGAACGACGGCGTGCGCATCCCGCCACGGATCGTGGCCGCGACGATCGGCCCGAACGGCGAGCGCACCGTGCCACCCCCGCCGCAGCCGGTGCAGGTCGTCTCGCCGCAGACCGCGGCGACGCTGCGGACGATGCTGACCGCGGTCACCCAGGACGCGAAGGGCGTGCAGCGGGGGACCGGCGCCGCGGCGGCCGTGCCGGGCTACCAGGTCGCGGGGAAGACGGGCACCGCGCAGCAGGTCAACCCGGCCTGTGGCTGCTACGCGTCGTCGACCTACTGGATCACTTTCGCCGGCATGCTGCCCGCCCAGGACCCGCGGTTCGTCATCGGCATCATGCTCGACGCGCCCGCGGGCGGGGCCTCCGCGGCGCCGCTGTTCCACGACATGGCGAGCTACATCGCCGCGCGCGAGCAGATCCCCGTGGGACCGCCCGCGCCCTACCAGGAGCTCGTCGCGCCCTGAGCGGGAGCGAACCGGCCCCGGCCACGGCACCGGCCCGCGGCACGGCGACGGGTCACGCGGGTGCGCCCGCCGGTCCCGTCGGGTGCCGGCCGGGCCGGGGTGCGCGCCTGCCCGCCGACCAGCGACGACGCGTCGACCGTCGGTCGGCCGGCGGCGCCGACCGGCGCGCGACGGGGCCCGCGGCGGCGTCGGCACGCGGCCACCGGCACGCTGCCCGCGACCGGTGGCACGCGGGTCGTCGGCGGTGCCGGGCAGGTGGGCCGTGCCGTCGGGCCCGTCCGGGTGCGCCGGTAGCCTTCCGCGACGTGCCGCCCGCAAGCTCCCCCGTGACCGCCGCACCGCCGCGGCCCGATCACGTGCGGCCCGTCGACGTCGCGGTCCTCGCCGCCTCCGCCGACGCCGAGCTGCGCGACCCGGCCGCCGCGGTGCGCCCCGTGACCGGCGCGACCCTGCGCGCCTCCGACGTCCGCCCGGGCGACCTGTTCGCGGCGCTGCCCGGGTCCCGCGCCCACGGCGCGGACTTCACCGCCGCGGCGCTGGCCGCCGGTGCCGTCGCGATCCTCACCGACCCGGCCGGTGCCGCCCGCGAGGCGGTCGCGCACGCCGCGGTGCCCGTCCTCGTGCACGAGGCGCCCCGCCGCGTCCTCGGCGACCTCGCCGCCCGCATCTACGGCGACCCCACCGCCCGGCTCGACGTCGTCGGTGTCACCGGGACCAGCGGCAAGACCACGGTCGGGCACATGCTCGAGGCGGGCCTCGCCGCGGGCGGCCGGGCCACCGGGCTGCTCGGCACCGTCACCACGCGCATCCGCGGCGCCGAGGCCCCGAGCCTGTTCACCACCCCCGAGTCGCCCGACCTGCAGGCGCTGTTCGCGGTGATGGCCGAGCGCGGCGTCACCGACGTCGCGATGGAGGTCTCCAGCCACGCGCTGGCGCTCGACCGGGTCGCCGGCACCCGGTTCTCCGTCGCGGCGTTCACCAACCTGTCGCAGGACCACCTCGACTTCCACCGCGACATGGACGACTACTTCGAGGCCAAGGCGCTGCTGTTCGACCCGTCGCGGCAGGGCGCCGCGCGCCGTCGCGTCGTGTGCGTCGACGACGAGTGGGGCCGTCGGCTCGCCGACCGCCACCCGGACGCGGTCACCGTCGCGACGACCGGCCCGGCCGACTGGACCGCGGAGTCGGTGCACCAGGACGACGACGGCACGCAGTCGTTCGTCGCCGCCCGGCCCGGCGGGACGGTCCCGGTGCGGCTGCGGCTGCCCGGCCGCTACAACGTCGCCAACGCGCTGGTGGCTCTCGCGTGCCTGGACGCGGCGGGCGTCCCCGCCGAGGTCGCGGCGCCGCGGCTGGCCGAGCTCGCCGTCCCGGGCCGGATGCAGCGCGTCGACGCGGGACAGGACTTCCTCGTCGTCGTCGACTACGCGCACAAGCCCGCCGCCGTCGGCGCGCTCCTGGCCGCGCTGCGCGGCCAGGTCGGCGGCCGGATCGTCACCGTCCTGGGCTGCGGCGGCGACCGCGACCGCGGCAAGCGGCCGCTGATGGGCGCGATCGCGGCGGCCGGGTCGGACCTGCTCGTCGTCACCGACGACAACCCGCGCACCGAGGACCCGGCGGCCATCCGCCGGGCCGTGCGGGAGGGCGCGGAGGCCGAGCCGCGCCGTGGCGAGATCGTCGAGATCGGCGACCGGCGGGCGGCCATCGCCGCGGCCGTCGCGGCGGCCCGGCCCGGCGACGCGGTCGTCGTCGCCGGCAAGGGACACGAGAAGGGCCAGGAGATCGACGGCGTGAAGCACCCGTTCGACGACGTCGACGAGGTACGGGCCGCACTGCGGTCCGCCGGCGGGGTGCACGGATGATCGAGATGCGGCTGGCCGACGTCGCCGCGGCGACCGGGGGCCGACTGCACCGTGCCTCCGGCGACGAGCGGGTCACCGCGGTCGAGTTCGACTCGCGCGCGATCGGCCCCGGCGGCCTGTTCCTCGCGTTGCCGGGCGAGCGGGTCGACGGGCACGACTTCGCCGCGGCGGCCGTCGCGGCCGGTGCTGCCGGGGTGCTGGCGGCCCGGGCCGTCGACGCGCCCGCGGTCGTGGTGCCGCCTGCCGAGGCCCGCTCCGGGGCGGGGACCTATCTCGCCGAGCACGACCCCGACGGTGCGGGCGCCGCGGTCCTCGCCGCGCTGGCCCGCCTGGCTCGGCACAACGTCGACGCCCTGACCGCCGGCGGGCCGCCGGGCCTCGCCGTCGTCGGGGTCACCGGCAGCTCTGGCAAGACCTCCACCAAGGACCTGCTGGCGGCCGTCCTCGCCCCGCTGGGCCCGACCGTCGCGCCCCCCGGGTCGTTCAACAACGAGCTGGGCCACCCGTGGACCGCGCTGCGTGCCGACGCCTCGACGCGCCATCTCGTGCTCGAGCTCTCGGCCCGCGGGCCCGGGCACATCGCCGCGCTGTGCCGGGTCGCGCCGCCGCGGATCGGGGTGGTCCTCAACGTCGGGCGCGCGCACCTGGGCGAGTTCGGCTCGCCGGAGGCGATCGCGCAGGCCAAGGGAGAGCTGGTCGAGGCGCTGCCCGCCGGCGGCGACGGCGGCGTCGCCGTCCTCAACGCCGACGACCCCGCCGTGATCGGGATGGCGCCGCGCACCGCCGCCCGGGTCGTCTCCGTGGGCCGGTCCGCGGGTGCGACGGTCCGCGCCGTCGACGTCGGCTCCGAGGCGGGCCGCGCCCGGTTCCGGCTCGTCTCGCCCGCCGGGGAGGCGGACGTCGCCTTGCGGCTGGTCGGGACCCACCACGTCGGCAACGCGCTGGCCGCCGCCGCGGTCGCGCTCGAGCTGGGCGCGACGCCCGACTCCGTGGCCGCGTCGCTCGGTGCCGCCGGACCGGTGTCGCGCTGGCGCATGGAGGTGGCCGACCGGGCCGACGGCGTCACCGTCGTCAACGACGCCTACAACGCCAACCCGGAGTCCATGCGCGCCGCGCTCACCGCGCTGACCGACCTCGGTCGCGGCCGCCGGACCTGGGCGGTCCTCGGCCGGATGGCCGAGCTGGGGGCGCAGGAGGCCGCCGCGCACGCCGAGGTGGCCGCCGCGGCGGGCGAGCTGGGGGTGGGCACGCTCCTGGCCGTCGGAGAGCCCGGATACGGTTCGGCGGCACGGCACGTCGCCGACCCGGCCGCCGCGCTCGCGCTGCTGCGGGCGGAGGTCACCCCGGGCGACGTCGTCCTGGTGAAGGCGTCGCGCGCGGTCGGTCTCGACCGGGTCGCCGCCGCGCTCCTCGACGACCTGCGCCCCGACGATCGACAGGAGAACGAGCTGGTGTCCCGGTGAGGAGCGTCTTCGTCGCCGCCGGTATCGCGTTGGCGGTGTCCATCCTGCTGACGCCGTACCTGATCCGGTTCTTCGCCCGGCAGGGGTTCGGCCAGGAGATCCGTGCCGACGGCCCCGCCAGCCACAAGAGCAAGCGCGGCACGCCGACGATGGGCGGCGTCGCGATCATCCTGGCGCTGTGGATCGGCTACCTCGGCGCGCACCTGCTCAGCGGGGAGCCGATGACCGCGTCGGCACTGCTGGTGCTGATGCTCACCACGGCGCTGGGCCTCGTCGGGTTCCTCGACGACTTCATCAAGATCCGCCGCCACCGCAACCTCGGCCTCAACAAGACGTCCAAGCTCGTCGGCCAGCTGCTGACGGCGGTCGTCTTCGCGATCCTCGCGCTGCGCTTCGCCAACGCGCGCAACCTCACCCCGGCGTCCGACCAGCTCTCGTTCGTCCGCGAGATCGCGGTGCTGAGCTTCGGGTCCATCGGGTTCGTCATCTTCTGCTACCTCGTCGTGTCGGCCTGGTCCAACGCGGTCAACCTCACCGACGGCCTCGACGGGCTCGCCGCAGGCACGTCGGCGATGGTGCTGGGCACCTACACGATCATCGGCTTCTGGCAGTTCCGGAACAGCTGCGCGCTGACCGCGGCGGCCGGCTGCTACGAGGTCCGCGACCCGCTCGACGTCGCGGTGGTCGCCGCCGCGGCCATGGGCGCGTGCATCGGGTTCCTGTGGTGGAACGCCGCGCCCGCGCGGATCTTCATGGGCGACACCGGCTCCCTCGCCCTCGGCGGCCTGCTCGCCGGCCTCTCGATGGTCACCCGCACCGAGCTGCTGCTCATCGTCATCGGCGGTGTGTTCGTCGTCGAGATCCTGTCGGTGGCGCTGCAGATCGTCGTCTTCCGCACGACGCGACGACGGCTGTTCCGGATGGCGCCCTTCCACCACCACTTCGAGCTGGCCGGCTGGGCGGAGACGACCGTCATCATCCGGTTCTGGCTGCTCGCGGCGATGTGTGCGGCGCTGGGCCTGGGGCTGTTCTACAGCGAGTGGCTGACGGCCTCGGCGGGGGTCTAGTGGCTGCCCGCGGGCCCGCTCCCGACCCGGTGCGCGGACGCCGGGTCGTCGTCGCCGGTGCCGGCGTGTCGGGGCTGGCGGCCGCCGAGGTGCTGGTCGCGCACGGCGCCGACGTCGTCGTCACCGACGACTCGCCCGAGCGCCTGACCGACCTGCCCGTCGGCGCCCGGGCCGGCGAGGGGCTGCCGCAGGCGCACCTCGACGGGGCGGAGCTCGTCGTCAGCAGTCCCGGGCTGCGGCCCGACCATCCCCTCGTGGCGGCCACCGCCGCGCGGGGGATCGAGCTGATCGGCGAGCCCGAGCTGGCCTGGCGCCTCGGCGCGGCCACGGCCGCGCCGCCGCGCTGGCTCGTCGTCACGGGCACCAACGGCAAGACCACCACGACGAGCATGCTCGCCGCCGTCCTCGCCGCCGCCGGCGAGGACGCGGTGGCCTGCGGCAACATCGGGCTGCCCGTCGTCTCTGCGGTCGAGGCCGGCCACCGGGTGCTCGCCGTCGAGCTCTCCAGCTTCCAGCTGCACCGCTCGCCCTCCGTGCGGCCCGACGCGGGCGTTGTCCTCAACGTCGCGGAGGACCACCTCGACTGGCACGGCGGCATGACCGCCTACGCCGCGGCCAAGGCCCGTGCGCTCGTCGGCGCGGTCGCCGTCGCGTGTGTCGACGACCCGCGCGCCGCGACGCTGCTCGCCGCGGCGCCCGCGGCCCGCAAGGTCGCGGTGACCCTCGGTGAGCCGGGCCCCGGCGAGCTCGGGATCGTCGGGGGAGTGCTGGTCGACCGGGCGTTCGGTCCGTCCGCGGTCGACCTCGTCGACGCCGCCGCGATCACGCCCGGCGGCCCGCCCGGGCTCACCGACGCGCTGGCCGCCGCCGCGCTCGCCCGCGCGCACGGTGTCGCCGCCGGGGCCGTCGCGGCCGGGCTCGGCGGGTTCGCGCCCGGGCCGCACCGCGCCGAGGTGGTCGGGACGGTCGGCGGGATCGACTGGGTCGACGACTCGAAGGCCACCAACCCCCACGCCGCCGACGCCTCGCTCGCCGCCCGCGCGGGCAGGCGCGTCGTGTGGATCGTGGGTGGACTGCTCAAGGGGGCCTCGGTCGACGACCTCGTCGCCCGCCGGGCCCCCGGCCTCGCGGGGGCCGTCGTCATCGGCACCGACCGCGCCGAGATCGTCGCGGCCCTCGCGCGACACGCGCCCGATCTCCCCGTCGCCGAGGTCGACTCGGGCGACGATGAGCCCATGACGACCGCCGTGCGCCGCGCCGCCGCCCTCGCCCGACCGGGCGACGTCGTCCTCCTCGCCCCGGCCGCCGCGTCGATGGACCAGTTCCGCGACTACGCGCACCGCGGCCGGGCGTTCGCCGACGCCGTGCGTGCCCTCACCGCGGGGGCGCCCCGGTGAGCCCGGCCGAGCGCGTCGCCCCGGGCACCGGTGCAGCCGGCACCCGGGCAGCGGGCACCGGGGTCCGGACCGCGAAGGGCCGGCGCAGCGCCCGGGCCGACCTCAACGGGGCCCGGGCCGCCGTCGGGCGCGCCGGGACGGCGCTCGCCCAGTGGCTGCGCCGCCCGCTCACGTCGCTGCACCTGATCCTCGGCGTCTTCGGCCTGCTCACGACGTTCGGCCTGGTCATGGTGCTGTCCGCGTCGTCGGTCGAGTCGCTGACCTCCGACGGCTCGTCGTACTCGGTGTTCACCCGCCAGGTCCTGTTCTGCGCGGTCGGCCTGGTCGTGTTCTACGTCGGCCTGCGGATCAAGCCCAGGACGCTGCGCGCGCTCTCCCCGCTGCTGCTGATCGTCTGCGCCGTGCTGCTGGCCGCGGTCCTGGTGCCGGGGCTGGGCACCGTGCGCGGTGGCTCGCGGTCCTGGTTCACCCTGGGCCCCTTCGCGTTCCAGCCCGGCGAGCCGGCCAAGGTCGCGCTCGCGCTGTGGGGTGCGCACGTGCTGGTGCTGCGTCGCAAGGTGATGCACCGGTGGAAGCACGCCCTGCTGCCCGTCGTCCCGGTCGCGCTCGTCCTCGCGACGCTGCTCGTGCTCGAGCCCGACCTGGGCACGACCGTGTCACTGGGCATCGTGCTCATCGCGCTGCTCTACTTCGCCGGGGCGCGCGGCCGGCTGCTCGTCGCGCTGGCCGGCGGCGGCCTGGCCGGCGCGGTGATCCTCGGTCTGACGGCGGGCTACCGGCAGAGCCGCATCACGTCGTTCCTCTCGGCGGGATCCGACCCGCTCGGTCCCGGCTACCAGGCCACGCAGGCGCTGTACTCGCTGGCCGACGGCGGCCTCTTCGGCGTCGGGCTCGGCCAGGGCCGGGCCAAGTGGAGCTGCCTGCCCAACGCGCACAACGACTTCATCTTCGCGATCATCGGCGAGGAGCTGGGCTTCATCGGGGCCTTCGCCGTCCTCGCGCTGTTCGCGGTGCTCGCCTACACGGGCCTGCGGATCGCGACCCGCAGCGCCGACCCGTGGTTGCGGCTCGTCTGCGCGACGCTGACCGCGTGGATGGTGTCGCAGGCGGCGATCAACATCGGCTACGTCGTGGGCCTGCTCCCGGTGACCGGGCTGCAGCTGCCCCTGATCTCGTCCGGAGGCACCTCGCTGGTGATCACCATGTTCGCGTTCGGCGTGCTGGCCAACGCCGCCCGGCACGAGCCGGAGGCGGTCGCGGTGCTGCGCAACGGCGGCCAGGGCCGCATCGCGCGGCTGCTGCGGCTGCCCGCCCCCGAGCCCTACCGTGCGCCCGCGCCGCGCACCCCGGCCCAGCGGGTCCGACGATGACCGCGCTGTCGGTCGTCGTCGCGGGCGGGGGGAGCGCCGGGCACATCGAGCCCGCCCTCGCCTTCGCCGACGCGGTGCGCCGCGAACACCCCGACGCCCTCGTCACCGCGCTGGGCACCGAGCGCGGCCTCGACACCCGGCTCATCCCCGCGCGCGGCTACCCGCTGCGGCTGATCCCGCCGGTTCCCTTGCCGCGCAAGCCGAGCAAGGACCTCCTGCGGCTGCCGGGCCGGGTCCGGACGGCGGTCGGGACCGTCCGGGAGGTGCTGCGCGACGTCGACGCGGACGTGGTCGTCGGGTTCGGCGGTTACGTCGCGCTGCCCGCCTACCTGGGCGCCCGGGGCCGGGTGCCCGTCGTCGTGCACGAGGCCAACGCCCGGGCCGGGCTGGCCAACAAGGTCGGCGCCCGGTTCGCCGCGGCCGTCGCCACCGCCGTCGCGGGGACCGGCCTGCCGCACGAGCAGGTCGTCGGGATGCCGCTGCGGCGCAGCATCACCGGCCTCGACCGGGCGGCGCTGCGCGCCGAGGGCCGGGCCCACTTCGGGTTGCCGGCCGACGGGCCCGTCCTCCTGGTGTTCGGCGGTTCGCAGGGCGCCCGGACGCTCAACACGGCGGTGGCCGACGCCCTGCCCGGGCTCGCGTCGGCCGGCATCGCGGTCCTGCACGCCCACGGCGCGACCGGCACACCGGGCCCCGAGACGCCCGGCTACGTCCCGCTGCCCTACATCGAGCGGATGGACCTCGCCTACGCCGCCGCCGACGCCGTCCTCGGCCGCTGCGGCATGACGACGGTCTCCGAGGTCACCGCCGTCGGGCTGCCCGCGCTGTACGTGCCGCTGCCGCACGGCAACGGCGAGCAGGAGCTCAACGCGCGCCCCGTCGTCGCCGCCGGTGGCGGGATCCTCGTGCCCGACGCCGAAGCCACCGGTGACCGTGTCCTGGCGGAGCTGGTGCCGCTGCTGCGCGATCCGCAGCGGCTCGCGGCCATGGGTGCGGCCGCGCGGGCGTCGGGACACGCCGACGCCGACGAGCGGCTGGCCCGCATCGCGGTCGGGGTGGCGGAGCGGACGGGGTCACGATGAGCGGTCCTCTGCTGGGCGAGCGCGTCCACCTCATCGGCATCGGCGGCGCCGGGATGAGCGGCATCGCGCGCATCCTGCTGGCCCGCGGGGTGGCCGTGTCGGGGTCGGACGCCAAGGACTCCCGCACCGTCATGGCGCTGCGCGCCCTCGGCGCCGAGGTCGCACTCGGGCACGACGCCGCGAATCTCGACCTGCTCGGCGGCCCGCCCACGGTCGTGGTGTCCACGGCGATCCGCGAGACCAACCCCGAGCTCGCCGCCGCCCGCGAACGGGGCCTGCTCGTCGTGCACCGGGCCGACGCGCTGGCCGACCTCACCACGGGCCGTCGCGTCGCCGCGGTCGCCGGGACCCACGGCAAGACCTCGACCAGCTCGATGCTCACCGTCGCGCTCCAGCACTGCCGGCTCGACCCGTCGTTCGCGATCGGGGGCGACCTCGCCGCGTCCGGTGCCGGGGCCCACCACGGTGGGGGCGACGTGTTCGTCGTCGAAGCAGACGAGAGTGACGGGTCCTTCACGGCCTACGCCCCCGAGGTCGCCGTCGTCACCAACGTCGAGCCCGACCACCTCGACCACCACGGCACAGAGGAGGCGTACCGGGCCGTCTTCGAGGCGTTCGTCGGGCGGATCGCGGAGAAGGGGACGCTCGTCGTCTGTGCCGACGACGCCGGCGCGGCCGCGCTGGGGGAGCAGGCCGAGGCGCGCGGGCTCACCGTCCGCCGCTACGGCCGCACCGCGACCGGCCCTGACGACGCCGTCCTGCTCGACCACGTGCCCGACGGGCCCGGCGTCCGGATGCGCGCCCGGCACCGCGACGCCGAGCTCGCGGTGCGGCTGGCCGTACCCGGCGAGCACATGGCCCTCAACGCGCTCGCCGCGCTGCTCGCCGGTGTCGAGCTGGGTGCGCCCGTCGACGGGCTGCTCGCCGGCCTGGCCGAGTTCGACGGGGTGCGCCGCCGCTTCGAGTTCAAGGGCCGCGCGGCCGGTGTCGCGGTGTACGACGACTACGCCCACCACCCGACCGAGGTCGCCGCCACGCTGCGTGCCGCGCGGTCGGTCGCCGGACCGACCGGGCGCGTCGTCGTCGCGTTCCAGCCGCACCTCTACTCCCGCACCCGGCTGTTCGCCACCGAGTTCGGACGGGCGCTGGCCCTGGCCGACGAGGTCGTCGTGCTCGACGTCTACGGCGCGCGCGAGGACCCGGAGCCCGGCGTGACCGGCGCGCTCGTCGCCGACGCCGTCACGCTCCCGCCGCAGGTCGTGCACCACGTCCCGAGCTGGTCGCAGGTGCCGGCGGTGCTGGCCCGCCTCGCCCGCCCCGGCGACCTGGTCCTGACCATGGGCGCCGGTGACGTCACCGTCCTGGGCCCCGAGGTGCTCCGCGAGCTCGAGGAGCCCGAGGACGGTCCCCGCGGGGACGGCGGGTGAAGCGCCCGGCGGCCCCCGGCTCGGCAGGCGAGCGCGGCGGTCGTGACCGCCGCGCCGGTGCCGGGCGGACGGACGCCGGGCAGGACACGACCCGCGGCACCGCCGCGGACGCCGGCACGACCCGGGGCGCCGCCGCGGACCGCGGCGCCAACCGGGGTGCCGCCGGGGGCCGCGAGGCGACCCGGGGTGCCGCCGCCGAGCGCGGTGCGAGTGCCGACGACGGGGACGTCCACCACGACGTGCCGACCCAGCCCGGCCACGCCGACCGTGACGTCGCCGGTGGCAGCACCGCCGCGGCCCGTGCGGCCGGCGACCGCACCCGCGCCGCCGCCGGCCGGACGGCCGCCCGCAGGTCCGCGGCGTCGGCGACCGGCTCCCGCCCCGCGCGGGGCCGCACCGCGCACACCGACGGCCGGGGTCGCCGCATCGGCGCCGGCGGGATCGCCGCGATCCCCGGCTCCAGCGGCGGCAGCTCGAATCGCCGGCCCGGCCGCGGCGACGACCCGGCCGTCGACCCGGCCGGCGACAGGGTGGACGTGGGTTCCCCCGACCCGTCCGACGGGTCCGGGACCACCGCGACCGACTCCGAGCGGGTGCGTCGCGCGGTCGGGACCGGCTCGGGCGCCGCCCGGACCGCGGCCCGGCCACGTCCCGTCCGGCCCGCGCCACACATCCTGCGCCGGCGCCGGATCGCGCTGCTCGTCGTCGTGCTGGTGCTGCTGGGCGGTCTCGCCACGGGAGTGGCGTACCTGCTCTACGGCAGCGGCCTGGCCGACGTCGAGGACGTCACCGTGCAGGGCACGCTCGCCGTCGACCGCCAGCAGGTGCTCGACGCCGCGGCCATCCCGACCGGCGGCCCCCTGGTGGGCGTCGACACCTCCGACGCCGAGAAGCGGATCGCCGCGCTCCCGGGCGTCGCGGCGGTGTCGGTCGACCGCGACTGGCCGCACACGATCGCGATCACCGTCACCGAGCGGGTCGCCGTGATGCTGGCCGACACCCCGAAGGGCCTCATGCTCGTCGACAAGACGGGTCTGCCGTACGAGGCCGCTCCCGAGGTGCCGCCCGCGCTGCCGCGGCTCGACGTCGGCATCGCCGGCACGGTCGCCCCCGGCGACGTCCAGACGACCGCGGGTCTCGACGTCCTCGCCGCGCTGAGCGACGCCGTCCGCGGACAGGTCCAGACCATCACGGTGACCCCGCCCGCGAGCACGGGCGCGCAGCCGCGCATCGAGCTGGCGCTCTCCGACGGCCGCCGCGTCGTCTGGGGCACCCCCGACAACGGGCCGCGCAAGGCGGCGGTGCTCGCCGCGCTGCTCACGGAGAAGGGCACCGTCTACGACGTCGCGAGCCCCGATCTGCCCACGATCCGTCGCTGACCGCACACGTCCGGTCACGAAGAGGTCACAACCACGCGATGCACCCTCCTGGGGGGTTGCCGACGTGCGGCGCGCCTAATGGACCCGCACCCTGCCCGCACCTAGCGTTCTCGCGTGAAGGCCCGGACCAACCGGAGCTGGACCGGACCCGAGCAACTGGAAGGTGCCGCGCATGACGCCCCCGCACAACTACCTGGCCGTGATCAAGGTCGTCGGTATCGGTGGCGGCGGCGTGAACGCCGTCAACCGCATGATCGAGGTCGGTCTCAAGGGCGTCGAGTTCGTCGCCGTGAACACCGACGCCCAGGCGCTGCTGATGTCCGACGCGGACGTCAAGCTCGACATCGGCCGGGAGCTGACCCGCGGCCTGGGCGCGGGGGCCAACCCGGAGGTGGGCCGCAAGGCCGCCGAGGACCACCGCGAGGAGATCGAGGAGGTCCTCAAGGGGGCCGACATGGTCTTCGTGACGGCGGGCGAGGGCGGCGGCACCGGCACCGGTGGCGCGCCCGTCATCGCCTCGATCGCGCGCAAGCTCGGGGCGCTGACGATCGGCGTCGTGACCCGTCCGTTCACCTTCGAGGGCAAGCGTCGCGCCGGGCAGGCCGAGGACGGCATCCAGCAGCTCCGCAACGAGTGCGACACCCTCATCGTCATCCCGAACGACCGGCTGCTGCAGCTCGGCGACGTGGGCGTCTCGCTCATGGACGCCTTCCGCTCCGCCGACGAGGTGCTGCTCTCCGGTGTCCAGGGCATCACCAACCTGATCACCACGCCCGGCCTCATCAACCTCGACTTCGCCGACGTCAAGAGCGTGATGTCGGGGGCGGGCAGTGCGTTGATGGGCATCGGCTCGTCGCGTGGCGAGGGTCGCGCGGTGCAGGCCGCGAGCTCGGCGATCAACTCGCCGCTGCTGGAGGCCTCGATGGACGGCGCGCAGGGCGTCCTGCTGTCGATCGCGGGTGGGTCCGACCTCGGGCTCTTCGAGATCAACGAGGCCGCCTCGCTCGTCCAGGAGGCCGCGCACCCCGAGGCCAACATCATCTTCGGGACGGTCATCGACGACTCGCTCGGCGACGAGGTCCGCGTCACCGTGATCGCGGCCGGCTTCGAGGGCGGCACGCCCGCGCACAAGAAGCTGGAGCCGGGCGCCTACCGGGCGGAGGGCTCGTCGACGGCCGCCGCCCCGGGTGCACCGGCGCCTGCGGCGCCGACGCCGCAGGTGCAGAGCCCGCCGGCCCAGAACCTGTCGGCCCAGAACCTGTCGGCCCAGCACCCGTCGGGACAGAACCCGCCGAGCGCGCCGTCGAGCCCGTTGTCGACGCCTCCGTCGACGATCTCGGCCCCCGCGACCCCGCCGGCCGCCGTGACCCAGGCGCCCGCCCACGGTCTGGGACACAACCAGGCCGGGACGCTGCCGCCTGCCGCGCCGGTCCCGTCGCAGTCGGCGCCGTCGCACGTGCCGCCCGCCCCGCGGACGCCCGACGCCGGGCGCAGCGAGCCGGCGATGAGCACGCTGCCCGGATCGTCCGCGGCACCTGCGGGATCGGCGGTGCCGGTGTCGGACAACGACTTCGACGACCTCGACGACGACGTGGACGTCCCGCCGTTCATGCGTCGCTGAGGTCCGTGCGACGCTGAACGCGTGCGCGTTCGCAGGGTCGTGACGACCCGCGCCGGCGGTCGCTCCACCGGCGCCTTCACCAGCTTCAACCTGTCCCGCGGGGTCGGCGACGACCCCGCGGCCGTCGGGGCCAACCGTGCCCGGCTCGCCCGCGAGCTGGGGCTGGCCCGCGTGGTCTTCCTCGAACAGGTGCACGGCACCCGGGTCGCGACGGTGGGCGCCGACGTCTCCGCCACCGGTCGCGAGGACGTGCCCGGGACCGACGCCTCCGTCACCGCCGAGCCGCGGGTGGGGCTCGCGGTGCTCGCGGCCGACTGCGTGCCGGTACTGCTCGCCGACCCGAAGGCCGGGGTGGTGGGCGCCGCCCACGCCGGACGCGTCGGTGCGGCGGCGGGGATCGTCCCGGCGACCCTGCAGGCGATGACGGCGCTCGGCGCGCACGTCGAGGACGTCGACGTCCTGCTCGGCCCCGCCGTCTGCGGCGGCTGTTACGAGGTGCCGGCCGCGATGCGCGACGAGGTCGGTGCCGCCCTGCCCGGCAGCGGGGGACGCACGCGCCGGGGGACGCCGGGTCTCGACATCCGCGCCGGGCTGCACCGGCAGCTGCGTGCGCTCGGCGTGCACGGCGTGGGCGTCGACCCCCGCTGCACGATGGAGGACCCCGACCTCTACAGCCACCGCCGCGAGCAGCGCACCGGCCGGCAGGCGGGTGTCGTCTGGCTCGACCCGTCCGACCGCTGACGCCCGTCCCGCCGCACCCACCCCGAGCGCACCCCGAGTGCTCTCCCGCGGCCCTCGGGTGTCGACGGTGAGGTTGCGCCCGGGGGGTCGAGCGCAACCTGAGCGCTCTCCCGCGGCGGGGTGCCGACGGTGAGGTTGCGCCCGGGGGCGGGGGGGGCAACGTCACGGCTGTCCTGCAGCCTCGCGCCCACGGCGGAGTCGCCGTCGCCGAGGTCGCTGGGCGCAACCCTGTGGTCGTCCGTCGTACGTGCGCCGACGATGGGGTGTGACCCGTCCCGGTGGCAGGGCGGGGCCGCGGCGGGAGTCGGGGATGATCGGGACACCCCGGAGGCGGGGGCGGGAACGAGGGGAGGAGCCACGGTGGACGATCGCCGCGAGGAGCTGGCGCGTCGGCTCGCGCAGGTGCGGGAGCGCATCGCCTCGGCGTGCGCCGCCGCCGGACGCGACCCCGGCGAGGTGGCGATGCTGGCGGTCACCAAGACGATCCCGGCACGCGACGTCGTGCTGTTGCACGGCCTCGGCCTGCGCGACTTCGGCGAGAACCGCGCACAGGAGGCGGCGGCCAAGGTCGTGGAGGTCGCCGAGCTGCTCGGGAACCCGCCGGCCGGCGCGGCGCCGCGCTGGTACTTCGTCGGCGGACTGCAACGGAACAAGGCGCGGCTGGTGGCCCCGTGGGTGACACGCGTCGAGTCGGTCGACTCGGCCCGGCTCGCCGACGCGCTCGACGCGCAGGCCCGCCGCGCGGCGGACGACGGCGAGCGCGACGGTCCCCTCCCGGTGCTGCTGCAGTACAGCGTGGACGGCGACCCCGGCCGCGGGGGAGTCGCGCGCGACGGGCTGCTCACGCTCGCGTCGCACGTCGCGGGGTGTGCGGGACTGCGGCTCGACGGGTTGATGGCCGTGGCGCCGCTGCACGCCGACCCCGAGGAGGCCTTCGCCGACGTCGCCGCCGCAGCGGAGGTGCTGCGCGCCGAGCACCCTGCGGCGACGGTCCTGTCGGCGGGCATGTCCGGTGACCTCGACGTGGCGATCCGTCACGGATCGACGTGTGTGCGTGTCGGAACGGCTCTTGTGGGGGAACGGCGGCTAGCCTCGCGGTGATCGCCGGTCGCGGGGCGGCCGTCGGTTCGCGGGCGACGACGAGGGGACTGCGACATGGGCGGCGCGATGTACCGGCTCAAGGCCTACTTCGGAATGGTGCCCGCCGACGAGATGACCGATTTCGTCGACGAGCCGGCCTACGCGTCGCCGCGCCGTCGTGAGGAACGCTGGGACGACACCGCGGACCGCTACGACGAGATCGACGAGTCCTACCAGAGTCCCGCGCCCCCGGCGTCGGTCGGCGAGGCGTGGGAGCGCCGCCCCGGCCGCCCCGGCGGCATGGAGCGCACCCCGCGTGACACTCGTCCCACCCGCGAGCCGGTGCGCGCCGTCGGCACCGCCGGTGCGGGCTCGGCCGGTCTCGGCACGGGCAGCGTCCGCGGCGCGCTCGCCGTCGACTCGGACCCGGTCCTGCGCGAGCCGGTCCTGCGCGAGCCCGCCCGCGAGCCGGTCGGCCTGCGCGAGGTCCGTCCGCACGAGCGTGCGGCCGTCCCGGAGCAGCGCGACCGCGGTGCGGCGGCCTTGTCGCGCATCACGACCCTGCAGCCTCGTAGCTACAAGGAGGCGCGCACGATCGGCGAGCGCTACCGCGACGGCCAGCCCGTGATCATGAACCTCACCGAGCTCGACGCGGCGTCGGCGAAGCGCCTCGTCGACTTCGCCGCGGGCCTCGCATTCGCGCTGCGCGGTTCCATCGACAAGGTGACCAACCGCGTCTTCCTGCTCACACCCGCGGACGTCGAGGTGTCCGCCGACGACGCCCGCAGGCTCGCAGAACGTGAGCTGTTCCGCCAGGATTGAGCCGTGCCCGACGCCGTTCGCCTCGTTCTGTACTACGTCCTGTTCGTCTTCTGGTTGCTGCTGACCGCGCGCATCGTGGTCGAGCTCGTGCACGCCTTCGCACGCAAGTGGAGGCCTGCCGGGCAGAGCGCCATCGCTCTCGAAGCGATCTTCACCGTGACCGATCCGCCCGTGAAGTTGTTGCGGAGAGTGATCCCCACGGTCCGGATCGGGGGAGTGGGACTGGACCTCTCGATTATGGTTCTGCTCCTGGCAGTGTTCATACTGATGGACGTTGTCAGGCCGGAGTGAGCCCCAGTCACCCGGTTTGCCGCCGAGGACTGCATGAGGTGATCCGATGCCGCTGACGCCCGCCGACGTTCACAACGTCGCGTTCAGCAAGCCCCCTATTGGTAAGAGGGGGTACAACGAGGACGAGGTCGACGCGTTCCTCGACCTGGTCGAGGCCGAGCTCGCCCGGCTGATCGAGGAGAACGACGACCTGCGCGAGCAGGTGTCCCAGATGGAGTCCCAGCTCGGCAGCGCCCAGGCCGACCTGGAGGAGGCGCGTTCGCGCCCCCAGCCCGCTCTCGCGCCCCCGACGGCCCAGATCCAGCGGCCGGTCGAGCCCCCGCGTCCGGTGGAGCCCCCGCGCTCGCTGTCGGCCCCCGCGCCGCAGCTGGCCGACGGTGGCGACATGGGCGGCGGTGACCACCACGTCCAGGCGGCGAAGGTCCTGGGTCTCGCCCAGGAGATGGCCGACCGGCTCACCGCGGAGGCCAAGAACGAGGCCGACTCGATGCTGGCCGACGCCCGGACCAAGTCCGAGCAGCTGCTGTCGGACGCCCGGACCAAGTCCGACGGCCTGGTGAACGACGCCCGCGCCCGCGCCGAGACGATGCTCAACGACGCGCGCACCCGGGCCGAGACGCTCGAGCGGCAGTCGCGTGAGAAGGCTGCGACGCTGGTCAGCGACGCCGAGCGCAAGCAGACGGAGATCATCGGCACCATCCAGCGCGACAAGTCGGTGCTGGAGAAGAAGATCGACGAGCTGCGCACCTTCGAGCGCGAGTACCGCACCCGGCTCAAGACCTACCTCGAATCGCAGCTGCGCGACCTCGAGGGCCGTGGCTCGGCCGCGCCGGCCGACGGCCGCTCCGCGTCCAACGGTGGCTACGCCGCCAGCGGGTACGGGCAGCGGGCCGACGCCGGTAGCTGACGACCCGCTGAACGGTCCCCGGACGGTGGGCGGTGCCTCGGCATCGCCCACCTGGGAGTGAATAGTGCTGCTGCTCGTCCTGATCCTCGTCCTGATCGCGTTCGCCCTGCTCGTCGTCGCCCTGCTGACGGGCAGCGTCCTCTGGGCGTGGGTGTCCGTGGCCGTCAGCGCGGGCGCCGCAGTGGTGCTGCTCGTCGACTGGCTGCGCGGACGACGGGCCGCACGCACCGGTCCCGTGGCCGGTCAGGGCGACGCCGCGGGTGCTGCGGCGGGGCCCACCCCGCCCTCGTTCGAGGGTTCGGACGCCGCCACGCAGGTGCTGCCGGTGGTCGGGCCGGCAGGGTCCGCTCCGCCGCCCGTGCCGCCGAGCGGTCGTCCCGCCGGTGACGGCGGGTCGACGGCCCTGCTGCCGTCGGGCCAACCGTCCGGCTCAGGCGGGCGACCGCCCGGCGCTGACGGCGGGTTCACTCCATCGAGCGGAAAATCGTCACCCAGCGTAGTCGGCTCGGGTCCGGGTTTCCCGCCCGGGTCGGGCCAGGAGACCGCGGTCGTCCCGGCCGCGGGCCACGGTCCCGGCGGCGGTGCCGATGCCGGGTCGCGCCCGCCTGCCGAGGCGGATCGCGGACCCGGGACCGGTGCCGGGCCGAAGGGTCCCGGTGGGTCCGCGGCGGTTGCCACGGGTGCGGCCGACGCCGCGGCTGCGGGCTCCGCCGGGAACGCGGCACCGACGCAACCCAGGGACGGCTCGGGCACCTCGGCCCCGGCCGCTCCCGGGGCGGCCGTCGACGGTCCGACCGTGGCCGTCCCTGCCGCGGCGGCCGCCGCGGCCCGGTCCGCCGCTGTGTCCGGACCGGCCGAGGACGAGCAACGTGCTGCCGGCCGGACCTCGGGTGAGCCGGGCGCGGACACCACGGACCCGTCGGGGAGAGGCTCGGCGGGCGAGCGCCCGACCGGGACGAGCTCGGCCGACCAGGGTCCCGCGGGCAGCGGCGCCGCGCGCGACGGAACCGCCGGTGCCGGGACCGAGGACACGGGTCCGGCGGACCCGCGCGCCACGGGGAAGGCGAACACGGGCGGGGTCGGCGCGGACCAGGGCGCCGCGGGATCGCCCGTCGCCGGTGGCGGCGGATCGGCTGTGGCCGCCACGACCGCCCTCGCGGGGCAGGCCGTGGGCAACCCTGCCCAGGGGCGCGGCTCGGCCGCCGAGGCGACCACCGTCGTCGGCGGGCCCGCGGGGCAGCAGCCCACCACGCAGGCCGGTAGCCGGCCGCCCCACAACCAGGCCGGCAGTCAGGCGGCCGGTAACCAGCCCGGCAGTCAGCCCGGCAGCCAGGCGGCCGGTAACCAGCCCGGCAGTCAGGCGGCCGGCAGTCAGCCCGGCAGCCAGGTGGCCGGCAACCAGCCCGTCAGTCAGGTGGCCGGCAGCCAGCCCGCCGGCAACCAGCCCGGCAGTCAGGCGGCCGGCAGTCAGCCCGGCAACGCGGCACCCGGCGGCACCCAGCCGCTCGGCGCTGAGGCTCAGGGTGGTCAGGGTCCCGGGGGACAGGTCGGTGCCGGTCAGCCGCCGGCCGAGCAGTCCCGTGCCGAGACGTTCGCCGCGGACGCCGGGGAGCCCCCGGAGGAGCAGCCGGACAATGCGGTCGCGGCCCAGGTGGCGACGTTGGAGGACGAGGTCGTCGTGGTCGACGAGCAGCCCCGCTTCCACGTCACCGACTGCCGGACGCTCGGCGGGCAGGCACTGATCCCGCTGCCGGTGCGCGAGGCCGTCGAGCTCGGGTTCACCCCGTGCGGTGTGTGCAGCCCGAGCCGGACCATCGCGGCCCGCCACCACGCCGAGGTCCGCTGACCGGTACCCGCACCGTCGGGAGGACCGCGCCGGGGGACGGGACCGCGGAATATTCGCGGGCCGGGGCACGCTACCCTGGCAGTACACGCACGACTCACTACACGCACGACTCACTCGCACGACCAGCGGCGTCGATCCGGCCATCACCGGGGAGCCTCCGGAAGAAACGGGTACCGCGCAGCAACGCGCGGCCCGGAGTAGAACCGGACGGGTGCGGCCCGTCACAGCCGTCGAACGAGAGGCCGCGCGGTCGCCGGTACCACGGCGGCCACGCGGCAAGCGGGGTGGTACCGCGGCGCCCGGTGACGGGCCGTCGTCCCCGTGCAGGCAGATCCACGAGCCGCACGAGGAGCCCCACCACGATGGCCGACCGACCCGCGTCCGCGCCGAACGATCCCGCGCCGAACGATCCCGCGCCGGGCGATCCCGCGCCGAACCACCCCGCGCCGGACGACCAGGAGACGGGTTACCCCGCGGTCCCGGCGCACCCGTCGTTCCCCGCGCTCGAGCGTGAGGTCCTCGACTTCTGGGCAGCCGACGACACGTTCCGCGCATCGGTCGAGGCCCGGCCCGCGGGGGAGAACGGCAGCAACGAGTTCGTCTTCTACGACGGCCCGCCCTTCGCCAACGGCCTGCCGCACTACGGCCACCTGCTCACCGGCTACGTCAAGGACGTCGTCCCCCGCTATCAGACGATGCGTGGCAAGCACGTCGAGCGCCGGTTCGGCTGGGACACCCACGGCCTGCCCGCCGAGACCGAGGCGGAGCGGCAGCTGGGGCTCAAGGGCAAGTCCGACATCGACGCGATGGGTGTCGCCGAGTTCAACGCGGCCTGCAAGGAGTCGGTGCTGCGCTACACCGACGAGTGGCGCGAGTACGTCACCCGCCAGGCCCGCTGGGTCGACTTCGACAACGACTACAAGACGCTCGACCTGTCCTACATGGAGAGCGTCATGTGGGCGTTCAAGACCTTGTACGACAAGGGTTACGTCTACCAGGGCTTCCGCGTCCTCTGGTACTGCTGGCACGACGGCACCCCGCTGTCGGCGTCGGAGACCAAGATGGACGACGCCTACCAGGACCGGCAGGACCCTGCCGTCACCGTCGGGCTGCGGCTGACCGCGCCGGGAACGGACCTCGACGGCGCGCTCGCCCTGATCTGGACGACGACGCCGTGGACGCTGCCGTCGAACCTCGCGATGGCGGTCAACCCGGAGGTCGAGTACGCGCTGGTCGCCGCGAAGGGGGAGAAGTGGCTGCTGGCCGCGGCCAGGGTCGGCGCCTACGCCCGCGAGCTGGGTGAGGAGCCCGAGGTGCTGCGGACGCTGAGCGGCGCCGAGCTCGTCGGGACGGGCTACACGCCGCCGTTCGACTTCTTCGTCGGCCGTCCGAACGCCCACCGGATCCTGGCCGCCGACTACGTCACCACCGACGACGGCACCGGCGTCGTGCACATCGCGCCGGCCTTCGGTGAGGAGGACAAGGTCGTCACCGACGCGGCGGGCATCGACGTCGTCGTCCCCGTCGACGGCGCCGGGAAGTTCGACGCGACCGTGCCGCCCTACCAGGGCATGCAGGTCTTCGACGCGAACCCGCACATCATCGACGACCTCAAGAACGGGGCCCCGTACGTCCACGGTGTGCTGCTGCGCCGCGAGACCTACGACCACGCCTACCCGCACTGCTGGCGCTGCGGGAACCCGCTGATCCAGCGGGCCGTCGACTCCTGGTTCGTGCGGGTCACGGCGTTCCGCGACCGGATGGTCGAGCTCAACGAGCAGATCACCTGGGTGCCCTCGCACGTGCGTGACGGCCAGTTCGGCAAGTGGCTGGAGAACGCGATCGACTGGTCGATCTCGCGCACCCGCTACTGGGGCAGCCCGATCCCCGTGTGGATGTCCGACGACCCGGCCTATCCGCGGGTCGACGTGTACGGCTCGCTCGACGAGCTGGAGCGCGACTTCGGCGTGCGCCCGACCGACCTGCACCGCCCCTTCATCGACCAGCTGACGCGTCCCAACCCGGACGACCCGACGGGCCGCTCGACGATGCGCCGGGTGCCGGAGGTGCTCGACTGCTGGTTCGAGTCGGGCTCGATGCCGTACGCGCAGGTGCACTACCCGTTCGAGAACGCGGACTGGTTCGAGCACCACTACCCGGGCGACTTCATCGTCGAGTACAACGGCCAGACCCGCGGCTGGTTCTACACGCTGCACGTGCTGGCCACGGCGCTGTTCGACCGGCCGTCGTTCAGCTCGTGCGTGGCGCACGGGATCGTGCTGGGCGACGACGGCACGAAGATGTCGAAGTCGCGCCGCAACTATCCCGACGTCAACGAGGTCTTCGAGCGCGACGGCTCCGACGCCATGCGCTGGTTCCTCATGGCGAGCCCGATCCTGCGCGGCGGGAACCTGGTCGTCACCGAGCAGGGCATCCGCGAGGGCGTGCGTCAGGCGTTGCTGCCGCTGTGGAACACCTGGTACTTCCTGTCGCTCTACGCGGGGGCGGCCGGGCGCCGGGGCGTCACGCGCACCGACTCCACCCACGTCCTCGACCGGTACGTGCTGGCCAAGACCGCGGAGCTGGTCGACGGGGTGACCGACGCGCTCGACGTCTACGACATCGCCGGGGCGTGCGAGCAGGTCCGCGACCACGCGGAGGTGCTCACCAACTGGTATGTGCGCCGCTCGCGGCAGCGCTTCTGGGACGGCGACCCTGCGGTCAACACAGACGCGATCGACACCCTGCACACCGTGCTGGAGGTGACCGCCCGCGTGGCGGCGCCGCTGCTGCCGCTGGCGATGGAACGCGTGTGGCAGGGGCTCACCGGCGGCCGGTCGGTGCACCTGGCCGACTGGCCCGCCCGCGACGAGCTCCCGC
>Ga0182736_1001229_pt1 | contig 27009 bp, 20 predicted proteins | sample eDN5th30CKraftBY_FD_128882 | JGI IMG/M metagenome (GOLD analysis project Ga0182736, IMG submission 128882) | Enriched backyard soil microbial communities from Emeryville, California, USA - eDNA 5th pass 30_C Kraft BY (version 2) (version 2) | ecosystem: Environmental > Terrestrial > Soil >...
GGCGTTGGCGTTGGCGTTGGCGTTGGCGTTGGCGTTGGCGTTGGCGTTGGCGTTGGCGTTGGCGTTGGCGTTGGCGTTGGCGTTGGCGTTGGCGTTGGCGTTGGCGTTGGCGTCGGCGTTGGAACCGGTGCAGGCACCGGCGTCGGCGTCGGCGTTGGTGTCGGCGTTGGCGTTGGAACCGGTGCAGGCGTCGGCGTCGGCGTCGGCACAGGCACAGGCACAGGCACAGGCACAGCAGGCGCGGGCGGCACGCTCGAACGCAGATACCAGTTGTCCGCCGTTCCGTCACTCACACCGCCCTTGAACAGGAAATACCTGTAAGCGCCCACCTCCAGCGGACGTGCGAGCGAAAACGCCCCCGCCGACGTCGTCGCCCCGTTCGTCGCCTGCACGACCAGAATGCCGTCGTTCACCGTCAGCCCGCCGATGCCGCCGACATTCGTCACGCCGATCGACGTCGTTCCCGCACCCGCGCCTTGTGCGATCACGAGCCGGTCGCTCGGCGCGCCGTCCGCGCCGAGCACGCTCTGCACGAGAAGCCGTCCGTCGTTGCCGGTGTAGTTGCCGTTCACCACGAACGCATCGCTCGTGCTCGAACCGCCGTTCGTCAGATCAATCGTGCCCGCGTTGTTCAGCGCGACAAGTCGCCCCGCGATCGCCGGCTGTATCGACGTGCGTCCGATGCCGCCCGCGAAAATCGTGCTCGTCGCGTCGAGATTGAGCGCGCCGGTTCCGGTCGCGGCATCGCCGAGCGTCAGACCTTTCGCGTCGAATGTGAGTTGCGTATTGTTCGACGCGCTCACCGTCTCCCAATTCGAAAAGCGCGCGAGGCCGCTTGCCTGCACGTTGTCGAACGTGAGCGAATCGCTGCTCGCACCGCCATCGAAGCTCGTGGTCGCGGCGAGCGTCGCGTCGTTCAGATTGCGGATCACCGCCGAATCGTTGCCCGCTCCGAGCGACACCGGCCCGGCGATCGTGCCGCCGCTCCAGATCAGCGTATCGACGCCGAAAGTCGTCGTCACTCCTTGCCCGATCGAGCCGCCCGCGATCGCCAGCGAGTTCGTGCCGCTGCCGAGATCGACGCGTCCGCCGATCGTCCCGCCCGACAGCGTGAACGTGTCGTCGTTCTGCGCGGCAGTCACGTTGCCGTCGACCTGTCCGCCCGACATGTCGAACACGTTGTTTCCGACATTCAAATCCACCGTTGCGAGGCGCCCGCCAGTGATCTTCACGACGTCGCCGTTCGCGAGCGTGCCAAGCACGCGCCCGCCCGATATCGAGAACGTGTCGCGCCCGTCGCCCTGATCGATGGAATCGATCTGTCCGCCTGTCATCGTGGCGGTGTCGGCGCCGTCGCCCTGGCGAATCTGTCCGGTGACGACGCCGCCGTTCATGTCGAAAGTATCGTTACCGGTATCGGTGCGTACGGCGACGCCCGCGCCCCCCGCAATGGTCCCGCTATTGATGATCGACACGTTGATCTTGCCGGTCGCGGCAATCGCCTCCGCGCTCGTGCCGCGAATCGCGCCGCTGTTGCCGATCGTTTCTGCGCCATTGGCAATCGTCACGCCGGTCGCGCCCTGAACCGTGCCGGCGTTGTCGATCGCGCCACCCCGATTCGCGACGATGCCGCCCGCCTGCTGGCTGACGATGCTCGCGCCCGCCGCATTCGTGACGGACGCCGCATTCGCGAGCGACACGCCCGCCCCGCCCGCGCCACGCGCGACGATCGATCCTGTGTTGGTGATCGCGCCGGGCGTCGCATCCTGCGAAACGATGCCGGACGCGTTGTTGCCCGACACGTCGATGGTGCCGTTGTTGGTCACGACGTTCTGGCCCGGTGTACCGGCCACGAACATGCCGTTTGCGCTCGCGCCGGTCGTCGTGATGGCGCCATTGTTCACGAGCGTGTCGCCGCTGGTTCGCGCCGCCATGCCATGAGAACCCGCCCCGCTCGTCGCGATCGCGCCATCGTTGACCAACGTGCCGCCGCCCGGACTGGCGAAGTCGTTCATCGCCGAAGCGCTTGCACCGCTCGTCGTGAGCGTGCCGCCTGCCTCGTTGCGCATCGTGACGGCGGCGGCGTTGTTGAACATCGCTTCCGAATTCGTGCCGACCGTGAAGATCGCGCCGCGATTGACGAGCGTGTTGCGCCCGGTCGTCGCGCTTTGCGACGTCATGGCGTCGGAACCGTCACCTGTGATTTGCAACGTGCCCTCGTTGGTCGCCGTGCTGGTGTTGCGCACGAATAGCCCGTTGCCGGCAATGTCGAGTTCGACGCCCGTCAACACATTGATCGTCACGTTGACGCTGCCCGGCACCGCGATGACCGATACGTTCGAAGGATTGGGCGAGCGTGTATCGCAAGTCGCGGTCTGATTGGACTGCGGCGCAGTCCTGTCGCACCCGGCGACAGCGGGCGCCACGCGAACGAGACAGGACACGCCGAACGCAAGCGATAACGCATGAGCGAGCGGCGTCGATCGCATCGGAAGCGAAAAGCGGCGCATGGGTTCTCCGGCTCCGCTGACGATTTCATTTTTATCAGCAGTGCTTCGCATCGTTGCGACGATGATCGGCCCGCTGATTGCTGCTTCTCGTCAACGTTTTTGCTCAGAGTAGTCCACGCATTGCGCGTCAGCAATGTCCGCTTGATCGCTTGCCGCTTCAGATGGGCTTGCCCTCGCTCGATGCCCAATTGGGCATCAACGCGTTGCTCGGCAATGTTTCGTCGATCAACTTTTCGGCCGTTCGCCGGCCCGCGACCGGCAGCCCTTCGGGGTTCAGCACACCGATCTGCACCAGCACCGAAGCCTGATCCCAGTAGATATGCTCGTTGTAGAGCTTGTCGCCGCGAAAGCGGATAACGGCTAGCATCGGAACCTCGAAGTATTTTCCCGTCGGCGCGAGGCCGGGCAGCAGCCAGTCGATTTCGCAACTATGCGTCGCACAGAACACGAATTCGTCGACGACGCGATCCGCGCCGATCGTGCGCGATACCGGAATCAGCTTCGTATCGGCGGGATTCGAGTGGACGAAGTGATATCGATAGAAACGCTTCAACTGATCGTGCCCAACGCCGCCTGTCATCGTCGGGACGTGGTTCACGTATGGCTCGGCGACCATCGTCGGCATGACGGCGTCGACGTCGCGCGTGGCGAATTCGAAATAGCAGTGCTGCTCCCACAAGTGATTCAGATCGAAGTGCGGACCGAGCACCTTGCGCAACATCGAAAGCGTGCGTGAGTACGCCATCAGCGCGGCGGGTTTGTCGTAGTGCGCGGAATCCGAAACGATGAAGCCCGCCGACGCGCCCGGATAAACATAGCGTTCGATGTGCGGTCTGCCCGTGAGCGCCGACTCGACTTCGCGCGCATCGTGCGCCGCGCGCTCGGCGAAGTGGAAGACCATCGGGCAGCGGATCGTCGGGATATCGGCGAGACAGGCGCTGAAATCGTCCGCGTAGTAGCAGGCGGCGCAATCGACGTCGGCCTGCGCGGCGATGCGCGTCGCGAAGCGGCCGCCGCGCCCGTACCCGATCACGCCCACTTTGCCGGCGTGCTGCGGCAACGCGCGCAGGGCATCGACGAGCGCCGCGAAATTGTCCGCGGCGATACCGCCGGGTTGCGGATCGTGCCCGGGAAGTTGCGGCGCGATCACGACGTACCCTTCTTCGGCGTACAGATCGGCGGAGCGCATGACGAATTCGTCGAGGCCGGCCGCGTCGTGCAGCAACACGATGCCCGGTCCCGAACCTTTCGCGGGCTGCGTGACGTAAGCCGGAATGATCGTGCCGTCGCGAAGCGTGATGTCGATGAAGCTGCCGCTCATATCTGCGTCTCCTTATATAGAGGTTGTTCTTGCGCTTACGACGTCAGCGTGTCCGCGAGCAGCTTCACGTTGAGCGCGACGATCACGGCCGCGACGAGCCACGCCAGCGCGCTCGTCCAGCGCGAAATCGCGAAGACGCCCATTTTTCGCCGGTCCGATACGAAGCGCACCAGCGGAATGACGGCGAATGGCAGTTGCATCGACAAAATGACCTGGCTCAGCACGAGCAACTGGCCGGTGCCCTTTTCGCCGTAGATCGCCGTCACGACGATCACGGGAACGATGGCGATCGCGCGCGTGATGAGACGCCGCGCCCAGTTCGGTATGCGCAGGCGCAGAAAACCTTCCATCACGATCTGGCCGGCGAGCGTCGCGGTCACGGTCGAGTTCAGGCCCGACGCGAGCAATGCCACCGCGAAGAGCGTCGATGCGATGCTCAGGCCGAGGAGCGGCGAAAGCAGGCGGAACGCATCGCCGATTTCCGCGACCTCGTCGTGACCGTTCGCGTGAAACACCGCGGCGGCGACGATCAGGATCGCCGCGTTGATGAAAAGCGCGAGCGTCAGCGCGATGGTGCTGTCAATCGTCGCCCAGCGAATCGCAGCGCGCCGGGCCGTGACGGACTTGCCATACGCGCGCGTCTGCACGATCGACGAATGCAGGTAAAGGTTGTGCGGCATGACGGTCGCGCCGAGGATGCCGATGGCGACATACAGCATTTCGCGATCGGCGACGATGCGCGGCGACGGGATGAAGCCGCGCAGGACTTCGGCGAACGGCGGCGCGGCAGCGGCGATCTGCAACGCGAAGCAGCTTGCAATCACGACCAGAAGCGCGATGACGAAGGCTTCCAGCAGACGGAAGCCTTTGTTGATGAGAAGCAGCAGAAGGAAGGCATCGAGCGCGGTCAGGAGCGCGCCCGCGATCAGCGGTATGCCGAAGAGCAGTTGCAGCGCGATCGCGGTGCCGATCACTTCGGCCAGATCGCACGCGACGATCGCCGCTTCGCAGGCGAGCCACAGGGCGAAGTTCACCGGCTTCGAATAATGATCGCGGCAGGCTTGCGCCAGATCGCGCCCGGTCGCGACGCCCAGTCGGACGGCGAGCGCCTGAAGCAGAATCGCCATCAGGTTCGACAACAGGATGACGGCGAGCAAGGTGTAGCCGAAGCGCGAGCCGCCAGCGATGTCGGTTGCCCAGTTGCCCGGGTCCATATAGCCGACCGAAATCATGTAGCCGGGACCCGCGAACGCGAGGAAGCGCCGAATCCATCGGCCGGTTTCGGGCACATGAACCGACGCGTACACCTCGGGGAGGCTCGGGCGGAACGCGTCGTCCTGCTCGGGCGGTTTCGAAGCGGGGCGTACAGGATCAAGCATCGGCTCGTTTCTCCTGCGGAAACCTGCTGTGGATGTTGTGAAAATATGCGCCGCGGCGAGTGAACATTCAAGCGCATCGGACGGGCGTTGATTACAGATGCCGCAGCCCTGCGCTTCGCGTCTGATAATCGGACTTATCAGATGTAGCGATTTTTCTTGTCAAATTCGAAGTCGGTTGCTAACCTCCGCCCAAATCACTGAAACGTAAGGATAAATGCCCGCCGACACAGGACGCTCCAGAGAGCGCTTGGCAGATAACTCGGGGCAGGCGAATGCGCCGAGCCGTCTCACGCGTCAACACTTCGCGCTTTATCGCGGTTATCTCGACGGCGTTTCCGAAGCACAGTTGCATGCATCGTATGGCGATTCCAGCGCCGATGTACGCTCGACTCGACGGCTGATCGAGGCGCTGCGCGACACGCTTTCCGTTCTCGCACGCCGCGCACGGGACACGGACGCGGCTCACCTGCTGCGGCTTCGTCCCGGCAGCATCCCGCTGTTCGAGCCGCCGCCCGCCGCCGTCGCCCCGCCGCTCGACGCGTTCCGCGACAGAATCGATCCGGACGGCGTGTACGGCGAATCGGAATTGCTCGCGCTTTACGAAGAGGCTTATCCGCCCGAGAGCTCGCCTGCTCTCGATCGGCGCGCGGCGCGTAACGCCCGATTGCGTCGCCGGCAGGCGGACGCGCTCGCGCGCATGGAGGCGTCGCTCGCACAGGATCCACGTCCGGATCATCCGGTCGATGGCTGGTTCGAGCCGGCCGTCGCCGCGCGATTGACTGCCGCCGGACTTTCGACGCTCGCGGATGTCATCGAACTCATCGAGCGGCGACGGCATCGGTGGTATGCGGCCGTGCCACGGCTCGGTCCAAAAGGCGCGCAACGCGTGGTCGACTGGCTGCAACTCCACGCCGAGGCACTCCGGCACACGCTTTCGCCGGCCGCGCTCGTGCCTCGGCGCCAGTGGCAGCCCGGAGACGTCGTGTCGACGCAAAGCGCGGACGTCGACGCAAGCGACTCGATCGCCATTTCTCCTCTTGAAACGTTGCGGGTTCCGCTGGCGCTCGACGGATCGAAAGGGTCGAATCGGGCGCACGCGCACCCGCGATTCGATACGGACATCCGCGCGATCACCGCTTGGCTAGAGGCCCGGTCAAACAGTACGCACACGCGGCGTGCCTATCGGCGGGAGGCGGAACGCCTGCTGCTGTGGGCGTTGATCGAGAAAGGCAAGCCGATTTCGTCTCTCGATGCAGCCGATTGCGCCGAGTACGTCGGTGTCTTTCTCGCGGCTCCGCAGCCGGCGGCGCGCTGGATCGCGAAGGGTCGCCCTGAGCGTTGTTTTGCCGACTGGCGCCCTTTTGCCGGCCCGCTTTCCGATCGCAGCCGCGAAACGGCCCGGTCGATATTGGGCGCCATGTGCGAGTGGCTCGTCGGCGAAGGTTATCTGGCGGCCAATCCGTTTGCCGGATTTGCGCGTGTCGCGACGCCGCCGGTATTCGATTCGGCGACGCGGTCGCTCGATCTGACGCAGTGGAAATGCGTGTTGCAATCGGTCGAACGGACCGAATACTCGTTCGTCGAGCATCGCGACAAATTGGCGCTGCTTCTCGCGTACGCCACCGGCCTGCGACGGGCCGAACTCGCATTCGCAACCACCGACGCGCTCAGCGCCGGGCGTCTTTCCGGCGTGGACGGCGTGGTCTGGCGGCTTGCCGTCGATGGCGGCCGCGGCGCGACGCGGACGGTGCTTTTGCCGCCGATCGTCGTCGAAACGCTCATCGAAAACCTGGCGATGCGCGGACTGCCGCGCCCGTTGGATTGCGCCGAAGGCACGCCAATACTCGCGCAGGCGCGCGGCGGACAGTCATTGACGCCCGACGGCATCGGGAAAATTTTCAAGACGATTTTCTCGAACGCGGCCGCATTGATGGAATCTCATGCGCCCGGCGCTGGCAGGCACCTGACTCGCGCGAGCACGCATTGGCTGCGCCACACACATTCGACGCACGCGCTCGGACACGGCGCGGATCTGCGCGAGGTCAGCGCCGGACTCGGCCATTCCGATGTTTCGACCACCGCTCTGTATCTGGAAAACGAAGACGCGGGGCGTTTCCTTGGCATCGAGAAGTTGATTCGCGGCATCTCGTCAACGCGAAAACCTTCGGATCGGTCCTAATTTCGCGTTTACACGAGCGTCGAGCGTTGTAAAAATGTCCGCTGCGGGCGATCAAGCACTTCAGAGTTTACTTGAGGTTTACCGGTTCGCCGTTTATTCTTCGGTTTGCAGCTTGTTTTCCACAAACCGAAGAATTATTTGCTTACCCAGGCCCGCCAGTGACTGCGAATTCCATGCTAAGCGCTCGGCTTCCCGAAGTCGATCAATCCGTTTCGATCGAAACGCTCTTGGGGGTGGCCGCCCAAGCCACTGACATTCTCAATCAGATCCGCGATGCAATGTTGGAGCCGTATCCGCGCAAAAGCGCACCAACATTCACGAGCGCGCAGGTCGCGTCGCTCTGCGGCATCGACAAGCAGCGGTTCCAGTACCTGACGACCAAGGGCGAGCTGCCAGCGGGCACGTCCAAGGGCGCGGGCCGCAGCAAGGAATTCACGCTCGAAGAAGCGCTCACATGGATCCGCGCGACGAAAGAACGCCCCCGCCGGCCTGAAGGCAAGCGCGGGCGGATCGTGACTGTCGCGAACTTCAAAGGTGGCGTCGCCAAGACCACAACCGCCGTCTCGGCCGCACAGGCCCTGACGCTGCTCGGCCGCAGAGTGCTGGTCATCGACTGCGATCCGCAGGGCACGACGACACAGCTATGCGGCTGGGCGCCCGACGCCGAAATCTCGGACGATCAGACCCTTCTTCCGCTGATCTACGGCGATCAGCAGACGCTGCACTATGCAGTGCAGGAAACGTACTGGCATAACTTGGATCTCATCCCGGCTTCGTCATCGCTCTTCGATGCGGAGTTCGAGATTCCCGCCAAGGTGCTGAACGACAGCACGTTCGAATTCTGGGAAATCGTCCGCAAAGGTCTCATGCCGCTGACGGAAGAGTACGACGCGGTCGTCATCGACACGCCTCCGGCGCTCAGCTATCTCACCATCAACGCGCTGCTCGCGTCGGATGCGATTCTGCTGCCCTGCCCGCCCGAGGCGCTGGATTTCGCAAGCTCGACACAGTTCTGGCATCTCTTTGCGGATATCGCCAAGAAGCTGCCGGGCGTGCTCGAGCAAAAGCGCTTCGACTTCGTGAACGTGATTCTGACCAAAGCCAAGTCGGATGACGTGTCGCGTGTTGTGCGCGGTTGGCTTCAGAAAGCATACGGCGATCGCGTCCTGCCTTTCGGGATTCCGGAGTCGACCGTACCAAAAGGTGCGTCGGCGCAATTGTCGACGGTATATGACTTGTCGAAGCCGGACGGCAGTACGGCCGCTTACAACCGATTCAAAGAGCCGCTCGACCGGCTCGCCGAGCATCTCGACGCGCAGTTCGCCCGCGCGTGGAATCAGACGGAGGATTAAATGGGCATCGGGGACAGACTCCTCGCCAAGACAGCGAACATCGGCAGTAAGCCCACAGAAGGAACGCAAGCGCGTCCAGTCAGCACGGAACCGCGCACGTCTCCCGGTCGGTTGATGGATGCGCAGCATCGCATCAATACGGCGCAGGCGCGCATCAAAGAACTTGAGTCGCAACTCGAGGAACGAGCGGCGCTCGAAGTGCCGCTCGATGCGCTCGTGGAAGTCAGCGGACGGCGTCGCAAACTCACGGCCGAGCAGTTCCAGGAGTTGAAGAGCAATCTCGCGCAACACGCGCTCGCCACGCCTATTCTGGTGCGCGCTTTGCCGGATGCTCGTTACGAGATCGTTGCGGGACATAACCGCGTCGCTGCATACCGGGAACTCGGACGATCGACGATACGCGCCAACGTTGCGTCGATCGAAGAAGGGGAAATCGAGTTCGCGGCGTTCTTCTCGAACCTGCTATCGCCATCGCTTACGGATTTCGAGAAGTATTGGAACTTCAAACGATTGCAGGAATTGAGCGGACTCTCGCGCACGGAAATTTCTGAAAGCGCCGGATTGAGCAAGAGTCACGTCACGCGAATCTTCTCATTCGACGCCCTTCCAGAGGCAGCCAAAGCCGCACTCGCCGAAAAGCCAGAGCGACTCGGCAGCAATGCCGCGCAAAAGCTCGCGGCGCTAACAGAAGCCGGCAAGGCGGAAAAGGTCGTCGAAGCCGTCCGACGGTTGGTCGAAGACGAGAATTTTACGCAGGACAAGGCGGTCGCCCTCGTCGCGGAAAAGCCGCGCGCAGTGACTCCAAGCGCAACAGTGGTCCGAGCGGGGCGCAGGAAGGTCTGCGAAGTGTCCACGCGAAATGGTGTGGTGGGAGTTCGTTTCTTCGAGAAGGACGCGGGCGACGCAGAGCAATGGGGACAGCGCATTGCTGACTTCATCAACAAGACACTAAGTGAATCGGAGCAAGACTGAGGCTCTACTAGAGTTTTCTTTTAAATCAATGACTTAACGAGAACCGGAAAGTCGTTGACACTGAACCTAGTAGAACCTCTTTTCAAATCAAAGAGTTAGCGTAGTAGCAAACCTGAGGGTGCTATGTAACGAACAAGTTCCACAAAGACAAAAGCCTTCGGCGCCAACCGAAGGCTTTTGAATATCGGGCTTAACTGCTTATCGCCCGGTCCGCTTCCCGACGCCAATCGGGTCACGAGTACGCAACTCGAAGTTTAGCGGAACGCGATTAGCAGTCAAGCATTTGTCTTCCATTTTTCGAAATGGACGTACTTGACATGCGTATCGCGCAACTTTCCGTTGCAGGCGAGGCTCTTTCTCGCCTAAAAAACTCTGAACCGTCTTCAGCGGTAGCCGATCAAGAAGCTCTCGATGAGTACGCTTGTGATCGTTCGAATCTGCCTTGGGTCATTTTCCGGGCCGCTCATCGAGCCACGCACACGAAGGCGCTGCCTGCACGCGCGCGTGCCCTGCTCGCCGCCTTGGCCCGCACAGTCGACGCATCTCGTCCGTTCGCACCCATCTTCGCGCGGCGCGAACTGCTCACGGGCCGGGCCCAGCAATCCATGCGGACCTTCTATCGCAGCATGGACGACCTCGAGGGCGCCGGGTTTATCATCCGGCCGCCTCAGACCCGCTATGGCGCTGCCGGCCTGTTTGGTCGCGCATATATCCACCTGACGCAGAAGGCAGCCGCTTTGCTCGGACTCGTTGACGTAGCCGATGCGACCACTACGAAGCCGGCTCAACATCGGGAGAGCGCGTCAGACGCCCAAGCCGGGTTTTCTGACGGCCATCCGTCTGTCACCGTGGCAGACGGTGCTATATATAAGGATCTACTCCCTAATACTCAAAAGAGACAACCAGGACGACTTCCCGCCGATCTCCAACGCCTCGTGCCTCTGGGATTTCGTGAATTCCTGATCTTCAAACTGATGCGAGAAGCGAAAGCCCACGGCAAGCTTCTCTCCGATGTCGTCGAAGCAAGTTGGGCACCCTTGCAACGCGCAACGCATCCGATCAGCTACCTTCGCACCCTTCTGCGAGTCCCGGTCGACTTCGCCTATCGGGCGCGAAGCCAGCGCGAAGCCCACGTGCAGCAGCAAATCGAGCGAACGACTTCTGCGCGCACAGATGAAGTTGTAGGCGGTTTGGCCGGCCGGTCATTCGTCAGCCGTGACGGCTTGCGCCGCTACCGCGTCTCCGACGACGCCCGTTCCATCGTCATCTGCCATCGCGACGAGCCGCATCCGCGCGTCCATGCGGGCACATGGCAGAAAGATTTCGTTGCGGCCTTTGAGGCAGGTCACATCCTGCTCGACGACAAAGATCGCTTCGGCTCTCACGTCGATTTCCCGACGCCTCTAGCCGCAGGCCCGATCGACCTCCAGCGCGCATCCGAAGCGCGCCTGAGCGACATCAAAGCGCTTCTCCGCTTGAAGAGCGTGGGCGGGACCCCATCTGCGAAACCAAGGGACGTGGCGCGACCAATGCTGAAGGACAAGTCCGCTATCGCCCCTTTGAGTTCGCTTTTGCAGGCGGTGCTCCGTGCGGCGCCATCAACCAATTTTCGCGATTCACCGGGTACGAGTTCGTGCTGAACGGGCGGCCAAAACATCAGATGAATCGACGTGAGACCGCGCCCGGAAACTTTTTTGAATTAGGCTGCTGCGTCGCAGCAAAAGCTGATATACTCTAAGGTTGCGCCTGAATGGGCGATTGGAAAACGCAAACACCGCGTCTGGATGCGGTTTGCGTGCTTTGCTCGATGCGATTTTCAGCAAGCCGTCCGTGGTCGAAGCTGTCATCGAAATCATCGCGAGCCGTTACGCTCGCTCCCGGGGATCTGTCGTCGCCGAGCAAACCTGTCGAGGAGAAAGTATGGCAAGTTTTGATCGGGAAGATTCGGAGCTGGATATCGTCGCGCCGGCGCGCAAGGCACCGGGCCGGCGGGCGAACAAAGGGAAGGGCCAGGCCGGCACGATACAGCCCGATGTCGCGATGACCGCCGAACAAAATGAAGAGCGTCAGCGTCAGATGCGCGCGCTCATCCAGTTGGGCAAGGAGCGCGGCTATCTCACGCACGCCGAGATCAACGACCACCTTCCGGATAACTTCGCTGAAACGGCGGCGATGGAAACCGTCGTCAGCACGTTCCACGATATGGGTGTCGCGGTCTACGAGCAGGCGCCGGACGCCGAAACGCTGCTGCTGAGCGACAACGCCCCAAGCGTGGTGACGGACGAGCAATCGGACGAAGAAGCGGAAAACGCGCTGTCGACCGTCGATTCCGAATTCGGCCGCACGACCGACCCGGTTCGCATGTACATGCGTGAAATGGGCGCGACCGAGCTGCTCACGCGCGCCGGCGAAATCGCGATTGCGAAGCGCATCGAAGACGGGCTGCACGAGATGATTCAGGCGATCGCGGCGTGCCCGTCGACGGTCGCGACGATTCTCGCGGACGCGGCGCAAGTCGAATCGGGCGAGCTGAAGATCGACGAACTGGTCGATGGCCTGAAGGAAGAGGACACGGCAGATGAAGACATGTCGGCTTCCGATACGACCGACTCCGCCGAAATCGATACGGATACCGACGAATCCGACAGCGACGAAGACGACGACGACGATCTCGATGGCGCTGGCGATTCCGCTGCATCGAACGAAGCGCGTCTGAAGCAACTGAAGGCCGACTGTCTGGAGATCTTCGCACGCGTGCGCGAGCTGGCGGAACAGGCGAGCAGTCCTAAGGGTTCGGGTGCCGCTGCGGCGAAGGCTGTCGAAAAGGCTCGAGCCGAAATCCAGCGCGAGCTCGGTTCGATCCGCTTCACGGCGAAGACCATCGACCGCCTGTGCGCGAACGTTCAGCAGCAGGTCGCGCAGGTGCGTGACATCGAACGTCGCGTGTTGCAGATCGCGGTGGATCGTTGCGGCATGCCGCGCGACAAGTTCGTCGAATCGTTCGTCGGTCACGAGACCGATCTCGAATGGACGGCACGTGCGTCGGCGGCTTCGAAGCAATACGGCGCGTCGCTCGAGCGCAGCCTGCCGGCGATTCAGGCAGAGCAGCAGAAGCTCATCGACATCGAAGGCGTCGTCGAGATGCCGCTGCAGCAACTGAAGAAGATCAACCGTCAGATGACGGCTGCCGAATTGAAGATGCGTCAGGCCAAGCGCGAGATGATCGAAGCGAACCTGCGTCTCGTCATCTCGATTGCGAAGAAGTACGTCAATCGCGGCATGCAGTTCCTGGATCTGATTCAGGAAGGCAACATCGGTCTGATGAAGGCGGTGGACAAGTTCGAATATCGCCGTGGCTGGAAGTTCTCGACGTATGCGACGTGGTGGGTTCGTCAGGCCGTGACGCGTTCGCTCGCCGATCAGGCGCGCACGATCCGCGTGCCGGTGCACATGATCGAAACGATCAACAAGCTGAACCGCATCTCGCGCGAGATCTTGCAGCAGACGGGCCTGGAAGCGCATCCGTCGGTGCTGGCCGAGCGCATGGAAATGCCGGAAGAGAAGATCCGCGGCATTCTCAAGATCGCGAAGCAACCGGTGTCGCTGGAAACGCCGGTCGGCGAAGATGCCGATGCAACGCTTGGCGACATGATCGAAGATCAGGGCGCTGCTTCCCCGGCAGAGGCCGCCGTGCACGCGAACATGCGCGCCGCGATCGACGATGCGCTCAACGCGCTGTCGCCGCGCGAGGCGAAGGTGCTGCGCATGCGCTTTGGCATCGACACGGCTTCGGACTATACGCTCGAAGAACTGGGTAAGCAGTTCGATGTGACGCGCGAGCGCATTCGCCAGATCGAGAGCAAGGCGATGCGCAAGCTCATGCATCCGAGCCGCGCCGACAAGCTGCGTCCGTTCCTGGATCGCTGATCCTGCGGGCCGCCTGGACTGACGTTCGGGCGAACTCTGAAGCGCGTGCCGCCAGAAATGGCGGCACGCGCTTTTTTATTTGCGCGATGACATCAGCCGTGCGTCGTGCCTTTAGGCATCCTTGACGACGCGCACGCCTGCAACGCGACGATCGCCTTGTTTGCGAGCGTGAGCGTTTCCTCGCAGGCGAGGCGGTCGCGAAAGATCGAGCATCCGCCGCCGGCGTTCACTTTCGCCACCGCGTTACGCAGCTTGTCGAGCGCGGATTGCGGCGAGCCGGCGTCGCGAATCATCGACGCGATATCGAACGCGCTGCCGGCGTCGGTTTCGACGTAGCCGGGGCATTGCGTTTGCGCGTGAGCCGCCATGCAGATCATGCCGGCAGCCGCAGCCAGCGAAAGGCGCCGGGCGCGGCGTCGAGAAGGGTAGAGGAGGGCATCCATTGGCGTCACCATCGTCAGATTCGCATTGACAAATCATGCGTTCGGCGAACTCGTGACGGCTGGAACGGACGAATGCTTGTCCACAGAATCGGTGGGCAAGATTGTGGATATCCTGAGCATCGCCGGGCCAACGTGTTGATGCGTAACGCATTTGACCCGGCGTACGAAATTCGCGCGTTGCTTCGTCTCCCATTCTGAACCGGTAAAAAAATTCGCGCCGGCCGCGTCAAAAAAGCCTAAATGCGGAATGCCTGGACGGTTTGCCCGAGTTCGCGCGCCTGCGCGTCGAGCGCGTGCGCGGCCGTCGCCGCTTCGTTCACGAGGGCGGCATTCTTCTGCATCAAACGATCCATCTGCGATACCGCGTCGTTCACTTCGTCGATGCCGCTGCTTTGCTCGCGCGAAGCCGTCGCGATCGCTTCGACGAGCATCGACACGGCGTCGACGGAAGCGAGCAGATCGGCGAGCGTCGCGCCCGCGCGCATGACCGTCGAGCCGCTCGATTCGACGTGCGCATTCACTTCGCGGGTCAATTGCGAGATTTCCTTCGCCGCGGCCGACGAGCGTCGCGCGAGCGCGCGAAGTTCCTCGGCGACGACAGCAAAGCCACGTCCGAGCGACCCGGCTCGCGCCGCTTCGACCGCCGCGTTCAGCGCGAGCAGATTCGTCTGAAACGCGATGGATTCGATCACGCTCGTAATCTGCCGGATCTGCGCCGAACGCGACGACAAATCCATCATGCGCGCGATTGCATCGGCGACGGCGCGTTCGCCATCCTTCGCGCGCCCAGACGCTTCCCTCGCCAACTCGCGCGCGCGATTCGCGTGCTCGGCGTTCGCGCGAACGGTGGATGCGATCTGCTCCATGCTCGCCGACGTCTGCTGCAAGCTCGCCGCATGTTCCTCGGTGCGCGCGGACAGCGCGTGGTTGCCCTCGGTGATGTCCGCCGCCGCGACGCCGATGGTCTGCGTCGAGCGCTTGATGTCGCCGACCATCGACGCGAGCTGGCTGCGCATCAGGCTCATCGCGTACATCACGCTTTGCGTGTCGCCGCGCGCGACGGGCACATCGGTCAGCAGATCGCCTTGCGAGACGCGCCGCGCCACGCTTGCCGCGAGTTCCGGTTCGCCGCCGAGCTGGCGCATGAGCGAGCGCGCCAACGAAAAGCAGAGCCAGCCGACGAGCGCCACGCCCGCCCCGATGCACGCGCCCACGCTCCATTGCACGATGCGGCTCACGCGTTGCGCGTCGTCGTATTCCTGCTGTGCGGCGGTGAGCTGAAACGCGCGCAGATCGGTGCTTTCCTTCTTGACGCGCTTCGCTTGCGGCTCGATCTGCTGCGTGACGATCCACTGTGCTTCGGCCAAATTGTTGGCGGCGAGCAGATCCGTCGACGGACGAAAGCCTTTGTCGCGCAGTGTCGCCCAGTCGGCGGCGAGGCGCCTTGCGAGCGGCGCTTCGGTCGAATCGAGCGGATAGCGCAGATAGCGGCCGAGCAGGGCATCGATATTTGCGACGCGCTGCTGCGTCGATGCGACCACGGCTTGCGTCTTTTGCGCCGATGGATCGAGCACGGCGTCGCTGATCGCGAACTGGCTTTGCGTGATGAGTTCGTCGATCGTGGAAATGGTCTGCAGCGCTTGCACGCGCCCTTCGAAGACGTGGCGTAGCGCGGCATTGCCTTGCTGGACGCCGAATAATCCGACGCTGCCGACCGCAACGAGCACGGCGGCGACCGCGCCCGTGACGATCGCGAGGCGCGCCTTGACGGTGAACTTTGACATTTTCGGTAGAGGAGAAACGTGCGCGGAGAAGTCCGGAGGCGCGCAGCGGCCAATCATCGGACTTTTGTGGAGAGCGCAATCTACCGATTGTCGAAGACGTTTGTGTGACAAGCGCCGCGGTCACGCGCCGCAAACCTTTGCGTGCGCGTTCCCAACGAAAGCGACCGATGCCCCGCAATCAATCGCGCTTCGGAATCTCCAGTCCGCGCTTCACCGCAGGCCGCGCGAGAAACGCGTCGAGCACGCGCTCGACGTTCTTGAACTCGTGAAAATCCACCAGCTCGCGCGCTTCGTAAAAGCCGATCAGATTGCGCACCCACGGAAACGTGGAGATATCCGCGATGCTGTACTCGTCGCCCATGATCCAGTCGCGACCTTCGAGCCGCTTGTCGAGGACACCAAGAAGCCGCTTCGATTCGGCGACGTAGCGCGCACGCGGACGCTTATCCTCGTAATCCTTGCCCGCGAACTTGTGAAAGAAGCCGACCTGCCCGAACATCGGGCCGACGCCGCCCATCTGGAACATCAGCCATTGCAGCGTTTCGTAGCGCTTCGCCACCTCGTCGGGCATCAACTGGCCGCTCTTCGCCGCGAGATAGACAAGAATCGCACCGGATTCGAAGAGCGGCATCGGCTCGCCGTTCGGTCCGTCCGGATCGATGATCGCGGGAATTTTGTTGTTCGGATTGAGCGACAGGAACTCGTCCGACATCTGATCGTTCTTGTCGAAGCGCACGAGATGCGGCTCGTAAGGCAGGCCGGTTTCCTCGAGCATGATCGAGACTTTCACGCCATTGGGGGTCGGCAGCGAATAGAGCTGAATGCGCTCGGGATGCTGAGCGGGCCATTTGCGGGTGATGGGGAAATCGGCAAGCGCGGTCATTTAGAGTCCTCGAAGGTCGAAGCGCCGAATATAACGATTTCGCGGCTTTCCTGCGTCGAAGACACCATCGCGCGCGCTGTCATCCGCTCGCCGCATCGACAGGAAAAGATTGAGGGATCTCGTACAGACGACGTATGTCGAAACGCGGAATCTGTTCTTGCCTCGACTACAAAAGCGATTGTAGGAATCGCAGCATCGATACGAGGATTGCGCGCAGCGCGAAGGTCAAGAAGTCAACGAACAACGAAGAAACCAAGCCCTTGCGGGAAATGTGCAGCGCGAACGCGACGTGCGGGCCGGTCCACTGGCTCGGTTATTGCATCGGCACGGGTGCCCGGGAATCCGTGCCGGCCTTACGAACCGTTGGTTACGCTGCCATGAAAACCGCTCCTCTCGCAACGCTTACCGCAATCGCTGCCGTGGTCGGGGGACTGCTGCCCAGCCTGTGCACCGCCACGTCTCTCGAAAGCCAGCTCGACTGCAAGTCCAGCGCGCACAACTTCATCGCACCGCTCGTCGCCGATAAATCCATCGACGCGCGCCCCATGCGCGTCGAGGCGAATTCGGTCAACGCGTTCAAGCCGACCCAGGGAAGCGAGCTCACCGCTTACGGCTTTCGCGTGTATGCCGTGCTGGGCTACGAGCACGGCGACGACATGTTCAAGCGCGGCAGCGGCCAGCCGATCAACGATTCCGCGTATGGCGTCGTGGTGCTCGCCGCGTCGGAAACGGTCGAGGCGAAGGTGCGCGAATCGGGCAGCACGGCGGTCGTCAAACAGGTCGTGCCGATGATGATGACCGCCGTCTTCTGCGACGGCAGCGGCGCGAGCAAGACGACGGCCGGCGCCGTTACGACGGAAGCGTCGCGGAATCGCTGAATCATCGTCGATAATGTTCTCCCCAAAAGCGCGCGCAAAGTGTCGCGCGCCCGACAACAGGAGAACGCCGACATGTCTGACGCAGCCAAGCAGTCTCAACGAATCGCCATCGTCACCGGAGCGGGAAGCGGGATCGGCCGTGCGGCGGCGCTGGCCTTGCTCGGCGACGGCTGGTCGGTCGTGCTTGCCGGAAGACGTCCCGCGCCGCTCGACGCGGTGATCGGCGAATCGAATGCAGCGGAGCGCGCGCTCGCCGTGCCGACCGACGTCTCCGATCCGCAATCGGTCGAGAAGCTCTTCAAGGCGGCGGTCGAGCGCTTCGGCCGCGTCGATCTGCTGTTCAACAACGCTGGCGTGACGAATCCGCCGGGACCGTTCGAGGACTGGACGCCCGAGCAATGGAAGAACGTCGTCGATATCAATCTGAACGGCATGTTCTATTGCCTGCAGCAAGCGTTCCGCACGATGAAGGCGCAAACGCCCACGGGCGGCCGCATCATCAATAACGGTTCGATTTCCGCGAGTGCGCCGCGCCCCAATTCGGCGGCCTACACGGCGACGAAGCACGCGGTGCAAGGTCTCACGAAGACCGCATCGCTCGATGGCCGCAAGTACGACATCGCGGTCGGTCAGATCGATGTCGGCAATGCTTTCACCGAGCTGTCGGAGCGCATGTCGAAGGGCGTGCCGCAAGCGAACGGCGAGATCGCCATCGAACCGATGATGGACGTGAAGATCGTCGGCCAGTCGGTGCTCTACATGGCGAACCTGCCGCTCGAAGCCAACGTGCTGTTCCACACCGTGATGGCCACCAAGATGCCGTTCGTCGGCCGCGGCTGATTCTTCTTCTACGCGATCCGATACCAGACGCGAATGCCCGAGTACCAATGGCTCACGCTGGTATCGTCGCCGGCGCCGAACGTCGAGAGGCTCTCGACGTTCAGCACGTCGACGTCGTTCTCGGCAATCCACCTGTTCGCGCGCTCGACGAGCGCCGCGCCGTTCTCGTACACGTTGCCCTTGATGAGGTGATGCTGCACGATCTGTCGCTCGAAGTCTTCGTAAGCGATCTTCGCCATCCGCTGTCTCCTGATTTTCGTTCTGATGCGCCGATGTATCAGCGGTCGTATATGTTGCGGCGCAGCGCTATCGCCGCATGACGCGTTCTGCCGATTCGAGCATCATATGGCCTGAGACACGCTCGTGCGAATCGGTGAATTCCGCGTGCGGGCGGCACGAGAACGCCAAGGAGAGCACGATGGACATGCGGCAACGCGAGCACATCGAGGCAGTCGTCGCGGCGACCACGCGGGCGGACGCGCTCGGTACGGCGCGAGCGCACGACGGCATCATTCAGTCTTCATGGCGGCGTTGCGTGCATCAGTACGGACTCGATCCGTCGCGCATGCAGGAAGCGCGCATCCTGCCGCAGACGCGCCTGCGCGAGCATCAGCAGCGCATCGACGACTTCGCGCGCATCGCGCGTCACGGTCTCGAAGCCTTGTACGAGCAGGTCGCGGGCATGGGTTATGTCGTGCTGCTCACCGATGCGCTCGGCGTGACCGTCGATTACATCGGCGATGCGAACACCGATTCCTCGCTGCGCCGCGCGGGTCTCTATCTCGGCGCGGAGTGGAGCGAAGCGGGCGCGGGCACCTGCGCGGTCGGCACCGCGCTCACGACGGGGCAGGCGCTCACCGTCCATCAGATCGATCATTTCGACGCCACGCACATTCCGCTCACGTGCACCGCCGCGCCGCTCTACGATTCGCGCGGCGCGCTTTCCGCGATCCTGGACATTTCCGCGCTCGTGTCGCCGCAAGCGCGCGACAGCCAGAATCTCGCGCTGCAACTCGTGCGGATTTACGCGGGGCACATCGAGAACGCGAATTTTCTGCGCACGCATCGGCAGGACTGGATTCTGAAGCTGAACACCGCGCCGGAATTCGTCGATGTGAACCCCGAATATCTGATCGCGCTCGATGCGAGCGGACGCATCGTCGGACACAATCGCCGCGCGCATACGATGCTCGCCGCCGAAATCGGCCGTCCGGTCGCGCCGGGAGAAAGGGCGACGTCGCTGATCGGCGTGCCGTTCGATACGCTTTTCGACGCGCGCATCGAAGAGCTGGGCCGCTTCGTCTATTCGCGCCCGAGCGAATTGCGCGCGGTGCCGCTCGCAAAATCCGGCGCGCTGCTTTATCTGAGCGTGATGCCGCCCGCGCCGTGCGTCACGCCGTCGACCAACGCGACTGCGGCGCGCAGCGTGGAAGTGCCCGCGCCGCTCGCCGCGCTGTGCGGTGGCGATGCCGCGCTCAGGCGTCAACTGGAACGCGCCGCGAAGCTCGTCGATTCGCCGATCAACCTGCTCGTCAATGGCGAAACCGGCAGCGGCAAGGAGTTTTTCGCGAAGGCGCTGCATCGCGCGAGCGCGCGGCGCGCGGGGCCGTTCGTCGCGGTGAATTGCGCGGCGATTCCGGAGACGCTCATCGAAAGCGAATTGTTCGGGCATCTGCCGAACAGCTTTTCGGGCGCGGGCGCGAAGGGCAAGCGCGGGCTCATTCAGGAAGCGGACGGCGGCACGCTCTTTCTCGATGAAATCGGCGACATGCCGCGCGAGTTGCAATCGCGGCTGCTGCGCGTACTGGCCGAAGGCGAAGTGCTCGCGATCGGCGCGTCGCGGCCCGTATCGGTCGATGTGCGCGTGATTTCCGCCACCCATCATTCGCTCGACGCGCTCATGCACGACGGACGCTTCCGCGAGGATCTCTACTATCGCCTGAACGGCGCGCGCTTCACGCTGCCGCCGCTGCGCGAACGAAGCGATCTCGACTGGCTCGTCGACAAGCTGCTCGAAGGCGCGGTCACGCTGACGCCGGCGGCGCGTGAACGGCTGCATCGGCATGAGTGGCCGGGCAATCTGCGCGAGCTTTGCAACGTGCTGCGCTATGCGCGCGCGGTGTGCGCGAACGGTTCGATCGATGTCGATGATCTGCCGGAAGGATTCGACGGCGCGCCGACGCCAGTCGAAGCCGAGCCGGCGCGCGCCGTCGTCGAGGATTTCGATCCGCATCGGCTGCCGCCCGAAGGCATGCTGCTGATGCAGTATCTGCGCGCGGCGAGCTGGAATCTGAGCGCGGTCGCGCGGCAGATCGGCGTGAGCCGCATGACGCTTTACCGGCGCATGGCGCGCTACGGCATCAAGTCGCCGAATCAGCGCGACGCGGGCCACTAACGCGCGATACGCCTGTACTCCCGCCGATACACCTGCCGCTGTGACACCTGTCACGGCGGCGCCCCGTACACCCTCCAAAGCGCCCGATTTCCGCGGGTAATCCCTCGCTTTTTCGCGCGCGAAAGCCGTCTTCAGATTGGCATGGCGCTTGCCTTTATCCGCCGCACAAAACACACAACGGAGACACTGGCATGCGTGACAGCGCGGCACCGCTCGTCGGCATCATCGCCAATCCTGTCTCGGCGCGGGACATCCGGCGCGTCATCGCGAATGCGAACAGCCTGCAGCTCGCGGATCGCGTGAATATCGTGTTGCGGCTGCTGTCGTCGCTCGCGTCGTGCGGCGCTTCGCGCGTGCTGATGATGCCGGACCGCGAAGGTCTCAAGGTCATGCTCCAACGGCATCTTTCGCGCAAGCAAGGTCCGGACGCCGCGCTCGCTCACGTCGAATTCCTCGACATGCCCGTGACCGCGCGCGTCGACGACACGTTTCGCGCCGCGCGCATGATGCACGACGCCGGCGCCGATGCGCTCATCGTGCTCGGCGGCGACGGCACGCATCGCGCGGTCGTGCGCGAGTGCGGCCAGGTGCCGATCGCAGGCTTGTCGACGGGCACGAACAACGCCTATCCGGAAATGCGGGAGCCGACCATCTCCGGACTTGCGACGGGGCTCTACGCAACGGGCCGCGTCCCCGCGCGCCAAGCGCTCGCGTCGAACAAGCTGCTCGACATCGAAATTCGCGATGCGAAAGGCAGCGTGCGCCGCGACATCGCGCTCGTCGATGCCGTGATTTCGCACGAGCATTTCATCGGCGCGCGGGCGCTGTGGAAGATCGACACGCTCGCCGCCGTCTACGTCTCTTACGCCGATCCGCAGGCGATCGGCATGTCGGCGATCGCCGGTCTGCTCGAACCGCTCGGGCGGCACGACAAGGGCGGACTCGCGATCGAGCTCGGCAGACCAGGCGACTGCGAATTCGAACTGCACGCGCCGATCGCGCCCGGCCTCGTCGAACCCGTGCCGATCGCGAACTGGACGCGCCTCGCCGACGGCGTGCCGCATCGCGTGAAGCAGAAGAGCGGCATCGTCGCGCTCGACGGCGAACGCGAGCTCGCCTTCGGACCCGGCGACGAAGTGAGCGTCACGCTCAGGGAAAGCGCTTTTCGCAGCATCGATGTCGCCGCGTGCATGCGTTACGCGGCGGCGTCCGGGCTGATGCGTCAGTCCAGCAGCCACACCCGCTAGGCCAACCCACGGAAGACATCAAAGGAGACAGAGATGACAGCGACGCAACATGCGGGCGGCTTGCCGCTCTCCAAGGACGAACTGCTGAGCGCGTATCGCAAGATGCGCACGATCCGCGATTTCGAAGAGCGCCTGCACGTCGATTTCGGACGCGGGGACATTCCCGGCTTCGTGCACCTGTACGCGGGCGAGGAGGCGGCGGGCGTCGGCATCATGACGCATCTGAACGATGGCGACCGCATCGCGAGCACGCATCGTGGACATGGACACTGCATCGCGAAAGGCGTCGATCCGGTCGCGATGATGAAGGAGATCTACGGCAAGAAAGGCGGCTCGTGCAACGGCAAGGGCGGCTCGATGCATATCGCCGATCTGTCGAAAGGGATGATGGGCGCGAACGGCATTCTCGGCGCGGGCGCGCCGCTGATCTGCGGCGCGGCGCTCGCGGCGAAGTTTCGCGGCAAGGGCGAAGTCGGCATCACGTTCGCGGGCGATGGCGCGTCGAACCAGGGCACGTTTCTCGAAAGCCTGAATCTCGCGGCCGTGTGGAACCTGCCGGTGATCTTCGTGATCGAGAACAACGGCTATGCCGAATCGACCGCGCGTGACTACGGCACGGCCGTCGATAGCTACGTCGATCGCGCGGCGGGCTTCGGCATTCCGGGCGTGACCGTCGACGGCACCGATTTCTTCGCGGTGTACGAAGCGGCGGGCGAGGTCATCAAACGCGCGCGCGAAGGCGGCGGGCCGGCGCTGCTCGAATGCAAGATGATCCGCTTCTACGGTCACTTCGAAGGCGACGCGCAGACGTACCGCGCGCCCGGCGAAATCGACGATATCCGCTCGAACAAGGATTGCCTGAAGAAGTTCGCGGCCGCCGTCACGCAAGCCGACGTGATCTCCCCGGGAGAACTCGACGCGATCGACAAGGAGGTCGCCGCGCTGATCGACCGCGCGGTGCAGGAAGCGAAGGACGCCCCTTTGCCGACCGCCGCCGATCTGCTCACCGATGTCTACGTCAAATATTGATTCGAGGAGACAAACACCATGGCCCGCAAACTGAGCATGAAGATGGCGATCAACGAAGCCATCGATCAGGAAATGACGCGCGATCCGAGTGTGATCGTGCTGGGTGAGGACATCGTCGGCGGCGCAGGCGCGGACGGCGAGAAAGACGCGTGGGGCGGCGTGCTCGGCGTCACCAAAGGTCTGTACGCGAAGCACGGCGATCGCCTTCTGGATACGCCGCTCTCGGAATCGGCATACGTGGGCGCGGCGATCGGCGCGGCGGCGTGCGGCATGCGTCCGGTCGCGGAGCTGATGTTCATCGACTTCATGGGCGTGTGTTTCGACCAGATCTTCAATCAGGCGGCGAAGTTCCGCTACATGTTCGGCGGCAAGGCGGAAACGCCCGTCGTGATCCGCGCGATGGTCGGCGCGGGCTTTCGCGCGGCCGCGCAGCATAGCCAGATGCTGACCTCGCTGTTCACGCACATTCCGGGGCTGAAGGTCGTGTGCCCGTCGACGCCCTACGACACGAAGGGATTGCTGATTCAGGCGATCCGCGACAACGATCCGGTCATTTTCTGCGAGCACAAGAATCTCTACGGCTTCGAAGGCGAAGTGCCCGAGAACTCGTATGCGATTCCGTTCGGCGAAGCGAACGTCGTGCGCGACGGCAAGGACGTGTCGATCGTCACGTACGGCTTGATGGTGCATCGCGCGCTGGAGGCCGCCGCGACGCTCGCGAAGGAAGGCATCGAAGCGGAAGTCGTCGATCTGCGCACGCTGTCGCCGCTCGATCTCGATACGGTGCTGGAGACGGTCGAGAACACGGGCAGGCTCGTCGTCGTCGATGAGGCGAACCCACGCTGCAATATCGCCACGGATATTTCAGCGCAGGTCGCGCAGCAGGCGTTCGGCGCGCTGAAAGCGGGCATCCAGATGGTCTGCGCACCGCATACGCCGGTGCCGTTCTCGCCGACGCTCGAAGATCTTTACATACCGAGCGCCGCGCAGATCGCCGACGCCGCACGAAAAACCATGAAGGGAGGAAAGCACTGATGGCCGCAATCACACCGATCGTGATGCCCAAATGGGGCTTGTCGATGAAGGAAGGCACGGTCAACGAATGGCTCGTGGAGGAGGGCACGGAGATTACCGTCGGCATGCCGATCCTCGATGTCGAAACCGACAAGATCGCCAACGCCGTCGAAGCGCCCGACGCGGGTTTGCTGCGTCGGCGGGTCGCGTCGGCGGGCGATACGCTGCCGGTCAAGGCGCTGCTCGGCGTGCTCGCGCCGTCCGACGTGAGCGACGCCGATATCGACGCGTACGTTTCGTCCTACGTCACGCCCGCCGAAGATGAGGAAGCGGGCGAGGAAGCGGCGGCGTATCACTTCGTCGATGTCGATGGCATCCGCGTGCGCTACGCCTCGCGCGGCGGCGACGATGCGAGCCGGCCCGCGGTGTTGTTCATCCACGGCTTCGGCGGCGATCTCGACAACTGGCTGTTCAACCTCGATGCGCTCGCCGAAAGGAACCGCGTATTCGCGCTGGATCTGCCGGGCCACGGACAATCGACGCCTAAAGTGCCTGGAACGTCTCTGGCAGCGCTGGCCGCGTTCGTCGGCAAGTTCATGGACGCCGTGGGTCTGGAAGCGGCGCATCTCGTCGGCCATTCGATGGGCGGCGGCATCGCGGCGCAGATGGCCGTCGACCAGCCGTCGCGCGTGCAGTCCGTGTCGCTCATATCGCCTGCCGGCTTCGGCGATGAAGTGAACAATGCGTACACCGAAGGCTTCGTCACGGCCGAATCGCGTCGCGAGCTGAAACCGGTGGTCGAACTGCTGTTCGCGAATCCCGAACTCGTCAGCCGCCAGATGCTCGACGATCTCCTGAAGTACAAGCGGCTCGACGGCGTCAGCGACGCGCTGACATCGCTCAACGGCGGCTTGTTCGCGGGCGGAAAGCAGAGCGCGCTGCCGGGCGGCAAGCTGGCTGCGTCGGGCAAGCCGGTGCTCGTGATCTGGGGCGAAAAGGACCAGATCATTCCCGCCGCGCACGCGAAGCATGCACCGGAAGGCGCGACCGTTCGCGTGTTCGACGACGCCGGGCACATGAGTCAGATGGAGAAGGCCAACGAAGTCAACGCGTTGTTGAAGGAGCACGTAGGCAAGGGCGGCTGATCGCCCGGCGCGCGCCGCGGCGGAGCAGGACACCGTCGCGGCGCGCCCGCGCGTTCTTGACTACCATGTCGGGATCGCGTCTGCGTCGGCGCGTCATTCCTTCGATGCCATGCCCTTCCAACTGATCGATCCCGCCGCGCTTTCCGGCGATCCGCACGATCCGCTGCAAGCCGAAGAAGCGCTCCTCGCGCGCGCGGCCGCGGGCGATGCCGTCGCGCATGTCTGGGACGCGCCTGCATCGCTCGTCGTGCCGCGCAGCTATCAGCGTTACGCGGCGCTCGCCGACGCGCGCGAGGCTTTTGCTGCGCGCGGCTGTCCCGTGTGGCTGCGTCTGTCCGGCGGCGGTCTCGTTCCGCAGGGTCCGGGCGTGCTCAATCTGAGCCTCGCGTATCCGGTGCGCGCGCCGATGGGCGCGCTGTCCGAAACCGTCTACGTGCATCTGTGCCGGATTCTCGCCGATGCCCTCAGCTCGCTCGGCGTGCTGACGCACTGGCAGGCGGTCGAAGGTTCTTTCTGCGACGGCCGCTTCAATCTCGCCTGGGGCCCCGGCGACGACGCCCGCAAGATCGCGGGCACCGCGCAGTACTGGCGGCGCGTGCCGCACGACGACAAGGCCCAGCCGCTCTATGCGGTGCTTGCCCACGCCGTCCTGCTCGTCGATGCCGATCCGATCGAAATCAACGAGCGCGCCAACGCCTTCGAAGCGATGATCGAAAGCGGACGCCGCTACGAAGAACTGCGGATCGTGACCGTTGCGCAGGCGCTCGCCTACGAATGCTTTTCGATGCCCGCCGACCTGCGCGAGCGCGTGCGCGCGACATTGATCGAGCGCGTGAAGGATGCGTCGCCGCCGGAACAATAAAAACGCATCGAGGTGGCCATGCCGCTCAGAAGTGCTTCGAACGGGTTCTTCTTCGCGCTTTGGGTGGCCGTGTGCGCGGCCGCGCCCGAATTTCTGTGGCAAGGGCTGTTTTCGCTCTTCGGCCATTTTTCGCTGACCGATGCCGCCGCCGCGCTCCTGATCGGCGCGATTCTCGCGTTCTTCGTCGAGCCGGTGCTGGAGCGCTTGCGCGGTCTGTCCGACGCGCACGAGCCCGCCGAGAAATCTCCCGCTTTCGCCGCGTGCGAGGCGTTGAGCTTTGCGATCGTCGCCGTCTGCGTGCACGAGGCGATCACCGTGTATGTCGCAGCGAGTCACTCCAACGAGCAGGCAAGCGAGAACCTCGTGAAAGCCGTGGCGCAGGCGCTGCAATGGGCGATCACGCCGTTTTTCATCACGATTGCGTGGATGGCCGCGCGCGCGCCGTCGTGGATCGCGTGGCCGATTGCGGCGCTGTCGATCATCGTCGGTTTGCTGGTCGGCGTGATATTCGGCTGGAGCGCGCATGTGCTCGTGACGAGCGCGATTCCCACGATAGCCGTGCTGATCGCGGGATGTCTCATCGTGCGGGAACAGTGGGATGCGTTCACGTTCAGGCGCTGCGCCCGCGCGACCGGCGTGATCGCGCTCGCCTGGCTCGTGTTGACGGGCGCGCTGCAACTCGCGCTATGGCTCGCGCACGCACAGGCGTTTCGCGTGTATGAGCGATCGGAGTTCTGGAGCGACTTGCGGTTTTATATCGGCTGGGTGACGGGCTTGCTCGTGGCGCCGTCGTTCGTGCCCGATGCGCCGCTCGCCGCCGGCGGCGATGACCGGCGCGTGCGGCATTGA
>Ga0182736_1001230_pt1 | contig 26921 bp, 32 predicted proteins | sample eDN5th30CKraftBY_FD_128882 | JGI IMG/M metagenome (GOLD analysis project Ga0182736, IMG submission 128882) | Enriched backyard soil microbial communities from Emeryville, California, USA - eDNA 5th pass 30_C Kraft BY (version 2) (version 2) | ecosystem: Environmental > Terrestrial > Soil >...
CCTTGATGGCGGCAGCGGCAGGTTTATCCTTGGTGCTGGTCATGGTGGGGCTCCTCTCGGAGGGTGACTTGGACATCACCATCCTGCCATGACCGCCCCGCTCAGGCGATTTGCAGAACCTTCACCACACTACTCCGGTTCGGACTGAATGGAGATTAGCGGAGGATTCCATAGCTCACCGACCTCGTGGCCTAAGCAGCTCGAGGCTTCGCCCCAAACTGCCCCGCTTGCTCTCGTTATCAACTCGCGACCAAGCTAAGATGCTGATAGAGCGTACTATAAGCGGTTCTAGGGAAGTGATTATGCGCATTGCTACGGGGTGCTATGAGTGAGCCAATTTGCCCGCGTTGGTAGCGATAACTGGCGCTTATCAGCAACTCGATTAAAACGGCCAGTGAAAGCCTCACATTCCTTAAGAAAACTGCCAAAACCTTAATTTTTAAGGCGTTTTCGCCCACTTCTAGCGAGCCCCTCCTCTCCCCGGTAGGCCTCCAATATGACTCTAGAGACGTCTTCAAACGATCGATTGCTCGCGATAAGCAAAAGTGTACATAACCCGCTCTAGAACTTCCAACTAACGTTTGAACACCCCTCCCCTTCGAGCCCTTTGCACGTATTCGCGACTGTAGACCAGCCACGGAGGCATCGGAACTATAGAGATCCCTTCCAGATGATGTGCTGAAGATCGTTGCAGTAGGAAACAGAACGGATGCCGGGCCCTTCCATTTGGCTGAGCCCCGTTCGATGTCATTCTTCAGACTTGTGGGCCTGCGCTCTGAATTCCGAGTACAAGCTATCCAGCTTGGCGAGTAGGAAGTTCCCGAACTCTGGGGCGAGCTTTTCATCCAACGTGAGCTGAAATTTCTTGTCGCCGCGCGTGTACTTGGCAACCTTCAGCCCGTCGGTAGCCGTCCATGCTTCTGTCTGCGCGCGTTCGGTCTTCTTGACCTGAGCAAGAGCAAACTGGAAGCGCGCATCAGATGAGAGGCGCTGGAAGTCAACACTGGTGAATGCTTTGCGGACTTTCTGGTGAGCCCGGTTATCCATGCTCGCGGACAGATCCATCCAGCGGCCTTGACCGATGCTGGGTGCCGGCCCGATTGCGTCGATTATATCGAGCGGGATGCTGGAGGCGACGCTGATCAGACGAGAGAGATTGCCAGGATCGATGCACAGCGACTGGGAGATCACTTCACGGGTGAACTTCCTGTCTTCGAGTTGCTTAGCAAAGCGCGCCCTTTCAATAAAGCTGAGGTTGGTGCGGGCATTGTTTTCCTGCCCTTGAGCAACGACCAATTCCTCGTCGGTCAAGTTTCTGACGGTGGCCTTGACCTTTAGGCTGAGCTCCTTGAGAGCACGAACACGCCGGTGACCGAAGGCGATCTGGTATCGTCCATTTTCCGTCGGGTGAGGACGGACCAGGACAGGAACGATCTGACCTCGATCCCGAATGGATCGGAGAAGTTCCTGATGGTCCTCTTCGGATGGGGCCATGCGATCAGGAACGAACGATGCATCGAGATCCGCAGGATCCAACTCGACAATCGTTTGACCCTGGCTGAGCTGCCGCTGCATTTCCTCAGCCCGCGCAAGCACGTCGACGGTTTGCGTGATCGTCCCGAGTTGTGGGGTAGGACGTGAGGGCCTCTTGTCCGTCGACGCAAACGGCCGTTCGACCTTGTGCGGACGGTCGCCCTGCTCTACCGGCTGATTGGCCGCGGGAGCGGTTCCTTCATCAATAAGGTCTGCGAGAAGATTTAGACGAGCCATTAGACTCTCCCCCAGGTGCGGCGAATGTGAGCCTCGACCTCTCCATTGACGAGATCGAGTGACTCCATGGCGCGATCGTACGTGCCCTTGTTAAACTTCTGGCGATCGACTTCGTAGAGTGTCTGCTTACTTAAGCCAGCATCGGCGATGGCTGTGCTCTTCAACATAGCGTTGGCCATGACCCGCGGACCGAACAGTGAGCGTAGAAAGCCCACCATCTGGTTCTGAGGGGTGTCGCTCGGCTCATATCTGGTGATCAGATAAGACATCCAGTCGTAGTTCGCGATGGGCCGGGCCTTGTTGATGACCTGGAGTAGATCAGTTGTCATGCGCAGAAACTGAGCCATCGAGAGGACATCGAGCATCTGCGGATGAACGGTGATCATGATCGAGGTGGCCGCGCAGAGAGCGGCCATCGTCAGGTACCCGAGGTTGGGAGGGCAGTCGACGAGGACGACATCGTACTCACCTTCGACAGGCTCGAGGGCCTGTGCGATCCTTACAAAGAACGTCGAGGCTTCCTTCGCACGGGGAGTTGTTGTCTCGAACTCCATCAACTCGAGGTTCCCCGGGATGATGTGCAGCCCGGGTAGATAAGTCGAGCGGATGATCTCCCGAATATCGACTCGGCGATCATCGTACCTCAGAGCGCCATAGATGGTTTCGTCTGCCCCCACATCGAGCTCAGGTTGATGACCAAATAACGTTGAAAGGCTGGCCTGGGGGTCCAGGTCGATAGCGAGCACTCTGTAGCCTTTTAGGGCCAGATACTGGGCTAGGTGAGCGGTGGTCGTGGTTTTAGCGCTGCCACCTTTGAAATTGATGATCGACAGGATCTGGAGTTTGTCGTCACCCTGACGATGGGGAACATATTGACGCGATGGGTTTGTAGCGTCGAGCAATTCACGGATGGCGGCGATGTCTTCCACCGAGTAGGTGCGTCGGCCGTTGACCGGAGGTTCCGAAAGTTCAACTTTTCCGTCGATGGCGATCTGGCGGAGGTAGCCCTCGGCGATGCCGATGAACTTGGCGGCTTCGGCAGAAGTCAGACGGCGGATCGCCTTCTTGGCGAGTGGTGGGAAAATGCGGCGTTGGAGGGCCTGGAGCTTTGAGGCCAACTCGTCCGCGTCATTTTCTAGGAGCTCAAGGAAGGTTTTATCGGTCTCGTACGATAATGCGGCCTGAGTGCTCATACTGCTTTTCCGTGCCTCTGGATCTGCGCAGAAATGGCTGATGGGGGCCGATATGCGCTGATGAGCAGTAGGAGCTAAGAGGTTTAACAATCCGTAAACACACCCCTTCGGAAAACGTCTTTTTAAGCATGTAGACTGCGGTTGGACAGGATTTTTTTGGGGATCGTATTCGCTGAGGCAGAATCGGCTGTGTTATGATCAGCCCCCTCCCCTTCCAAGATGCTGAAGCGACTCGACGGAGTTGTATTCAGTCCGGCCAGAGGTAAGGCGCGCAGGAGAAAGATGTAAATCGGCAGCAGTGAGATAATGGCAGACACGATCAAGGAGGGGCGGGAAATTGTAAGCTTACAAGTTTCTTTCGGAGGGGATCGAGATTACTCTCCCCTGCTGAAGGCTACTTTGAGAATTCTGGCAATTCGACCTTTCAATGGGACTAGCCCTGATATACGCTTTGCTGTCTTCGCGTCCAAGTTGGAGCTAAGATTGTAAGCTTACAATTTGAGGCATATGGTCTGAGCCGAAAGCCTTGAGCACGAAAGATGCCGAATTGTGAGCTTACAATTCGGCGTACATAGCCGCTCACTTCGTTAGCGATCCTTTCAGGCGTTGTCCTTGGATGGGCCCACCCCATCGACACGAACGGCGTCGTCACTATCCTTACCGGGCCACACCCCTGCCCTCGGGGATTTCAGAAGAGGTAGTTTCCAATTGGAAGCTCACAACCGGGAGGCTCAGGGCACCTGCCGTGGATCGATCTTAGCAAGCTGGGACACTGAATTGTAAGCTAACAATTCCGACGGCCGTCCAGCCAGCAAGAACTCAGCTCGTCGCACCAATGCCGGCCATGCCACAGCCCTTCATCCTGAGTGAAGCCACATACGGACGAGGCAGTGCACGATGACGCGCCAGCTTGAGGACTTCTGAAAATTGAGGCCCGATCCTGCAGATTACGAACCCCTTTACAGGATTTTGTTCAAGCTTAAGAACCCCTCCCCTAGTCGGCTCAGGATCGTTAGTGGCAAATTGTAAGCTTACAATTTCTAGGTTGCCGCACAGTTGGTCGAAAGTGTCCGGATCTGGAGAGGGGTTCAAGCGTCGGGCAATCAAACTAGTGCAGGGGCGGATTTGGTCGGAGACATTGGCAGCATGATGCACGCTGATCAGGTGCGTATCGATCGTAATATCGCTCGTGGAATAATCATCGATCAGTTCCCGGAGTATCGCCATGAACGGATAAAGCAACTTGAGACGATCGGCACCGTCAATGCAATTTACCGGATTGGATCAGATGCTGCGGCAAGATTTCCTCTCCGCAGGATGAAGCCGCTCGAGTGTGCTGATATGCTTCACAGGGAAGTAGCAGCCATGACCGAGTTCGCGGAGAATTGTCCTGTTCCGACTCCTCGGCCGCTCGGGCTTGGTCGACCTGACGCGCGCTATCCGATGCCTTGGGCGGTACAGAGCTGGATCGAAGGCGATGTTGCGACGCCAACCGGGTTCGCGACGTCCACGGCCTTCGCCCGCGATCTTGCTCACCTGATTGCGTCGCTTCGAGCAGCGGACACTCACGGTCGTCGCTTCGATGGAATAGGGAGGGGCGGCAACCTTTCCGATCACGATGCCTGGATGGAAGTCTGTTTCAACAATAGCGATGCTCTCCTCGACGTTACTCGCCTGCGGCGCATGTGGCTCGGCTTCGTGAGCTGCAGCCATCCGGGCCCGACGTCATGAGCCACCGGGATCTCATTCCTGCGAACCTTCTTGTGTATGGCGAGCGTCTTGCCGGCGTGCTCGATGCCGGCAGCTTCGGGCCAGCCGATCCGGCATTGGATCTTGTGGCCACATGGCATCTTCTCGACCGCGACCGGAGGGACATCGTGCGGCGCCACCTCGGATCGGGTGAAGTCGAGTGGGAGCGCGGCGCAGCGTGGGCGTTCCAGCAAGCGATGGGGTTGGTTTGGTATTACGAGCAGACCAATCCCAGTATGAGCGCCCTCGGACGGAGCACGCTTTCCCGCCTGCTCGACGATCTTGACGTCTGAACTGAATGCACTTCAGCCGACCGCCGGCGGAGGGAGGAATGCCGTTTCCTCAGATCCGATATCGCAAGGCGTGGGTTGTCACGGGTGCAGGGTTCGGAGCACTGAGTTGAGCAGAATTGTAAGCTTACAATTCAAGTGCGGTGAGCGTTTCCCTGACGATGACTTGGCTGGCTGTTCGATGCGAGCAGGGCAAATTGTAAGCTTACAATCTTCCCGTTCGTGGGTGCATCGCATGCGCGGCAGAACAACGTGGAGGCACAGGTCGATAGCCTCCAATACTTGAAGGTCTGTTTGAGGGAAGCCTTTCTCAAATTTTTCTAAAATTTGCTCCATGAAGCCACCGGATGCCCAACGGAAGATATCCGATGGGGGAGGGCACAGTATAGGGCACGCGTGCACGCTTTGGTTTCATCTTGTAACTTACAGGGCTGGCCCGATCCCGGATCCGGAGCCAGAGTGAGTGCCTTACCAAAAGGAAGGTAGGAGTGCGCCAACTTTGGAGAAGGGGCCTGATGCGGCGGCGATATTCCTGGGACGAGAGACAGGGAGACCTCTTTGGGGCACCGGAGCCAAAGCCTGCAGCTGCCAAACGACTGGCCCCTACCGAAAGTGAGGTTCCTAAGAGCCACCTGTCCAGGCTGTTTCGGTTGCTTCTCTGGCACAGCGCTCAAGCCGCTCCGAACTGGAAGATATGGTTAACGAACTAGGCGATGAAGAGCTTGCTCATCTAGTCGTTCGAGGCATTCGCATCCTCAAGAAGCGGATGGCACGGTCAGGGAAGGGGGGTGGTGACCACACTCTCAATGCCCGCCGGCAGAGTCCGTTGGATCGAGCGCTGCAGGAGATCGCGAGCGAAATTTCCAGCTTCGATGAGACAGACGGACTGGTAGGCGGGCTGTTGCAACGCTATTCAGCCCCTGTGTTACTGGTGGTTAGCCCAAGCTTAGTCGCCCGGTCCAGGAGGGACTTCACCGACGACGCTGACCATCGCGCCCCTCCGCGCGGGGCACGTTCCCGCATGCGCTCTAACTGGGCAGCTATTTCACGCAAGGTAAGGTTAGGTGCCGCCATAGCGATGCCCGCAACGAGCGTGAGTAAGCGCTCGTTGGGAAGACGGGGAGGGGACTTCGTCAGAAGGGACTTTTCGGCCAAACCTTCCTTCACTAGCCGCTTGGTTGTCCGCCGCAGCCGTTCGGCTGTCCATGATTGTCCTGAGGCATTGAGAACGCGGGCCACGTCATCCCATGTGTGTTGAGGCCGAAGTCGGCGTACGGTCGGAAGCCAGGTGTCGACCGTCTCAAGAACCCCTTCGAGATGAGCATGGGACCAACCCGCCGCTGCCTTGCGAATTGCAATCGGATTTCGCGCCCTCAAGCCGGGATTGCCTGGAAGCTTCCCGCGGCGGGCCGCAGCCTTGATGCCTGCCTTGGTCCGCTCGGCGATTAGGGATCGCTCCAATTGGGCGACGGCCCCCAGAACCTGCAGAGAGAACATGCCCTGTGGAGTGGTGGTGTCGATTGGGTCACCCAGGGACCGGAAATGTGCGCCACGGGCTTCCAGCTGCTCAATGACCTCCAGGAGGTGCTTTACAGATCGGGCCAGTCGATCAAGACGGACTACAACCAGTGTCTCTCCGGGCTGGATGCTGCGCAGAATGCCTGCAAGAACGGGGCGGCTCCGAGAGGCGCCTGAGGCGAACTCCTGATGGATTACAAGACAGCCAGCAGCCCGGAGCTCATCAATCTGGGGGTCGGTTGCCTGGTCCTCTGTAGAAACACGGGCATAGCCGATTAGGTTGGCTTTAGGAGGGGAGGGGGCCTTCATCGCCGGAGAAACCTTGGAGCTCGCTTCAGGCTCAACTAAACGGACCGAGCTTATGCCTTACTTGAACGGATTTACGATGGTCAGACTGTCCTGAACCCGCTGGCCGTCTTGTAGGTCCTCCGAAAAGAGGGTCTCGCAGCCTGCACTGACGGCTGCGGCGACAATTAGGCTGTCATAGATCGAGAAGCCGTAGCGCTTCATGACGTTGAGCGCCACATCATGGGTATCGGTGGTTATCGGCTCGACCGCGCAAAAGTGCCGTATTCCAGCCAAGACCTCCCGGACCTCGTCGAGATCCATCTTGAGCTTTCGAGTCATGACGCTCACGGCCTCGTTCAAGACTTGAACACTTACTGTGCCCCCCAAAGCCAGGAGAGCCTCGGCCCGATCAGCTTTGGCGGCATCCTCAGATAGCAGATACAAGACGACATTGGTGTCGAAAAAGGCCTTACCGCTCATTGGCCTCAAGCCGATCGAACTTGAACCCAGCGGGGAGGCGGCCACGGAATCGCCGCAGGCGTGCGAGGGTCTCGGCCGCGTCAGGGGCTTTTGAGACCTCGAAGGAGCGCGATCCAGCAACGATGATTTCGATGTCGTCGCCTTCCTTCAACTTCAATGCGTCAACGACGGCTGAGGGGAGACGGACAGCAAGGGAGTTCCCCCACTTGGCTACCTGCATTATATCCTCCATGATATACGCAATGTTAGATGTATATCTAGTTCTTGAGGTGCACCGAAGCAAGACCAGCGCTGCCTGTCAAAGCACAAATCGGAGTCCGCTGTTGTACAATGTTTGCGGATAGCCGCATCTGGCCGTTTGAAAACGCTTCTCAGTTCATTTTGCTGATCAAACGGAGAGGAATGGGCTTCCCGAGCGAGGGCACAAATGGCATAAATACCAATGCCTTAGACCTCTATCCCATGCTTGGGTTAGTCGCTATGCAATCTCGAGAGTGTCTGACAGCGGGCGTATTTTGCCTTGCAAAAGATGCCGCCGGATAGAGGATCAAAATGCCTCATGCCATGACGTAGCGAGGCCTTGTTTTGCTTCTCTTCGCTAAGCTATACTTTTTTATAACAATGGTTTAGCTTAGGGGCAAGCGTGGCTTTCTGGAGCGGGGCAGGGGACTTCGACGACGATCGGTTGGTCCCTCCCACCTACGACCTTCCGGACCTGCCGTGGGAGACCATCGTCGGTCGCCTCGAGCAGATTACGATTGCTGTTCTCCGCTTCGATGCACGACTTGCGGCCTCCGGCTTGGCCGCCGGTTGGCAGTCGCGTTGCGACATGACGGAGGCGGTGCGGGCCCTCCTGCTCGACGGCCATCTGGTCGATGTCGGGGATCTCGTGCTGCACGACGCCGGCATGGACGTGCGCCATCCCACCCACGAACTGACGCGAGCGGCGGTGGCCCTGAAGTCACGGCGGACGGCGATGGCGCGCAAGGCCCCGTGGCCGCTCTCGATTGATGGATTGGCCGCCCTTCGTGGCATCGGCGGTGTCACGGACGAGCCGGCGCGGCGCTCAAAGGTGAAACGGCCCGATCCCGATGATGACGAGGCCTATCCGCCCCATGCCAACGATGCCGATCCCTGGGCGGCGCACTTTGCTGAGATCGATGCCTTACTCGAGCGCACCAGCAAAGTGCTCGCCGGCGAAACCGCGTTGCGCAAGAACCGCTCACACTTGGTCTACGATCCGCATCAGGACGAGGCAGAGAGCGAGGATGTATGGCTGGATCTTGTCAAACGCACCAGCCATTGGCCAGCGGTGGCTGCGGCGGCCGTGGCCTGGCAAGCCTGGCTCGATCTCAACCTCTATACCCGCCAGCCCTGGCTCGGTCTCACGGTGGCCGCGTCGATCCTACGGGCGCGCGGCCTGACCAACCACCTGCTGCCGCTCGCGGCCGGGTTCAAGCAGTCGAAGTTCCGGCCGCAGGGTAGGGAAGGGGCGACGGAGAAGCTGGATGGCTTCTGCAGCGTGATCGAGGAGGCGCTGTCCATTGCCAACAAGGACCTCGACCGGCTCATCCTGGCACGAGAGCTGATGAACCGAGTGGCAGCGAGAACCCGCTCCAACTCCAAGCTTCCGGAGTTGGTCAATCTGTTCCTGTCGCGCCCGCTCGTGACCGTGCCGCTTGGCGCCAAACTGCTGAAGGTCACGCCCAAGGCTGTCGACCTGATGCTGGCCCAGCTCGGCGGCGCACTGCCGCGCGAGCTCACTGGCCGCACCCGCTACCGCGCCTGGGGCATCGTGTAGAGCCTCTGCATAGGGTGGCGCCTCCTTGTCGCCTTACTGCCATGCTTCACGCCTTCCGGACGATCTTAAACCGGAGGAGGCAGCTTGTTCGAAGACCACGGGAGCGCACGGATCGACCTAGCCTGTCCTCATTGTCAGCAGCTGTTCAAGGTGAGACTGCGGAAGCTGCAATTTGGGGCAGATCTGATCTGCCGTCTGTGCCGGCACGAGTTCTCGGCCCACGATGTGTCAGATCGTGTAGAGGTTCGGAAGGCACTGGCCCGCATGCACCAGGTCGTGCAGCACCGCGTGCGGTCTATGGCTCCTCGTAACGCGAACGGCAGCGGCGACCATGATGACGAGGTGCAGGACCACCACAGCGCCGGCCCAAGGCAGTCAGCCCCATCTCAGGAGAAGTCGGACGACACCGCGGATGCCGGCGACGCCCTTCTCACAGCCTCCCGCCAGTTCACCCTTAGGGTCTCGTGATGAGGTCGATCAGGACGGGCCAGTGGTCGGAGATGCCGCTGCCTGCCTCAAAGTCGTCGCGGCGCGGCGACACGAAGCCCTGGCCGTTCGTTTCCACCTGCTGGGCCGAGACAACAGCCGTCCGGAAGCTCCCCAGATTGGCAAACCAGCCCACCGGGCTGGGCCTTTCCGTCAGCAGGCTGTCGGAGACCAGGAAAAAGTCGAGAAACGACCACGTGAACCAGAACCGGTTGCCAGGGCGGGCATTGCGGAACTTGTTCGATCCGGGCTCGGCGCAGCCGGTTCTGACCTCTGGCGGGACGTTCCAGCGGCCCTCGGACAGGAGCCGCCCGAACAGGTCGCCCTGCGGCTCGTTGCAGGGAAAGTTGAAGTCCCCGCCCGCCACGACGATGGCGTCTGCGGGCAGGGCTGCGCTGAGCCCGTTCAGAGTCCGCATCGCATGCCCGCGGCAGTCGATCGGATTGCCGCCGGACGGGAAATGGACGGCATAGAGGTGGAGCGTGCGGCCATCGGGGAGGGCGAGCGGGGCGGCGACAATGTCCCGTGTGGCCCGGCACAGGTCGGTGTCATTGCCGAAGTCCACCTTGTGGGCCGTGGGCGGGGCGGCGGAGGGTAGGCGTGAGAGGATGCCGACATCGATGCCGCGGTCGAGATCGGTGACGGTCGTGTCGAGTTCGATTGCCGTGATGTAGCCGAGGCCGGCGAGGAACTCCGTGTTCAGGCGTGTGAGAATGCCCGGATTCTCGAGCTCCGGCAGAATGATGACGTCGGGCTGCGGGCGAACCGCCCGGATCACGTCGGCGATGGCCTGGAGCTTGCGGGCGAGCTTCTCGTCCGTCCAGTCGATGTCGATGCACTCGCGGGCGAAGGTGGGAATGGGATTGACCTGCCGGCAATGCGCTTCGTGCCCTGGCCGCGCGTCCTTCACGGCTTTTGGCAGGAAGGTATCGTCAAACGGATTGGCAGGATCATCGGCTGTGTCGAACAGGTTCTCGACGTTCCAGGACATCAACGTGAGGGTCCGGAATTCCTGGCCAACCGCGGCCGTTGCAGCAGCGGTCGCGAGCACCACCAGTAGGATTCGGGCAAGCCACACCATCGCAGCGTCCTCCAAGTCTGGGGCAGACTGGCACCGGAGTGTGACATGCTATTAAGCCCAAGGCGATCGGGCTGTCGCAACAGCCACCGGGGGAGGGCGGGTCAAAACGCAGTCGCGGATCCTCACTCTCACGGTCAAGCTGGAGCGCTGTCCGTGCCCCGCTGCTGACCATGAGGCGACCAAACATAAGGCGCTTCGTGCAAGAGGCCTTTCGGTTCCGCTCCATTGCCGCGAAGCTTGCCAAGCGCGCGAGCGTAAATCGTTATGGGCGACGTCATCAAGAGTGGTGACATAATGACGGGGGGGGCGGGATGAAGCTTCTGCTTGTGGGTTCAACGGGCCTCGTGGGCCGCCATGTGCTCGACCTTGCACTTGCTGACGATCGAATCGGTGCCGTGGTCGCTCCAGTCCGCCACAACGTGGCGAACCACCCGAAGCTTTTCGCACCGACAGTCGACTTCGAGCGTCTGCCGAACGATGGGGATTGGTGGCGCGTCGACGCAGTGATCTGCACCTTGGGGACAACCATGCGAGCGGCCGGATCGCAGGAAGCCTTCCGCAGGGTCGATCACGACTACATGCTCGCGGTTGCCAAACTAGCCCGGCAGCACGGCACCCGAACCTTCGCCCTCAACTCTGCGATCGGTGCGGACCCGTCCTCGCGCTTCTTCTACAACCGCGTGAAAGGTGAACTGGAGCGGGATCTCGCTACGCTCGATTTCAGATCCTTGACTTTCGTGCGACCGGGACTGATCGGGGGCATGCGAGACGAAACGCGTCCGGCCGAGAGGATAGCCTCGCTTGTCTTAGGCGTTCTTCATCCGATCCTCCCACGGCGTTTGCGCATCAACCCTGTCGAGCGGATTGCCCAGGCTCTGATCGATGCAGCCATCGCTGCACGTCCAGGAACGCACGTAGTGGGATCGGCAGAACTGGCGTGAGGCATTTCAGCCGAGCCAGGATCGAGAACGGTAGGCCCATTCCAGGTCTTCAGCGACGCCCGGGACCCCAGCTCGGCTCGAATGCCATGTGCAGTCAGGCGCCGGCCGAGGCTTGCCCGACCTCGGCGGCAATGCCGCGTAGCGCCTGCTCGAAGGCCTCGGCGGGCTGACCGCCGGAGATCAGCCATTTCCCATTGATGACGATGGCCGGGACCGATCGGATGCCTCGGGAGGTCCATTCCCGTTCGGCGTTGCGCACCTCCTCGGCATAGCGGCCCGACGCCAGCACCTCGCGAGCCTGATCCGCGTCGAGCCCGGACGCGACGGCGGTCTCCACCAGCACCCCATGGTCCGACACGTTCGCACCATCCGTGAAGTTCGCCCTGAACAGCGCGAGCTTCAGCTCCTGCTGGCGGCCGACGGTTCCCGCCCAGTGCAGCAGGCGGTGGGCATCGAACGTGTTGTAGATCCGACTCTCGTCCGACATGTTGAAAGTGAAGCCGACCTCGGCTCCGCGCGATTGGATCATCGCGCGACTGGCGGCCGACTGCTCCACCGTTGAGCCGTACTTCTCCGTGATATGCTCCACCAGGTTCTGCCCCACCGCCGGCATCCTCGGATTGAGCTCGAACGGCTGGAAGGCAATGTCGGCCTCTACCGCGTCCGCGGCATTGGCAAGCGCCTGCTCGAGCCCCCGCAGGCCGATGACGCACCACGGGCAGGCCACGTCGGAGACGAAATCGATCTTCAGGTGCTGGGTCATGGAACTGCTCGTTGTCGTTCGTGGAAATCGGATTGTCGCGGTAATGCCGAAATACCATAGTGTCGAGACGTGCCGACGGCCAACCCTTGCGGCGCTCGCTCAAATTCACGCGATACCAGCCGTGGTTCGGCGTCACCCGATGCGGGGTCGAGGCTTCACAACAAGGCTTCCTCCTGCATGATAGCCACCCCGCCACGGAATCCGTTGATTCCGGATGCACGCCTCACGCATGCCAGGAGCAGCAGTGATGACCGACCATTCCGATTACGTGCCGCCGAAGGTCTGGACCTGGAACAAGGGCAGCGGGAGCGGGAGTCCCGTCACGAGCCTCAACCGCCCGATCGCCGGAGCCACGCACGAGAAGGAACTGCCGGTCGGGCGCCACCCGCTGCAGCTCTATTCATTGGGGACGCCCAATGGCCAGAAGGTCACTATCCTGCTGGAGGAACTGCTGGCCCTGGGGCATTCCGGCGCGGAGTACGATGCTTGGCTGATCAGGATCGGCGAGGGCGACCAGTTCGGCAGCGGCTTCGTGGCCGTGAACCCCAACTCCAAGATCCCTGCCTTAGTGGACCGCTCTGGCCCGGACCCGATCCGGGTCTTCGAGTCCGGCGCCATCCTGCTCTACCTCGCCGAGAAGTTCGGGGCGTTCCTCCCGAGCGAGGCCGGCCCGCGCGCCGAATGCCTGTCCTGGTTGTTCTGGCAGATGGGGAGCGCCCCCTATCTGGGGGGAGGCTTCGGGCACTTCTATGCCTACGCGCCACTGAAGATCGAGTATGCGATCGACAGGTTCGCGATGGAGACAAAGCGGCAGCTCGACGTGCTCGATCGACGGCTTGCGGACAACGAGTACATGGCGGGACCTGAGTACACGATCGCCGATATGGCCATCTGGCCGTGGTACGGTGGCCTGGTTCAAGGGCGCCTGTATCAGGCTGGCGAGTTTTTGTCGGTGCAGGACTACCGGCACGTCCGGCGTTGGGCCGATGCGATCGGCCGCCGCCCGGCCGTCAAGCGGGGGCGGATCGTAAACCGCGCCTTCGGCGAGCCCTCCGAGCAGTTGCACGAACGCCATGACACCACCGACTTCGACACTATGACACAGGATAAAGTGGCCGCCCGGGAGTAGCAGCGCACCGAGCACAGGAACGTCCCGCACGAGCATGGACGCGGATGCCGTGTGCTGGTGTCGAGGACAACGTCGCAGTGGAGCGGTTCGTCGCACAGCTCTTGGAGAACAATGGGTCGGAGACCACGTGGGCTGCGAACGCGCCCTGAGCTGACTCAAGCCGGTATCAGATCACGCGCTTCCTCGCATCATAGGCTCTGTTAATTGGCATAGATCAGCCGCTAACCTGCGTGCCGTTCACGGGACCAGATCTGTTGCGGCTGTTCCGCTTCCGTCCATCCGCATGGGGAATGAGCTATGCTCGTGGCTGATCTGCCAGACGCCATCGCGACGGCGAAGCACGATCGTGCGACGGTGCCATTGGTCGAGCGGGCCGACGCCCTTCTTGATGCCTCGCATCCGCGCCAGCCCGAAGGCAACAGCGAGATCGCCATTGATGATGACCTGCGGGGCCTTCATCTCGACTGTGACACCGTCCTCCCATGTCGCGAACCACTCCCGGAGCCCATCGACGGCTGGCGTGCCGGCGCCGCGATACTCGAGCGGTGGCGGGAGGTCATACGTCACGACATCAGCCGCCAAGGCCGAGATTGCCGCCTCCGCATCGCCACGTCCGATCGCGGCTTCCTGGTCGCGCAAGATGCGCAGGATGTCCTTCTCATCGTCAGCCATGATGTGCCTCCTCATAGCGCATGTCTTCCATCCTGTGCTGAGTAATCGTTGCGCATTGATCCTCGATCGCCTTGCGGTAGGCCGGACGGTCGAAGCACCGGACCTGATAGGCCGCCAAGGCGGGAAACCCCTCAAGAACCTCGAGCGACGAGGCAATCTTGAGCACCGAGGACATCATCAGATCGGCAACGCTGAAGCTGTCGCCCACAAGCCACTGGCGTCCGCCAAGCGCGTCCTGGAGTTCGCTCAGGCGCTTCTTCGCCGCAGCCAGCACCGCCGGGCGACGCAATCCCTTCGCCGTCTCATCCGGCATGAAGAATTCGACTTCGGCAAGGTTCATCAGGACCGGTTCAATGGAGTTGAGCGCGGCGATCACCCACACCACCACTTCGGACCGCTGGTTCGCATCAGCGGGGAGCAGCCTGCCTGAACGGGTCGCGACGTCGAGCACGATTGCTCCTGACTCGAACAGCGCGGGACGTCCGTCTTCCTCCATGACGGGCACTTGGCCAAAGGGTTGCTGTGTTCTGTATTGGGCCGAGGCCAGCGTCGGCGCATCGACAAGCCGTACCCGATAGGGCCAGCCCACCTCGTTCAGGACCCAGCGTGCGCGGTGATCGCGAACGCTTCCGGTCGCGAACGGCGGGGCCCACTTCATGGCCGTAATGGTGATCATAGGCGCTTCGTCCATCACATCGTCCTTTCGAGTGGATCCGAGCGGTTCAGCCCTGCGAGGCGGGCCGCCCCTCTGCGAAGATGGCCTCGAGCTTATCGAGTGCGCCGTTCCAGCCGCCCTCATGGCTGTCACGTGACGCCTCATCGGGCAGGCGGGCATGGACGAATGTCAGTTCGGTGCCGTCCTCGATGGCGCGCAAGCTGACCTCCACACGGGAGGTTTCCCCGGGGTCCGAGTCCCAGGTCCAACTCATCGCGATCCGATGCGGCGGAGCGAATTCCTCGAAGGTTCCCGTGCTGCCGTGCTCGGTGCCGTCCTCCATGCGGAACCGAACATGGAAACGGCCGCCGATGCGGGGATCGACCTCGGCCAGGAGCACTGGACCCCGGTCCGGGCCCCACCAGAGCGCGATGGTATCGGGGTCGACAAAGGCGGCGAACACGGCCTCGGGCGAGGCCTTGATCCGGCGGATGATGGTCAGGCTCGTCATCGTTTCTCCTGCTCTTCGACAATGGTGGCGAGACGGTCGATGCGTTCCGACCAGAAGTTAGCGGTGCGTTCGAGCCATGCTCTCGCCTCGTCCATGGCGTGCGGGGCGAGTGAGACCATGACGGTCCGCCCGGTCTTTTGCCGCTGGATCAGGCCAGCCCTGGAAAGTACGTCGAGATGCTTCATCACCGTCGGCAGGGCGATGGGCAGGGGCGCGGCGAGATCGGAAACGGAAAGCTCCGGGGTTTGCGCCAGCCTTTGCAGCATGGCGCGTCGTGACGGATCCGAGAGGGCGGCATAGGTCTGATCGAGCGGCATAGTGACAAAACTTCGCTAAGTGGTAAAGTGTTCCGTCGCATCCTTCACAGGAATGATGGAGGCTGGTCAAGAGCCCGCTTCACGAGGGAAAGGGAAGACGTAATGGCAAAAAACACGATCTGCCTCTGGTACGACAAGGATGCCGAGGCGGCCGCCCGCTTCTATGCCGAGACCTTTCCCGACAGCGCGGTCGGAGCCCTGCATCGCGCCCCCGGCGACTATCCGGCCGGCAAGGAGGGTGACGTCCTGGTGGTCGAATTCACCGTGGCGGGGGTTGCCTGCATTGGTCTCAACGGCGGACCTGCGTTCAAGCACAACGAAGCCTTCTCGTTCCAGATCGCTACCGACGATCAGGCCGAGACCGACCGCTACTGGAACGCCATTGTCGGCAACGGCGGCCAGGAGAGCGAGTGCGGCTGGTGCAAGGACAGGTGGGGCATATCCTGGCAGATCACGCCGCGCGTCCTGACTGAGGCGATGGCGGTGGGAGGCGCGGAGGCCAAACGCGCGTTCGACGCGATGATGACCATGAGGAAGATCGACGTGGCCACGATCGAGGCCGCCAGGCGCGGTTGAGGTCCATCGCCGATGGCGGGAAGTGAATGCTAGCCGCCAGCTTCTGCCCGTCATGGCACGTCTCGAAAAAGCAATCCGGTCTGCGTATGCGGCGGAAAGCTGACCTTCATTGGATCTGCTCTTCGTTACTCTTTGACCTGACGCGGAGCTTCCCAATTCGGCCAGTCGGATCACAATGCTTCAGCTTGAGGCGCAACAGCTTGGAAAGGCAGATGGCCAGAATCAGAATCTGGCGCTGATGCCAAGGTCAGCAGGCTTTGTTGCATCGAAGGACGGACGATCGGCATCAGCGTGTCAGTCGCCATTGCTCTCGATCGCAAGTGCGGTGACGGAGAGGTTCTTCTGCGCACCGCAGACGAGGCAAGCTACGAGGCCGAGAGAGCCGGCAAGGGGTTTTACCGTCTCGCCAGCCCCAACCGTTCCTGGCCGCCCCGAGATCGCTCGCCGTGGGATGGTTCGGCGGTTGGTCGCCGGGCTGCCAACGCGACCGACTGCGATCCCATCGGGAGGATAGACCCCGGCTCCAGATGATCCATGTTAGGATGGCCGTCGACCCGATCCCTCGCCATAGAGCTGAGCCATGGATGAACTGTCCCCGCCGCGGACCGCAACGGAGAATGGCCAGCGGCGTAATCAGCGGGACAACATCGGAGCGAACCTGGAAGGGATCGACCCGGCGAACGAGCGGCTCAGGTCGGTCCTGGCCAGCGTCAGCGATTGCTATTTCACGCTGGACCCGGCCTATTGCATCACCGATCTCAACGAGGCGGCGAGGGAGTGGGTGGGGCCGGATCCGGACAGGGTGCTGGGAACGTGTCTCTGGGATCTGTGCCATCCCGATGCCGAGTGCAGCACCGTCATCAGGGAAGGCATGGAAACGCGCCGCCGGATGCGGCGCGAGGTGATGTCCGGCCTCCGTCCTGGCCGTTGTCTCGACCTCCTGGTCTGCCCCTCGGCGGACGGCGTCAGCGTCTTCTTCACCGACGTCACGAACCATCGGGCCGCCACGGCGGCCTTAGACGAACTTGCCGGGCGCTTCCTAAACCTCCAGGACGAGGAGCGGCAACGGATTGCCGAGGAACTGCACGACTCGACGGCCCAGCATCTCGTGGCCCTCGTTCTCCACCTCATGCGGTTGAGGCCGTTTGTTCCGCCCGAGGGCCACAAGGTGCTCGACGAGGCGGAGCAATCAGCCGAGGAGGCCGCCAGGGAACTGCGCGCCTTCACCTACCTGTTGCACCCGCCGGGCCTGGAGCATGGCGGCTTGTCCGGAACCGTGCGGGCTTTTGCAGCCGGCTTCGCGCGCCGCACGGGCCTGGACACATCCGTCCGCATGCCCGACACCGCCGACAGCCTCCCCTTCGATGTCCAGCGTGCGCTTCTCCGGGTCATCCAGGAGGCCCTGACCAACGCCTATCGGCATGCGGCGGCTTCCCGGCTGATCATCGACCTGCGGGTCGGGGCCGATACCCTGAAGCTGCGTGTCCTCGACGATGGCTGTGGGCTGTCCTGCGGCGTCCGAAGGGCCGCCGAGGGCGGAACCCTGCTAGGGGTCGGCGTCACCGGCATGCGGGCCCGCATGGTGCGGTTCGGCGGCGGCCTGCGGCTCCTGAGCCACGCCCGGGGAACGCTAGTCGTGGCCACCCTGCCGCTCGGGTTCGCGTCCGACCTCGGGAGCGGTCGGGAGCCTGCCGCAGCAGATCCATCGGCGGTGCGCTGACGTCCTTGTGGTCGTTTCGGGGAGGTTGCGGTGATCAGTCGGATCGTCCGGGGGGTGCTAACTGCCGGCGGCAGCGTCGCGGGTGGTTCGTGACCTGCGATGCCCTGAACCGTCTCGACAGGCCGCGATGACGGGCGTATCGCGTGTTCCACAACCCCGGGCAGCTCGCGGAACGGCGAACGTGAACGGGCCGGGCCGATCAGTTCAGGCGGCCAACGGGCGGTGGGCCCGATCCCATGACATGGCACTCATGGGCGAAGGCAGCCAGCACCGCATTCCAGCGCTGCCGCGCCTGCGCCATCTGTCGGACCGCCCTGTCGTAGCCTCCCAGCGCCATCTCCTCCCGGTGGAAGAGATGCTCGATCGGGGCGAAGGATTGCCGCCGGAAGGCCTCATCGAGCACGCCATCCAGCGTTTCGCGAACGGCCATCAGCCTGTTCCGTGCGATCGCGCGTTCGCGACGTGCCCGCTCGAGTGCGGCGAACGCCTCGCCGAGTTCCTCCAGGCTGACGAGGTCAGCCAGACAAACTGGGCGGATCATCACCCCATGGCGATCTCCCATTGCGCCGCTCCGTCAACGGCAAGGTCGGCGGGGCCGGCTCCATCCAGGCAATCGGCGGCTTGAAGGGGCCGCAGGCCATCATAGCAGGGCGTGAGCAGCCTTAGCATCGGGTCTTACCCTGAACCATCGGGCGGAAATCCCCAGAGCGTGCAGTCCTTTCTACGCCTGGGCGACCTGCGGCTTGAGGAGACAAGGCTGCATCCGCTCCGCATGGCCCGCCACGTTCCGCCGAGGTGGCGGTTGTCGCTCCGGCTGCCCCGCCGAACGGCAGCTCGTTCGCGCGCTCGCCTGGACAGTCGTCATTGCCCCGTTCGATCCCGGCCCTATGTCGTGACGGCACGACAAGCCGTCGGGACAAGGTTCAGGAGACTGGCACGATGAGCATCTTCGGCAGGATCAAGGACGCCATCTTCGGATCCGCGGCGGCGCAGGAGGCCTCTCCGGGTGCATCCACCACAGCAACACCCGCGCCGCAGGCGACTGCCGCTACCGCGAGTGCGAGCGCACCGACTGCCCCGGCGGCTGCGCCTGCGGCGGCCCCGAACGCAGCGCCGATGTCCTAGGTCGACGTGGAGAAGGTGCTGACGGATCTCGCTGCAAAGAAGGGGCAGAAGCTCGACTGGCGGAAGTCGATCGTCGACCTGATGAAGCTGCTCGATCTCGACAGCAGCCTCGATGCCCGCAAGGAACTCGCGAAGGAGCTGAACTACACCGGAGACACCTCCGACACCGCATCCATGAACGTCTGGCTGCACAAGCAGGTCATGGCCAAGCTCGCGGCGAGCGGTGGCAAGGTGCCCGACGATCTCAAGGACTGAGACGCGAACCACCGGCTCCCATGCGGCTTTCGCACGAGAGCATCCCGAGGTCACCCCCTTCCGGGATGAACGGTCCACGGAGCCTCCTCGACCGGTGGGCGCTCGTCGACGGTCTCTGATCCATAACTAATAGCACACGTGGGAGATTGCATGTCGCGCGAGATCACGGACGCCGAGGGAACGGTCTGGACCTGCATCCAGGCTTTCGCCGGCTTGGGCAACGACCCCGATAAGGTCGATGCCGCCCGGGTCGAGGGAACAGTCGATCGGGTAAACGTCGTCTGCACGCCCGCGGGAGGGGCCCAGTCCGTCCGCGTCGAACTTCCGATTGGCTGGGAGAAGGCATCGGATGATCGGATCCTCGACGCCCTTCAGGCGGCACGGCAATCCGAGACCTCATCGTAGGGAGCTGACCCTCCACATCCCAAGTGTCCGCAGTAACTGACTGAGGGTGAGGATGCGTCGCAGCATGATCTGAATGGCACGTCGGTCAGGGAAGTGGGGCACGGCACGGAGCGCGGCTGCCCTCCCGACCCAATGGTCTCATAGGAGCGCTTCTTGGCGCAGAACGGAGAGATTTTCATGAAGGTTCGCAAGTTCTCCATCGCCGATGCCTCGTTCGAGCGTTCGCCTGGACAGGATGGCGAGGTGTTCGCGGGCAACGTGATCGACCAGCGCCACGGTGGGCCGATCACCATCGGCTATGGCCGCTACGGACCCAACCAGAGCCTCGACGAGACCCTCGCCGTGCATGACGTCATGGTGGTCCTCGAGGGAAACCTGTCAGTCACCTCGGTTACTGGCACGGTCACCGCGGGTCCCGGCGAGATCATCTACATGCCCAAGGGCGAGGCGGTCACGATCCGCTCGCGTGAGCAGGGGGCGGTTACCGCCTACGTCACCTATCCGCATTGGCAGGAGGCGCTTGAGTGACCGAGTTCTCGAGCGTGCGGGGCTCATCGTCACGCAGAAGGTGGGACGGGTGAGAACCTGCAAGCTTGGGACAAACGGCCTCAAGACGGAGGTCGAGTGGATCGAGGCGCACCGCAAGCTCGTTGAGGCCCGCTTCGAAGCATTGGACGAACTCATCAGCGAACTGAAACAGAAGGGAAGCAATGAACCGGCAACCTACTAGCAGCGCCGATGGTGCGCTGAACCGCTCGTCCGTCGGGCGCAGAGGGGATCGCGAGCTCGTCGTGACGCGGACATTCGAAGCGCCGCCGAGCACGGTTTACAGGGCGTGGAGCCAGCCGGAGCTGTTCCGGCGCTGGTGGATGCCAAAATCGGTATCCGGCGTTTTGCTCCTATCGTGCGATATGGACGTCCGTACCGGTGGCAAATATCGGCTGGAATTCGGCGCCGGCGGTTCGGACACCATGGCCTTTTACGGCAAGTATCTCGAGGTGGCGCCGAACGAGCGCATCGTCTGGACCAACGACGAGGACGAAGAGGGCGCGGTTACGACCGTGACCTTCGAGGACCAAGGCGGGAAGACGCTGCTGACGTTCCACGAAGTCTATCCGTCCAAGGAGGCGCTCGAGGAAGCACTACAGGGCTCGGCGGCAGCATTGCCGGAGCAGTTGGAGCAGCTCAACGAAATGCTTTCCAGCAAAAGCAAGTAGCGCGGGTCGGGAAACAAGCCTCGGGAGAACGCCTGCTCCTGGCACATCCGCGAAGTAGACCGAGCGTCCGCATAAGGCGGGCACAGCAGACGTTCAGGTAGCGTCGGCAATTTCCTTGCGTGACCCGGGGCGGCCTGATGCCCGTGGAATCGGGTGCGAAGGGGCTGCGCTCTGCCATGGCGTCAGTCGCGGCATCCAGCGGCGCACGCCGGTGGCGTAGGCCTCGTACTGCGCGCCGTAGGTGCTGCGCAAGGTCGGCTCCTCGTAGGCGAGCACGAAGAGGTGGGTAACGACGCCAAACGCCAGTGCGTAGATCAGCAGCGGCAGGCAGCCGATCAGCAGCCCCTGGCCGGCGATCAGCGCGATGACCGCGAGGTACATCGGATTGCGCACGTAGCGGTAGGCGCCCGAGATCACCAGCGTCGCGGTGGGATAGATCGGCGCCGGTGTGCCGCGGCCCTGCAACGCGAAGCGGGCGAAGGAGTCGAAGAGGACCGCGGAGCCGAAGAGGATCAGCCCGCCGCCCAGCCAGCGGACTGGCTCAAAACCGAGCAGCGGCTCGTCCATGTGCCATCCGGTTGTGTACCAAGGGATGAAGACGCCAAGCAGTCCCGGCGCAGCGAAGAGAAACACGATCGAGCCGACGATGGGCATGATGCCGCGAGAGGAAGGCTGGTCCATGACATTCCTCCATTGCCCCCGACCGCGGGCTATCGTCCACGCTCGGTCGGCGGCATGACTTCAGTTCGCCGGAAGGCCGGCCTGAATGAGCCCTTCTTGAATGAGGTCGCGGTGCGGGCCCGGCAGATACTCCCCGGTCTTGAGGAAGTCGTTGGCTGATCGCACGGTGGAAAATTTTATCAGATCATCGATCGATGACTGCGCCGCCGTGAGTTGATCCAAATGCACGTAAGCGATGGCGGAGAAGAGATGACAGGGCCAGTAGTCGGGCGCACGCCGTGCGCAATCGCGCAGCAGCGGCAAGGCCTCGTCGAAGCGCCGCTCCAGCAGGAGCGCCCGCCCCAAATACATGTCGTAGTTGGCCGGATGGATCGGATCGAGCACGAAGGCCCGCCGCATGAGGGTGACAGCCTCGGTGGGCTGGCCCTTGAACGTGAGGATGTTGGCGAGGCCAGCGTGGTACTCAGCCTCGCTCGGATTGAGTTCGACCGCGCGTCTGGCCCAACGGATGGCCTCATCGTGCGCCAGGCGTCGCAGAAGCAGATCACCCATCACCATGTGAGCCAGGGGCAGGGTCGGATCGACGGCCAGCGCCCTTTCCGCATAGCCCAAGCCGCGGTCCAGCACCTTTTCCCTGTTAGGCGGATCCCAGCGCAAGGCGACCTCGCGATAATCCGAGAAGGCAAGCTCGGCAATCGCCGGAGCGAACGCCGGGTCGATCGCGACCGCTCTCTCGAACAGGGATCGGGCTTCCAGGGCCAAGTCACGCCGGTTCGTCTGGCGCAAGCTTCTTCCTTGAAGGTAGAGGTCATAGGCGGTGAGGTCTGTGGTGGGCTTCCTCAGGCTCGCCGAAACCTCAGCTCTCTGAATGCTGGCCCCGAGGCGCGCGGCAATCCGCTCGGCGATCTCGTCCTGAATGGCAAAGATGTCTTGCAGGGGCCGGTCGTAGCGTTCGGCCCAGAGCTGGGCATCGCCCCGGGTGTCGGTAAGCTGGGCGGCAATGCGGATCTGGTCGCCGACCTTCTGCACGCTGCCCTCCAGGATGTAGCGCACACCCAGGGTCCGGCCGACCTCCGCAAGGTCGACAGGCTTGCCCTTGTAGGCGAAGGTCGAATTGCGGGAGACGACGAACAGGTGCGGATATCGCGCCAGCGCCGTCAGCAGGTTTTCGGTGAGGCCATCGCTGAAGTACTCCTGGGATGGGTCACCGGACCGATTGGCAAACGGCAGCACAGCCAGGGTCGGAGGACCTTGGCGATCCGGCAGGACTGGGGGAGGGCGGGCGAGCAGGAAGATCGCCAGTCCGGCCACGAGGATTGCGGCAAGGCCCAGCACGAGCATTCGTAGGGGTGTGCGCCGATCAGCGAATGGTCGTGGAGCTTTGACCAGGACCGGATCTCCCATGATCCGGAACGTCCTCACCGGGCGCGAAATGTTCTTGAGCCTGCGTTCCCCGGCGTCCTTGAACGGAAAGTGTTCCCGGGCATGGTCGCGGACCTGTCGGGATACTAGGATGCCACCTGGCTCGGCCGCCTCCTGCAACCGGGCCGCGATATTGACCCCATCCCCGAAGATGTCCCCGCTCTTGGCGATCACGTCGCCGACGTGAATGCCGATGCGCAAGCGCAGCGTGCTCTGGGTTGCCTCGCACTGACGCTGCACTTCCGTGGCGAAGCCGACCGCCTTGACCGTGCTGGCGAACTCCACCAGGAAACCGTCTCCCATCGTCTTGACGATGCGGCCCTGGTACCGCGCGGCGGCTGGCTCGACGATGTCGGAGAGGAGACTCTGGAGGCGGGCAAACGTGCCGTTCTCGTCCTCGCGCATCAAGCGCGAGTAGCCGGCAACATCGGCACAGACGATGGTCAGCAGGCGGCGGTCCGGCTCGTCCACGGCGTCCTCCCGTCGTCTGGATCGTGCGCTGTCTGGACGGACAGGTCCAGAGTCCTCCCATCAGTCCGGCGCCACCCGATACAGTCGCGCCACGGCCCGACGCCGTCCAACTGCATGTCGACAAGACCAGCCCTGCGCCTGTCGCCTTCCGCCACGCAAAACCCGGCGTACGCGCACCAAGCCCGATACCGGAAGCGCCCCGACCGACGGCAGGGGACTGCGACGAGGGACGGACAAGGGCAGGCTGTCGAGGATTCCGCCCCAGGCCCGCCCAGGAAGACCTGATGTTCAATCGGGCATCCGTACCCCTCATGCACCGATACCCATCCCCACGGAACTGGCTAAGTTCAGGCTGGCCCGGTGCATGAGGGAGAGTCGGATGTCGCGGATCGAGGCAAGGCTCAAGCAACTCGGTTTGGTCCTGCCTGAGACCTTGAAGGGTCCTCCGGGACTGCTCCTGCCCTTTCCTTGGGTGAACGTGCGGGGCGACCGCGCCTTCGTGTCGGGACACGGCCCTCAAGAGGCGGATGGCAGTCCATCGGGCCCGTTCGGTTCGGTAGGCGATACCATATCCATAGAGCAGGCGCGGGAGTCCGCCAGAAAAGTGGCCCTGTCCGTTCTCGGCAGCTTGCGGCGCGAACTGGGCGATCTCGATCGGATCACGGCCTGGTGCCGCGTGTTCGGCATGGTCAACTGTGTGCCCGGTTTCGACAAGCCATCTGCCGTCATCAATGGTTTTTCGGACCTGATCCTCGATGTCTTCGGCCCCGAGGTGGGACGGCATGCCCGTTCGGCTGTCGGGGTTGCGGGACTCCCGCTCAACTTTCCCGTTGAAGTCGAGGCGGAGGTCATGACTGCGGGATAAGTGACCTGTTGCCGACGATCCGGAACGGCCCTCAATCCATGTCGGTCCGGGTTTCAGGAGGCTTCGACAGCCACGGAGGCGCGGGGATGGTGGGCAGTCCAACGGTTCGTCTCGCACAGCCCGGCGATGAGCACCGGATCGAAGCGTTCCTCGTCCAGCATGCTGACAGCTCCCTGTTCTTGCGCTCGTTCCTGGCACGGGGTGGCCTTATTGATGATGGCAAGCCGCTTCAGGGCACCTACGCGATCGCACTGGATGAAGAACAGGTCGTCGGTGTGGTCATGCATTCCTGGAACGGGTACGTCTATCTTCAAGCTCCCGGTGGCGCTGTTCCTCTTGTGAAACTGGCCGCCACGGCAGCCGGACGCGCCATTACTGGCCTTGGTGGGCCCTGGGACCAGGTAAAGGCGACGCACCTTGGAATAGGTGCCCCTGCCGTGAAGCGACGGTCCCACGAGGACCTGTTTGCCTTGAACCTGTCCGACCTTGTTGTCCCAGCCCCTCTCGGGTCGGCAGCCGTCGCGTTTCGCCTCGCAGAGGAGCGCGATCTCGCCCTGCTGCGGGACTGGCGCTTCGGCTACGAGGTCGAATGCACCGGCCTTCCCGAGACGGACACGACGCGCACTTTCGCAGCCCGGTCCATCGAAGGGCACGTCGAGCGTGGAGAGGCCTTCCTGCTGGAGGTGGATGGCGCTCCTGTCTCAGTCTGCACGCACAACGCGCGGGTTCGTGACAGCGTCCAGATCGGAGGCGTCTGGACTCCGCCCACGCTGCGTGGGCGCGGCTATGCCCGTCGGGTTGTGGCTGGCTCGCTTCAACAAGCCGGTCGGGAGGGTGTGAAGCGAGTGGTGCTTTTCACCGAGAACCCCGCTGCCCGCCGGTCCTACGAGACTCTGGGATTCCAACAGGTCGGCGACTTCGGCGTCATTATCCTTGCGACCTGATCTTTGGTCTCCTCGATGATCGGAACGTGACGCCGGGTGGTATCGTGGCGGCCGTGCTGTGGCTTGCTGTGTCGATGCTGTTCTCGTGGTACGTGGCCAATTTCGGCAGCTACAACGAGACCTATGGCTCGCTCGGCGCAGTGATCGGCTTCATCACCTGAATCTGGATCTCGGGCATCGTGGTCCTGGTGGGCGCCGAGATGGACCACCAGACCGCAAGGGACACCACGGTAGGCCCGGACCGAACGCGGTGCGACCATGGCTGTGAATCGGCGCCGAAAGTTGCCCGCCCTCGCGAGGGAAGCACAATGCCTTGGTTTAGCAACGCGAAATGGAAGTTCTTCGGGGTCACGATCGGCGCCGATGAGGACCCCGCCACCGCCATGAATTTGCAGCAACGTCATGCATTTGGCGGCAGTCGGCTCGGGGGCAGCGTTCGATGCTGAATCACACCTTCAGGGCCTTGGCGAAGCCCGCAAGGGCCCTCATGGCCCTCTTGGCGCTGTCCTTCAGCGCCTCGCCACGGCTCAGCTTGAGCAACGTCGCTCTCAGGGCTGGGGCCAGGAGGGCCGGCAGCGACCGCTCCTCAGGTGCCTCGATCCACACGCTTACATATTGCTTGGCTTCGGCTTCCAGGCGGATGCGATTGACCAGGACTGTCTTACCGACCCCGCGAAGGCCATAGAGGATGAAGCTGCGGCTGGCGCGTCCCATCTTAATGCGGTCGAGCGCGATCTGGGCGCGTTCGAGAATGCTGTCGCGGCCGGCAAGCTCGGGGGGAGGATTGCCGGCTCCCGGCGCGTACGGGTTCAGTCGAGGGTCCATTTATAGCGAGTTTAACCAAGTTTATGAGATTTCGATAAACTTAGGAAAGATCCCTATAAACTGCAAGTCAGCTCCAGGCCAACGCGCCGCGCCGTTCTCAGGTTAAGACTCAGTCCGATTCTTGGTACATGTAGCCAGTGAATGCGGCTGTAGCGTCTCCGATAAGAGTCGTCCCTGTAGCGGGGCCCAGGCACCGCTGATGATCCACGGCAGGTCGTTATGCACCAGAAGCCACGTCACTCGATCGTCCACAAGGCACTCGCCGGCCTCGTGATCGTCTTGAGCCTATTCACGTTCGCCCAGGCTCAATCGCGAGAGAAAGTCACTGTCGGAGCCCTGCGCTTCAGCTCCTCCGGCCCGCTGTTCCTCGCCAAGGAGCGGGGATATTTCACCGACGAGAATCTCGACGTCGAAATCGTGTTCTTCGAGGCCGCGCCAAGTATTGCGACGGCTGTCGTCTCCGGAGATCTCACCTTTGGCGTCGCAGCGCTCAGCGGAGCTCTGTTCAATCTCGCCGCGCGCGGGCAGATCAAGCTGGTTGCCGGCCAAGCGCGGGAAGAGAAAGGCTTCCCCGGAAATATGATCCTTGTCATAAAAGCGGAGTTCGAGGGTGGTGTCACCCGGCTCGATCAGCTGTTCACGAAGCCATTCGGGCTCACCCAGATCGGGTCGCCGTCTCATTATCAGCTGGGGCAACTCGCCGACCTGCATGGTGTGCCCCTTCGCTCGATCGCGGTTCAACCCTTTCAAACCTTGCCGAACCTTATCGCG
>Ga0182736_1001232_pt1 | contig 26918 bp, 20 predicted proteins | sample eDN5th30CKraftBY_FD_128882 | JGI IMG/M metagenome (GOLD analysis project Ga0182736, IMG submission 128882) | Enriched backyard soil microbial communities from Emeryville, California, USA - eDNA 5th pass 30_C Kraft BY (version 2) (version 2) | ecosystem: Environmental > Terrestrial > Soil >...
GCGCCGTGGCGGACCAGGGGGGACCGATGGACGGCGGCGGCGTCCCAGGCGGCCCCGGTTGGACGTCGCCGTCCGTGCCCGCTGCGCCGCCCGGGGCGTACCCCGCTCCCTGGGGCGGGATGGGCTGGTGGGACGGGTACCAGTGGTCCCAGCTCCCGATGGTGCCGGTGTACGTCGATCCGTACGAGCCGGTCACGGTGCTCGGTCGGGCCGTGCAGGTGCTGTTCGGGGCGCTCGTCGCGCTCAAGGTCGTGAACCTGGTGATCGACGTCGTGCGCTTCGGGAACGCGAAGGACCTGGACCTCGCGAACCAGAGCCTGGACTCGCTCCTCGGGGGCGGGAACGGCGCGGCGGTCGGCGTCAGCCTGATCACGTCGCTCGTCACGCTGGCGACGATCGTCGTCTTCCTCGTGTGGCGGCACCGGATCCAGAGGAACCTGCGCGGCCCGCTGGGCGTGGCCGGCCTCGAGCAGACCCCGGGCTGGGCCGTCGGCTGGTGGTTCGTGCCGATCGCCAACCTCTGGAAGCCCAAGCAGGGCATGGACGAGGCGTGGCGGGCCTCGGCGCCCGACGTGCCGGTCGGCGCCCACGGCTGGGCCGGGCGCCCGAGCTCGCCGCTGATCGGGTGGTGGTGGGGCGTCTGGATCCTGTCGTGGTTCGTGGGCATCGACTTCCGGATCAGCGACGGCGACACGTTCGCGTCGGCCGGCGAGATCCGCTTCGGCATCGCCCAGGAGATGCTCGGGCTCGGCCTGTCGGCCCTCGCCGCCTACTTCGCGCTGCGCGTCGTGGGCGGGCTCACGGCGCGCCACCGTGCCCGGGCGCACGCCTTCGGCCTCGCCGACGGCTGACGGCCACGGTCGGAGCACCGGCGGCGGGTGCGGACCGCCTCGCCCCTGGATGCAACCGGCTCGGTGGCCACGGGGGTACAGTGGAAACCGCTCGGCGTCCCTCCTGCGCAGGCAGGGGGTGCAGCTGGCTCGAGTCCGAGGCCAGCCCATGCGAACGCCATGAGCGGACGGTCCGACGGTCGGGTGATCGGCGGGCCACGGCGCAGGGAGCGCTGGACCTGAGATGGCTGACACCTTGGAAGCGCTGGAAGCAGCCGCGTGGGCGGCTGCGGACGGCAGCGCGACACCCGAACAACTGACGCTGCTGGAGGCCGACCCCAACCGCTGGCGCGACGTCGTCGAGGACCTGCTGGAGGACCTCGAGGACCGGCTCGACTCCGTGCGGCAGCTCACCGGCCCGGAGCGCAACCAGGTCGTGGCCGACTTCGAGGCCGAGCTCGCCCAGCTCGAGGCCGCGTACGACCTCCTCTCGAAGACCGACGACCCCATCGCCGCCATCGCTGCCGCGGACCCGGCGGGCGAGGTGCGGCTGCAGGCCTCGTGGGCGTCGGGGCAGATTGTCGTGTGGGCTGCGGGCCCCGGCACCGAGCCGGCCAGCGCCGAGGAGCTCTCGGACCGGCTCGAGGCCATCGGCGGCCCGGCGGTCGGCTGGAGCGTCCACCCCGCGGTCGTGCTGCCCGGCGGGGCGAGGGCGGCAGCCTTGGCCATCCCCATCGGCGAGGCCCTCGGCTGGCTCGTCGCCGTCGGCGGCGGCCTCGGGCGCGAGGGCGTGGGCGCGAGCGTCGCCTGGCTCGGACGGGTCGCGGTGGCGGCCGTCCGCCTCGTGGCGCGCGGCGCGATCGTCCCGACCCTGCCCGGCGCCAAGCAGCCCGACGGGCGGGCCATCGAGCTCGGCGTCAAGTGGGTCCCCGCGCTGGTCGAGGAGGCCGCGGTCGCCGCCATGGCCGCGGCGATGCCCGGCCCCGTCACCGTCCTGGCGCACGCCGACCCCCGCAACGTCACCCTGGCCGTCCAGGGCGCGGTGGTCGACACCATCGTCCGCCAGGCGGCCGGCATGCTCGAGTTCCCGGCCCCGCCGCCGGTCGTGCGCACCACCGCTGCGGTGGCCGAGGCCTTCGTCACCCGCCTCGACGGCTCCACCTTCGAGGCCCCGGTCGCCGCGGGCGCCGAGGTGTCCAAGCGCATCGACCGCTGGGCCAAGCCCCTCACCGGCACGGCCCGGGTGAAGCTCGTCATCACCCTGGACCCGCCGGACTCCGGCAACGCCTGGTTCCTGTCGGTCCTCGGCCCGGGCGCCGAGGGCACGCTGCTGCCCATCGAGCAGGCCCTCGCCGACGGCAAGTCCACCAAGCCCCTCGCCGATGAGCTCAACCGCGTCGAGCGGGTGTTCCCGGCGCTGCTCCGCCCCGGTGCGCTGCGCCGCGGCCAGGTGTACCTGAGCCAGGACGAGGCCTGGGAGCTGATGACGGTCACCGGTCCGCTGCTCGAGGCCGCCGGCTTCGAGCTCCGGGTGCCGGCGCTGTCCCGCAAGAAGCCGTCGCCGTCGCTGCGCCTCTTCGCCGAGTCGATGGGCGGGGAGTCCGTCGTCGGCGCCCACCAGCTGGCCAACGTCAGCTGGTCGGTCCTGTTCGACGACGTCGAGCTGACCGCCGAGGACGTCGCCCGCCTGGCCGCCGAGGCCCGCCCGCTGGTGCGCTCGCACGGCAAGTGGGTCGAGCTCGACGCCGTCGACCTCAAGGAGGCCGCGGCGGCGCTGGCCGAGCGGGCCGAGAAGACGAAGATGACCGGTGCGGAGATCCTCCGCCACTCGGTCGGGCTCGAGGGCAACCACCTCGCCGGCGGCGTCACGGTCGACGGCAGCGGGTGGGCGTCGGAGCTGTTCCGCAAGGCCTCGCACATCTCCACCGACCCCATCACCACGCCCGAGGGGTTCGTGGGCGAGCTGCGCGGCTACCAGGCCGAGGCGCTCGCCTGGCTCGGGTTCCTCCACACGGTGGACCTCGGCGGCTGCCTCGCCCTCGACATGGGCCTCGGCAAGACGCCCACGATGCTCGCCCACCTGGGCCGCACCACCGGCGAGGGCACCGCGCTCGTCATCGCCCCGCCGGCCGTCGTCGGCAACTGGGCGCGGGAGGCCGCCAAGTTCGTGCCCCACGTCAAGGTGCTCGTGCACCACGGCGCCGGCCGGGCCTCGGGCATGCAGATGCAGACGGCGTTCGACCGCGCCGACGTCGTCATCACCACCTACGGCACCGCCGTCCGGGACATGGACGCCCTCTCCGGGCGGCACTGGACCCAGGTCGTGCTCGACGAGGCGCAGGCCATCAAGAACCACACGTCGGAGACGGCCCAGCAGCTCCGGCGGCTCGACGCCGGCACCCGCGTCGCCCTCACCGGCACGCCCATCGAGAACGGCCTCGGCGACCTGTGGGCCATCCTCGACTTCACCAACCCCGGGCTGGTCGGCAACCGCGCCGGCTTCATCTCCCAGATGCAGGGCGAGGGCGAGGCGGCGCTGCGGGCGCTCAACGGCATCCTCGTGTTCCGCCGCACCAAGAGCGAGCCCGAGGTGGCGGCCGAGCTGCCGGACCGCATCGACGAGCTCGACCACTGCATGATGACGCCCGAGCAGATCGGCCTCTACCAGGCGGTCCTCGACGGGCTGGTCGCCGATTCCAGCGAGGTCGGCGGGGGCGAGCCCAAGCAGGGCGCCATCCTCGCCGCCATCACCGCGCTCAAGCAGATCTGCAACCACCCCTCGGCGTACCAGGCCGACGACCTGCCGCTGTCGGGTCGCTCGGGCAAGCTCACCCGCCTCGAGGAGATCGTCGACCAGGTCTTCGCCGGCGACGAGAAGGTGCTGATCTTCACCCACTTCGCCGAGTGGGGGAAGCGGATGGCCGACCACCTGTCCCAGCGCACCGGCCAGAAGATCGACTGCTACCACGGCGGCCTCGCCCGAGGCGCCCGGGACAGGATGATCCAGGAGTTCCAGGAGCGCGCCGGCGCCGGCGCCCTGGTCCTGTCGCTCAAGGCGGGCGGCACCGGCCTCAACCTCACCGCCGCCAACCACGTCGTGCTCTACGACCGCTGGTGGAACCCGGCGGTCGAGGACCAGGCCCGCGACCGTGCGTGGCGCATCGGCCAGACCAAGACCGTCGTGTCGCACCGCCTGGTGTGCCCCGGCACCGTCGACGAGCGGGTCGAGGAGGTCGTCGCCGGCAAGCGCCACATCGCCGACCTCATCCTCCCCGGGTCCAGCTCGCTGGCCGACCTCGACGCCAACCAGCTCCGCGTCGCCCTCGGCCTGCGCGACGACGAGCTCCTCACCGAGGACGACTCGGACATCTACGAAGCCGAAGCCGAGGCACCGGGCTCCGCATCGGCACCGGCCCAGGGAGTGCTGCTGTGAGCGAGCTTGCGAGCGAACCGATGGACACGGCGGCGGTCCTCCCTCGCGGTCCTCAGCCGTGGGCTCCCGATGCTGGCCGGGCGACGAGTGGGAGGCGAACGAAGTGAGTGGCAACCGTCGCAAGGGCGGGCGTCGCCGCCAGGGGAACAAGCTCAAGCCGGCCGAGCTCTGGAAGCCGGTGCCGCAGCTGCCGGACCCGGAGCCGATCGCGCTCCCGGCCGATCCCACCATGATCGTGCGGTCGCTCGGCGATCCGCCGCTCCACGGGCAGGGCCAGCAGGCCGAGCACGAGATCGCCCGCGTCCTCGTGCGCGCCTCGATGCTCGCCGGTGCGCTGGCCGACGTGGCCGGCCTGCTCGAGCGCCCCGACGACCCCTACGCCTGACGCCCATCCCGCCCCGCGGTGGGAGCGGTGGTCAGTCGGTGGTGGCGGCGGTCAGGACCTCGCGCACGAGGTCCCGGTCCACGTCGACCACGAGCGGCACCGGGCCGCTCTCGGGCCCGGCCACGATCAGGCGGCCCAGGCGGACCAGCTCCTCGAGCTCGGTGCCGTGCTCGAGCGGGTCGAGGTCGATGACCAGCACGTCGGCCTCGGGATCGTCGGGGTCGGCGGCGTCGATGTCGCCTGCCGCGTCGATGAACGCCGGCCAGATCGACACGCGCACGCGGCGGTCGCCCACCCAGGCACCGAGCCCGGCGGTGGCGACGTCGTAGCCGTGGATCAGGCGCGAGCCTTCGGGCGGTTCGTGCAGGCCGGCCTGCAGCACGGCGAGCGCCTGCAGGTCCTCGGTGGCGTCGATCTCGACGACCACGCCGGCGAGCTGGTCGGTGTCGACCACGTAGGCCCGCCGGGCGGGCAGGGCTCGCTCGCCGTGGGCGGTCACGTCACCAGGCGCCGCGGTTCGCCTTGCACGTGACGCAGAGCTCGGTGGCGGGCAGGGCGTCGAGCCGGTCGTCGCCGATGGGGTTGCCGCACTTGGCGCAGTTCTTCCAGTTGCGGTCGTGGGTGCGGGCCTCGGCCGCGTCGATCACCTCGAGGAACAGCTTCTCCTCGGCGATGCGGGCCCGGATGCGGTCGCGCTCGAAGCGGGTGAGGTCGCCCTCGGAGCCGCCCTCGTCCTCGCCGGCGCCGACGTCGCTCGCGGCCTCTTCGGGATCGAGCTCGTTGTAGCTGACCTCCAGCGTGGTGATGCCCGCCTCGGTCTCCTCACGGAGCTTCTGGAGGTTGGCGCGGTGCTTGGCGACGGTCAGCGATGACGACATCGGGGCTGCCTTTCTCGATCGGGGGAGCGGGCAACTTACCGTGAGTTGGGGTCGTTGCACCCATTCGACACGAAGATCTTCGGCGAGACCTCGCGACATGGGAGGCTGCGGGCCCGACCAGGAGGTGACCGTGGATCGCGACCAGCTGCTCCACCAGTTCGATCTGACCGACCGCGTGGCCATCATCACCGGCGGGAGCCGGGGCATCGGGCGGGCCATCGCCGGCTCGTTCGCGGCGATGGGCGCCAAGGTCGTCGTCGCCAGCCGCAAGGCCGACGCCTGCGAGGAGGCGGCGCGGGAGATCACCGAGGCGGGCGGCACGGCGATCGGCGTCGCCACCCACGTCGGCGACCTGGGCGACCTCGAGCGCCTCGTCCAGCGCACCGTCGAGGCGTACGGCGGCGTCGACATCGTCGTGAACAACGCCGCCAACGCGCTCACCCAGCCCATCGGCTCCATCACCGCCGAGGCATGGCAGAAGTCCACCGACACCAACATCCGTGCCGGGCTGTTCCTCGTCCAACACGCCCTCCCGCACCTGCGCGAGAGCGACCACGCCGCGGTCGTCCACCTGGTCAGCTGCGGCATCTTCACCAGCGGCTACGGCATGGCCATGTACCTGGCGGGCAAGAGCGCCCTGCTGTCGCTGACCCGGTCGATGGCCGCTGAGCTGGCGTCGGCCGGCGTGCGGGTCAACGCCCTCGCCCCGGGCGTGATCGACACCGACATGGTCCGCAACAACCCGCCCGAGTTCCAGCAGCTCATGCTGGCCGGGCAGCCCATGGGCCGCATGGGCACCCCCGACGAGATCGCCACCGCCGCCCTGTTCCTGGCCAGCGACGCCTCGACCTTCATGACCGGCCAGTGCCTCGTGGTCGACGGAGGCCAGACCACCCACTGACCCCACCCCCAACCCCCAACCCCCAACCCCCACCCCAGGCGAACTTCGTATGCGAGAGCGCCGGATCGGGGCCTGAGCCATACGAAGTTCGGAGCGGGTCGGGTGGCGCGGAGGGGGCGTCCGTACACTCGATCCGCCATGTCCCTCGAGCCGCCACCCGTCCCGACCGAGCCCGAAGGGCTGCCGCCGCAGCCGTTCACCGCCCCGGCGGGGGGCGATGAGCTCGACGGAGGCCTCTTCGCCCCGCACCGACGGAAGCTCGTCGTGGGACTCGTCCTCACCGTCACCCTCGTGGCGTTCGAGGCCATGGCGATCGCCGCGATCATGCCCGACGTCAAGGACGACCTCGGCGGCCTCGGCCTCTACGGCTGGGTGTTCAGCGGCTTCTTCCTCGGGAGCCTCCTGGGGATCGTCGTCGCCGGGCAGCTGGCCGACACCCGGGGCCTGGTCCTGCCGTACGTCGTGGGCCTGGGCCTGTTCACCGTCGGCCTGCTCATCGGCGGCGGTGCGGTGTCGATGCCGATGCTGGTGCTGGGCCGCGTGCTCCAGGGCTTCGGCGCCGGCGCCATCCCGGCCATCGGCTACACCGCCGTCGGCCGCGGGATCCCCGGGCCGCTGCGCCCGAAGATGTTCGCCGTCATGTCGACGGCGTGGGTCGTGCCCGGCCTCGTCGGCCCGTCTGCCGCCCTGCTGGTGGAGCACGCCCTGTCGTGGCGGGCGGTGTTCCTCGTGCTGGTGCCGCTCGTGCTGGTCGCCGGGGTGATGACCGTGCCGGCGCTGACCACCATGGGCCTCCCCGAGGGCGTCGACCTCGACGACGCCGAGCACCGCGAGCGCCGTGCCGCCCAGAACCTGCGGCTCCGCCAGGTCGTCCTGCTCGTGCTCGGCGTCGGTGCGGCGTTCGCGGCCGCCAGCGGCGTCCCGGTGGTGCTCGCGGTCGTGCTGCTGGCCGTCGGCGTGCCCCTCGCCGTGAACGCCCTCGTCCACCTCCTCCCGAGCGGCACCCTCCGACTCGAGCGCGGCATCCCGGCCACGGTGGCGGTCCGGGGGATCCTCACCTTCGGGTTCTTCGCCGCCGACGCGTACGTCCCCCTCGCGGTGGTCGACGGCCGGGGCGGCTCGAGCTGGATCGCGGGTGCCGCCCTCACCATGAGCGCGCTGACCTGGAGCGCAGCGTCGTGGATCCAGGCCCGCTTCATCGACCAGCTCGGACCGCGGACGCTCGACCGCATCGGCTTCGGCGCCCTCGCCGCGGGCATCGCCACCATGCTGGGCGTCGCGCTCGGCCTGCCGGTGGCCCTGGCCGTGGTGGCCTGGGCCATCGCCGGCTTCGGCATCGGGATCGCGTACGCGCCTCAGGCCGTCACCGTCCTGGCGTCGGCCAAGCCCGGCGAGGAGGGGAAGGCCAGCGCCGCGATCCAGCTGAGCGACGCCGTCGGCATCGCCCTGGGCACCGGCGTCGCCGGCGGCATCATCTCCCTGGGCGACGGCCGCGGCTGGGCCGTCGACCACAGCGTCACCTGGGTGTTCGTCCTCGCCCTCGTCGGCGCCGTCGGCGGCCTCCTCGCCGCTGGCCGCATCCCCAAGCAGGTCCCCGCCCAAGCCACCTGACCGCACCGGCCCCGCGCGGTTCTCGTCGTCGTTCTGCACCCATGAGGTGCCGTTCGACGACAGGTTCAGGCGGCGGGCGGTTCTTGTCGTCGTTCTGCACCCATGAGGTGCCGTTCGACGACAAGAACCGAGCAGCGGTCACCCACGCCCAGGCCGAGCGAGCCCGAGGCCGGGGGCGGCAGACCGGGCCGGGGTCAGGCCGGGGTCAGGCCGTCTTCGGTGAGGTCGTCGCGGAGCTGGCGCTTGAGGATCTTGCCTGCGGGGTTGCGGGGGAGGGCCTCGTCGTAGAAGAACACCTTCGAAGGGATCTTGAACGGGGCGATCTGCGCGGCGAGGAACGTCCGCAGCTCGTCGGGGTCGATGGTCTCGCCCTGGCGCGGGACGATGGCGACGGCCACCTCCTCGCCGAGGCGCTCGTGCGGCAGGCCGAACACCGCGGCCTCGTACACCGCCGGGTGCTCGTAGATCGCGGCCTCGACCTCGGCGGAGTACACGTTCTCGCCGCCCCGCAGGATCATGTCCTTGGCGCGGTCCTCGATGTAGAGGAACCCCTCCTCGTCCATGCGACCCAGGTCGCCGGTGCGCAGCCAGCCGTCGACGATGGTCTCGGCCGTCGCCTCCGGCTTGTTCCAGTAGCCGCGGATGAGGTTCGGGCCCTTCATCCAGATCTCGCCGGGCTGGCCGGCCGGGACCGGGTTGGCGTCGGCGTCGCGGATCTCGACGGTGAGGATCGGGGTCGAGCGACCGGTGCTGGTGGGGTGCGTCTCGTAGTCGGCGCCGCTGTTGCCGGGGCCGTAGGCGTTGGTCTCGGTCATGCCGTAGCCGATGTTCGGCTTGGCGGTCTTGAACGAGCTGCCGACGCGGCCCACGAGCTGCGGGGGAGCGGGGGCACCGCCGCCGCCCACCGAGGTGAGCGTGGACGTGTCGTACTTCTCGAAGTCCGGGTGCTCGAGCAGGTCCCAGCTCTGGGTCGGGACGCCGATGAAGTTGGTGACCTTCTCCCGCTCGATGAGGACGAGGGCCTGCCCCGGGTCCCACTTGTGCATGATCACGAGCTTGAGCCCCGACGCCAGCGAGCCCAGGAAGACCGGCACGTTCCCGGTCACGTGGAAGAGCGGGACGATCAGGATGAAGACGGGGGCGCCGGTGCGGCCGGCGGCCTCCTCGGGACGGCGCAGCGAGTCGATCGACGTCTTGCAGCCGAAGCCCATCAGCGCCTGGACGATGGCCCGGTGCGTGGACACCGCCCCCTTCGGGCGGCCGGTCGTGCCCGAGGTGTAGAGGATGGTGGCGTCGTCGTCGGGGCCGACCTCGACCTCGGGCCGGGCGGCGCCGGGCACCACGACGTCCTCCCAGCGCTCGACGCCGGGCGGCACCTCCTCCTCGTCGAGGCGGACGCCGATGGTCCGCAGGCCGAGGCCCTCGGCGGCCTCCCGGCTGCGCTCGACCCGCTCGAGGTCGGCGACGAGGACCTTGGCGCCCGAGTCCTCGAGCCCGTAGGCCATCTCGTCGGCGGTCCACCAGGCGTTCATCGAGACCACGACCGCCCCGATCGACAGGGCGCCCAGGTAGGTGATGATCCACTCGGGGTAGTTCCGCATGGCGATGGCGACCCGGTCGCCCTTCTGCACCCCGTAGTCGTTGACCAGGGCGGCGGCGATCCCGTCGGCCCGGGCGTAGACGTCGGCGTAGGTGTACCGCTCGTCCTCGTACACCAGGTACTCGGTGTCGCCGTAGAGGCGGGTGAGGTCGGCCAGCTCCTTGAGCGACGACGGCGCCCCCTTGAACGCGGTGTAGGTGACCCCCCGCACCTCGACCTCGTGGGTCTCGTAGCGCTCGCCGGGCGCGGTGATCTGGGCGGAGGCTTCTTCGTAGCTGAGGGTCACGCCCAGGGAGCCAACCCCACCCTGACCCCCGGGTCAAGCGCGACGAACTTCTCGTCACTCGTTCGGCTGCGCCTCACTCCGTTCCTCGAGCTTCGATCGACGGGCTGACGCCCGGCTGCCCTCGCAGGGACGACCGGCAAGCCGGATCGTCCCTGGGTGGGGGGCTCCGCAAGCTCTGCCCCCCACACCCCCCGGGCTCGCTCCGCTCGGAACCCCAAGGGACCGAGACGCCCCTCAGGGCAAGTTCCGGCCTTCTTCTTTGAGGCGCATGGCCTCGCGGGCGAGGCGGCCGAACTGGCGGTTGCGGCGGTGGCGCTCGACGACGTCGGCGCGCAGCTCCGCGGCGGCGGCCTCGGCGTCGAGCGCCCGCCAGGCCTCGAGCCGCTCGGCGGGCAGGGTGCCGTCGGCCACGGCGGCGCGCACGGCGCAGCCCGGCTCGCTCTGGTGGGCGCAGTCGCGGAACCGGCAGTGCTCGGCGAGCTCCTCGATCTCGGGGAAGCCCTCGGCCACCGCGTCCGTGTCGGTCCAGATGCCGACCTCGCGGATGCCGGGGGTGTCGACGAGCACCCCGCCGCCGTCGAGCAGGTGCAGCTCGCGGTGGGTGGTGGTGTGGCGGCCCTTGGAGTCGCCCTCGCGGACGTCGCCCTCGGCCGCCACCTCGCCCGCCACCAGGGCGTTGACGAGGGTGGACTTGCCCGCCCCGGATTCGCCGATGAGGGCGACCGTGCGCTGGCCGACCCGCTCGAGCAGGTCGTCGACGCCCCACCCGCCCTTGGCCGACAGGGTCACGACCTCGAGGTCGGGGTCGACCTCGGCGGCGATCATCTCGGCCTCGGCCGCCACCTCGGGGCCGACCTTGTCGGCCTTGGTGAGCACGACCAGCGACTCGGCCCCGGCGTCGAGGGCGATGGTGATGGTGCGCTGGATGCGGCCGGTGCGGACCGGCCGGTCGAGACCGCAGACGACCAGCACCAGGTCGACGTTGGCGGCCATCGCCTGCTCCTTCTCGCCGGTGCCGGCGGCGCGGCGGCGCAGCAGGGACTCGCGGGGGAGGGTGGCGACGGGGTTGCGGTTCCGGTCGAGCACGACCCAGTCGCCGACCACCGGAGGCGGTTGGACGGGCGGGCCGAACATCGAGCGGACGGGGCCGTCCAGGACGGCGACCATGAGGCCGGCGCCGTCGTGGCGGATGACCCGGCCCGGGGTGGGGGAGTCGACCTCGGCCGCAGCCGGGGTCTGGAGGTAGTCGTGGTAGCGGGACGCCCAGCGGTCGTCCCAGCCGTAGCGGGTGAGCAGATCGGTCAACGCAGGTCCTTGGAACAGGGCACCGCACAGGCGGTGCGGTCAGAGCACGGGGACAAGCCGCGCTCGCTGTTCGGTCAGGCGCGCGGCAGGGGGAGGAGGGCACGGGTGACAGCCATGGCGTTCTTCCTCCTGGTGCGCTCGGGAGCCGGGGACCAGACCACGGTAACCCGTGGGGTGGTTGTGGTGGTCGGACGTTTCGCGGAAGATGCGAGGAGGCGGCTGGCGAGGAGGTGACGGCGGTGGAGGACGATCCGATCGAGGGGATCCGGCTCGCGGTCGACTGGTACGTCGACGTCGTGGGCGAGCGGTCCTACGCGCCGTACCGTCGGGTGGCCGATCCCGGCGCCGTCGCCCAGCCGATCGCCGCCATCGACGCCGCCATCGCGCCGCTGGTCCTGCCGGCCGAGATCCGGTGGCTGTGGGAGCACTGGGACGCGCCGGCGTTCGACGTCGTCCCGCCCGCCGGGCTGTCCGACCCCGCCTTCGCCCTGGACTCGTGGACGGTGAACACGACCGAGCTCGGGTTCCCCCGGGCGCTGTTCCCGATCGGCTACTCGAGCCACCGCTACCTCGCGCTGGACCTGACCGATCCGCCGGGGGCGCCGGCGACGGCGTGGGCGTACGAGTTCGGTCGGAGCGGGTTCGAGCGGGTCGCGCCGTCGCTCGAGGCGCTGGTGCGCAGCTGCGTCGAGCGGGTGCACGCCGCGCACCTCGACGGGGAGCTCCCCGATCCCGAGGACCTCGACCTGGAGTGGTACTACCAGCGCCTGTTCCACGGTCCGGCGTTCGACGCGATCCTCGACCGGCACTTCGCCGCCGCGGGCACCGACCGCTGCTCGCTGCCCGGCGACGACCCGGCGCGCTGGCCGGCCGCCTGGCGAGCCGTGGAGTCCGGCTCCCACCCCGCGTGACGCCTGCCGCCCCGATCGGAGTTGGCCCCTGTGGTGGTGCGTCCCTAGCGTCCACGGCGTGCAGGTCATCCAGGGCATCGGGCCGTGCGCCACGCCCCAGCCCCCCAGCGTGGTCACCATCGGCGCCTACGACGGCGTCCACCTCGGCCACCGCGCCGTCATCGACCAGGTGAGGGCGCTCGCCTCGGCGCAGGGCCTCCAGACCGTGGTCGTCACGTTCGACCGGCACCCGGCGATGGTCGTGCGGCCCGAGTCCGCTCCCAAGCTGCTCTGCGACCTCGACCAGAAGCTCGAGCTGCTCGCCGAGGCCGGCGTCGACGCCACCTACGTCGTCCACTTCGACGAGGAGCGGGCGAAGGAGACGGCCGAGGAGTTCGTGCACGAGGTGCTCGTGGGCTGCCTCACGGCCAAGGCCGTCGTCGTCGGCGAGGACTTCCACTTCGGCCACAAGCGGGGCGGCAACGTGGCCCTGCTGCGCGAGATGGGGGCCAGCTTGGGCTTCACCGTCGAGGGCCTGGAGCTGGTCGGCCCGGGCGGCACACCGGCGGCCGAGGGCGCGATCGTCTCGTCGACCGCCGTCCGGTCGCTCCTCGCCGAGGGCGACGTGCAGGGCGCGGCGGCGCTGCTCGGACGGCCCCACGAGGTCCGAGGCACGGTCGAGCACGGCGACAAGCGGGGCCGTGAGCTCGGCTTCCCGACGGCGAACCTGCGGATCCCGGCGGAGATCCAGCTGCCTGCCGACGGCATCTACGCCGGCTGGTTCGAGCGGGCCGACGGGTCGGTCCACGCCACCGCCATGTCGCTCGGCCACCGGCCCACGTTCTACGAGCGGCCCCAGGGCGCACCGCTGCTCGAGTGCAACCTCATCGACTTCACCGGCGACCTGTACGGCGAGGCCGTGCGGGTCCGGTTCGTGGAGCGGCTCCGGGGCGAGATCAAGTTCGACGGCATCGACCCGCTCATCGCCCAGATGCGCGCCGACGTCGAGCAGACCCGTTCGCTGCTCCTCCCTTGAGGGAGGGGTCCGCGCGGCCGATCGGGTGGGTGAGCCACACTTGATGTCCACGTCAGCGCGGGTGCAAGGGGGGAAGGAGAGCCCAGATGGGTAGGCCCAGCTCGAACGACGGCCCCACCGAGGGCACGGGCATCGACGTCCTCGCCACCACCGAGGACGAGACCGTCCTCGGTCCGGTGGACCACGACGAAGCCGTCCCCTCGACGCTGCCGCGCCTCGCCCGGCACACGATCGCCCTGGCCGACGGCCACAAGGTCCGGGTGTCGGTCTGCGGGCGCGGCGTCCCGATCGTGCTGATCCACGGCTACTCGGCCGAGGGGATGCTCTACGCCCAGACCCTGAGCCGCATCGTCACGTCCGGCTTCAAGGTGGTGGCCATCGATGTCGCCAACCACGGCGGCACCCAGGGCCTGCCCACCGGCGGTGCGAACTTCGAGGAGTACACCAAGCTCCTCGGCCGCGTCGTCGACGAGCTCGGCATCAACAAGGCCGTCTACATGGGCCACTCGATGGGCGGCCGGCTCATCACCGAGCTCGCCGCCCGCGAACCGGAGCGGGCGCTCGCCGTCATCCTGCTCGACGCCATCGTGGGCGAGCCGTGGGACCGCATCGTGGCCGTGTCCCGCTTCAACCCGTTCCTGCTGGCCGGCGTGGGCGCGATCCTGCTCGCCGACTCGCTGAGCACGGTGCCGTTCGTCCGGGATCCCAAGCAGGCCGTGAAGTTCAGCCGCCTGGCCATGCCGATGGTCGCCAGCCACGTGAAGAACCCGCTGCACCTGATCGGCCCGGGCGTGTCGATCCTGCGGTCTCGCTCGTCGAAGTGGATGCTCGAGAAGCTGGGGCGCGAGGGCGTGCCGGTCGTGGCGATCCACGGCGACCGGGACATCGTGGTGCCGCTCGCCACCGCCCGCAGTGCGGCCAAGCTCGCCGGCGGCGGCGTGGTCGTCGTCGAGGGCGGACGCCACTCCTGGCTGCTGAAGGACCCCGAGACCCTGCCGGCGATCCTCCGGGAGATGTTCGACGCGCCGAGCAGCATCGAGGCCCGCAACCGGGACTTCGCCGAGCTGGGCCTTGCCCCCGACGCCTCGCTCGACGAGATCGAGGCCGCCTTCTACGAGCCCGACGCTCCGGTCCTCGCCCTCACCCCCGACATCGACCTCGACTCGATCAAACCCGGCCCGAGGCGACCCCGCTACCGCTGGCACGTCGACATCCCCGCGTAGGTCCCCGACGCTGCGAGCCGATGACACCCATTAGGGCGAACAACGGTTCGGGGGCTACGATGGTCCGCTGTGCCCAGACGGGGCACGTCCGCTCCTGGGCAGGCAGAGCACCTGCGGTCTGAGGGGCCGGGTCCGAAACCCAAGAGGAACAGAAGAACACGTGTCTGAGATCATCGATCGCCAGAAGCCCGAGGTCATCGGGGAGCACCGCCTCCACGAGACCGACACCGGGTCCCCCGAGGTGCAGATCGCGCTGCTCACCAAGCGCATCAACCACCTCAACGAGCACCTCAAGGTGCACAAGAAGGACCACCACAGCCGGCGTGGCCTGCTGATGCTGGTGGGTCGTCGCCGCAACCTGCTCGACTACGTCAAGAACAACGACGTCGAGCGGTACCGCACGATCATCGCCACCCACGGCCTGCGCCGCTAGGTCCGAAGCTCTGCACGAGCGGCCCTCCGGGGCCGCTCGTGACGTTTCGCAGAGCACACGTTCGCAACACCCAAACCCAATCGGCGGGTTCCACGAGGTCAGTTGTCAGTCGCCCATCGCTCGGCCATCGGGGTCGGGAGGTCGTCGACTGGGAACTGGCTGGCGGGGATCTGCCGCACACCGGAGCACACGGCTCCAGAGGAGAAAGCCAGATGGCTGAAATCAGCGTTTCCGGTCCCGTTTCGGGGACCGACAAGACCCTCACCCTCTCGACCGGGGTCTACGCCCCGCAGTCGCAGGGTGCGGTCGTCGCCAAGATGGGCAACACCCAGGTCCTGGCCACGGCCAACGGCGCGAAGGAGGTTCGCGAGGGCACCGACTTCTTCCCGCTGACCATCGACGTCGAGGAGAAGGCGTACGCCGCGGGCAAGATCCCCGGCTCGTTCTTCCGCAAGGAGGGCCGTCCCTCCGACAACGCGGTGCTCGTGTGCCGCCTGATCGACCGTCCGCTGCGCCCGTCGTTCCCGAAGGGCTTCCGCAACGAGACCCAGGTCGTCATCACCGTCCAGGGCGCCGACCAGGAGAACCCGTACGACGTGGTCGCCATCAACGCCGCCTCGGCGTCGCTGATGCTCACCGGTCTCCCGTTCGAGGGTCCCATCGGCGGCGTGCGCCTGGCCTACAGCCAGGACGGCCAGTGGATCCCGTACCCGACCTTCGAGGAGCAGGACGAGTCCACGTTCCAGATCGTCGTGGCCGGCCGTGAGGTCGACGGCGAGATCGCGATCATGATGGTCGAGGCCGGTGGCACCGAGAAGGCCTGGAGCTACTACGAGGACGGCGCCCCCAAGGTGACCGAGTCGGTCATCGCCGGCGGCCTCGACGCCGCCAAGGTCTGGATCGCCGAGTCGCTCGCCCTCCAGAACGAGCTCGTGTCGAAGGTGGGCCGCAAGGCGCCCATCGCCTGGGAGAACCAGATCGACTACTCCGACGAGATCGAGGCTGCCGTCGCCGCCTTCACCGACAAGGCCAAGGCCGCCAACGTCATCGCCGACAAGACCGAGCGCAACGCCGCCAACGACGTCCTCAAGGCCGAGGTCGTCGCCGAGCTGACCGGCGAGGGCAAGGCCTTCGAGGGCCAGTCCCGCCAGGTGAAGAGCGCCCTCAAGGAGCTCACCAAGTCGGTCATCCGCCAGCGGGTCATCGACGAGGGCGTCCGCATGGACGGCCGTGGCGTCACCGATCTGCGCCCCGTGTCGGCCCAGGTGGGCCTCATCCCCACGGCGCACGGCACCGGCCTGTTCCAGCGTGGTGAGACCCAGGTCCTCAACGTGTTGACCCTCGGCCTGCCGAAGATGGACCAGCTCCTCGACACCGTCGACCCGGTGACGAAGAAGCGCTACATGCACCACTACAACATGCCGCCCTACGCCAACGGCGAGACCGGCCGCATGGGTGGCACCAAGCGCCGCGAGGTCGGCCACGGTGCGCTCGCCGAGCGGGCCCTGCTGCCCCTCGTCCCGAGCCTGGAGGAGTGGCCCTACGCCCTCCGCCTCGTGTCCGAGGTCATGAGCTCCAACGGCTCCACCTCCATGGGCTCGGTCTGCGCCTCGTCGCTGTCGCTCATGGACGGCGGCGTGCCGCTCAAGGCGCCGGTCGCCGGCATCGCCATGGGCCTCATCGCCGAAGAGGGCAAGTACGTCACCCTCACCGACATCCTCGGCTCCGAGGACGCCTTCGGCGACATGGACTTCAAGGTCGCCGGCACGAGCGAGTTCGTGACCGCCCTCCAGCTCGACACCAAGATCGAGGGCCTGCCCTCCGAGGTGCTCGCTGCGGCGCTCGAGCAGGCCAAGGTCGCCCGCCTCGAGATCCTCGACGTGATGAACGCCGCCATCCCGGCCCCCCGTGAGGAGGTCGGTGCCTCGGCGCCGAAGATCATCAGCTTCGAGATCCCGATCGACAAGATCGGCGAGATCATCGGCCCGAAGGGCAAGGTCATCAACGCCATGCAGGCCGAGACCGGCGCCGACATCTCCGTCGACGACGACGGCATGGTCGGCACGGTGTCCATCGGCTCCACCGACATGGGTGCGGTGCAGGAGGCGGAGCGCCAGATCCGCCTGATCCTGAACCCGCCGTCGGCCGAGGTCGGTGCCACCTACCCGGGCCGGGTCGTGAACATCACCAAGTTCGGTGCGTTCGTGAACATCCTCCCGGGCCGCGACGGCCTCGTCCACATCTCCAAGATGGGCGGCGGCAAGCGCATCGAGAAGGTCGAGGACGTCCTCGAGCTCGGTCAGGAGATCGAGGTCAAGGTCGACGACGTCGACCCCAACGGCAAGGTGTCCCTGACCCCCGTGACCCCGCTGGTCCCCGGCGGCGGCGAGGGCGGCGACGCCCCGGCCGGCGGCTCCGACGACGCCGCGGCGTCCGAGGGCGGCAGCTCGGCTCCCAAGCGCGAGACCGTGTCCTTCGAGGACGCCTTCGACGCCGAGGTGCGCGAGGAGTTCGGTGACCTCGGTCCCGGTTCCGAGCGCCCCGGTGGCAACGGCGGCGGTCGCTCCGGCGGCCGTGGCGGTCGCGACGGCGGTCGTCGTGGCGGCGGTCGTCGCTGACCCGACCGTGCCCCGAAGGTCCGGCCACCGTGCCTGACCTGCACGTTCCGTAGTACCCGTCGGTCCCGGCCTCTGGCTGGGACCGACGGCGTTTTCCCCTCCACCCTTGAGCGAGACCCCGTGACCATCCAGCGCACCGACCTCCCCTCCGGACTCACCGTCGTCACCGAGGCGATGCCGGGCTCGCGTTCGGCGAGCTTCGGCTGCTGGGTGCGGGTGGGGGCTCGCGACGAGGTCGACGAGCTGGCGGGCGCCTCGCACTTCCTCGAGCACCTGCTCTTCAAGGGCACCGAGACCCGGTCCGGGCGCGAGATCTCCGAGGCGATCGAGGCGGTCGGCGGCGAGCTCAACGCCCACACCGCGCACGAGCACACCGCCTTCTACGCCCGGGTGCCGGCCGAGGCGGCGGACGTGGGCCTCGGCCTGCTGTGCGACGTGGTCACGTCACCGGCGTTCGACGTCGACGACGTGGAGTCCGAGCGCCAGGTGATCCTCGAGGAGCTGCACCTCGCCGAGGACGAGGGCGACGACCGGGTCATGTCGCTCGCCCACGAGGCGCTGTGGGGCGACCACCCGCTGGGCCGCGAGGTGCTCGGCACCCTCGAGACCATCGACGGGATGGAGCGCGACGCCATCGCCGCGTTCTTCGAGCACCACTACCACCCGGCGAACCTCGTGCTGGTCGCGGCCGGGGCGGTCGACCACGACGCCGTGGTCGCGGCGGGGGAGCGGTTCCCGGACCGCCCGGCGAGCGAGCGTCCGCCGCGGACGGCGCCCGACGGCCCGATCCCGGTCCGCGGCCGCATGCTGCTGCGCCGACCGTCCGAGCAGGCCCACCTGTGCGCCGTGTGGCCGGCCCTCGCGTCCGATGACCCGGACCGCTACGCCCTCGGCGTGTGCAACCAGATCCTGGGCGGCGGCCTGTCGAGCCGGCTGTTCCAGGAGATCCGCGAGGAGCGGGGCCTGGCCTACACCGTGTTCTCCTCGGTGGCGTCGTTCTCCGACACCGGCTCGCTGGCGGCCTACGTGGGCACCGGGGCCGAGCGGGCCGACGAGGTGCGCAAGCTGCTGCTGGAGATCACCGCCGAGCTGGTGGCCGACGGGGTCACCGAACGGGAGTGGGAGGTGGCCCGCGGCTACCTCGAGGGCTCCTTCCTGCTCGGCCTGGAGGACAGCGGCAGCGTCATGGCCCGCCTCGGCAACCACGTGTGCTCCCGAGGGCGCGTCACCGCCGTCGAGGAGCAGCTGGCCAAGCTCCGCGCCGTCACCCCCGACGAGGTGGCGGCGGTCGCCCGGCGGGTCCTGGCCGATCCGCCCACGGTCTGTGGCGTGGGGCCGCTCACCGAGGACGACCTCGGCGGGTGACCACCGCTGGTCCGGTCGGGTGATCCCGGCCGACGCGGCGTGACGAGACCGCCACGCCGCCGAGTGCCGCCGCTCGGACGGCCGTAGATTTGGCGCCGCATGGGAGCTGACCACCGAGCGCGCTGGGCGCACCGGCCCGGCCTCGACGGGCTGCGCGGCCTGGCGGTCGTGGCCGTCGTGGCGTACCACCTCGGGTACCTGCACGGCGGCTTCCTCGGGGTCGACGTGTTCCTGGTCCTCTCCGGCTACCTGATCACCGGCCTGGCGCTGGGCGAGATCGGCGAGACCGGCCACCTGTCGCTGCGGGCCTTCTGGGGCCGCCGGGTCCGCCGCCTCGTGCCCGCCCTGCTCGTGGTGGTGCTGGTGGTGACGCTGGTGGCGCTCGCCATCGGCTGGCCGCGGGACCAGCTCGACGCGCTGGGCTGGGACGGCGTCGCCACGCTCACGTGGTGGGCCAACTGGCGCCAGGCGCACGGGGCGTCGTACTGGGCCAGCGGCGAGAACCTGTTCCGCCACGCCTGGAGCCTGTCGATCGAGGAGCAGTTCTACCTGGTGTGGCCGATCGTCCTCGTGGGCGCGGCGGCGCTCGCCCGCCGTGCGAAGCGGTCGGTCGTGCCGATCGTGGGGGCCATCGCCCTGGCCGGCGCCGTCGCCAGCGCGGCGTGGCACCTCGTGCTCGCCCACCGCATCGCCACCGAGGACCTCTCCCGCGTCTACGTCGGCACCGACGCCCGGGCCCTCGCCCCGCTGCTCGGCTGCGCCCTGGCCTGCCTGCTGTCGGGCCGGCGGCCCACCGCGGTGGCGGCCGGTCCGGTGGGCCGGGTCCTCGGCGCCGTCGGCGGGGTGGCGCTGATCGTGCTCTTCGTCGGGGCCGAGGTGGCGTCGCCGGCGCTGTACCGCAACGGGATCCTGGTCCTCGCCTCGCTGGCGGCCGTGGCCGTCGTGGCCCGGTCGAGCGCCCTGCCGTCGGGCGACCGCTCGGTGCTCGGATGGGCCGTCACCGCCGACGCGACCCGCTACCTCGGGTCGCGCTCCTACGCGATCTACCTGTGGTCCTGGCCCATCCAGGTCCTGGTGCGGTTCCAGTGGCCGGACCTGCCGAAGGCGCTGGTCGCCGTGGTCACGGTCGTGGCGTCGCTGGCGCTGGCCGAGCTCAGCTTCCGCTACCTGGAGGACCCGATCCGGCGCCGCACCGGCTGGGCCCGGCGGGCCCGGATCCGGCGGCCGGCGTGGGGCGCGGTGGCGCTCAGCGCCGTCACGGTGCTCGTGGTCGCGTTCGTGCTCGCCGTGCCGCCGCCGCTGCACCAGCGGGTCGATTCCGCGGAGGCGGCCCAGCAGGCCCTGCGCCCGCCCGTGACCCAGCCGCAGTCGACCACCTCGGTGCCGCCGGGGGAGCCGGAGCCGCTGCGGGTCATGGTGATCGGCGACTCGGTGGCCTGGACCGTCGGCTACTACAAGCCGACGCCGCTGCCCGACGGCATCGCCTCGATCGACTCCCGCGCCATCATCGGCTGCGGCCTGCTCTCGTCGGAGGGGTGGGGGTACCCGCAGGGCGGACCCGACGGGCCCATCGTCCGCCCGGGCAGCGGCACGTGCACGAAGGCGCCGGAGGCCGAGGCGCTGGGCCTGGCCGGCAACCCCGACGTGGTGCTGACGTTCCCGGGGTCCTGGGAGTGGTCGAAGGCCGAGGCGCCCGACGGCCGCACGGTGCCCGCGCAGTCGCCCGAGATGGCCGACCTCCTCGCCAGCAGGCTGAAGGCCCGGGCCGAGGCGGCCAACGCCGTCGGCGCCCGGTTCGTGATCGTGGCGTTCTCGTGCCCGGGCGCCGAGGCCGCGGGCGTGCGCAGCGAGCCGGCCTTCCTGCGCTGGATCAACGGGGTGCTCGCGGACGTGGTGGAGGAGGTGCAGGACGACGGCGGCGATGCCCAGCTCCTCGAGCCCACCGACGAGGTCTGCGTCGACGGCGATCCGCTCGGCCAGCCCACCGACGCCAAGCGGGTGGCCACCGCCGACGAGGTCCACGTCGCCTCCTGGGAGGGCGGGTCCTGGATCTGGAACGAGTGGCTCGCGCCGGCCCTCACCTCGTCTCGCTGAGCCGGGCGCGGGGCGGAGGAATTCGTCCGTCGGACGGCTCGTGTTCAGGCCGCGGCCACCTGGGCACCACCTGTCCGTCGCCCGCCGCTGCGACGCTGCCGCCGTGGATCGACGCAAGTTCCTCCAGTACGGCACGGCAGCGGGCATCACGGTGGCGATCGGGTCGGGTCCGCTCGGCGCCTTCGCCCGCGGATCGCGGCCACCGGTGCGCTCGGTGGCGACGGGTCGGGCGTACACCCCGGTCGCCGCGTTCCCGTCCGGGGTGATCTCGGGTGACCCGCTGAGCGACGGCGTGGTCCTGTGGACCCGCATCGACCCTGCGACCGCGGGTGCCGGCATCGACGTCGCCTGGGAGGTCGCCACCGACGCGGCGTTCGGGCCGGGGACGGTCGTGGCGTCGGGGACCGAGACCACGACGGCATCCTCGGACCACACCGTGCACGCCGAGGTCTCCGGCCTCTCCGCGGCCACCACGTACTGGTACCGGTTCACGGCGGGCGCCGAGACCAGCCCGGTCGGGCGCACGCGCACCCTGCCGTCGGGGTCGGTCGAGCGCCTGCGCATCGCCTACTTCTCGTGCGAGCGCTTCGTGCACGGCTACTACACGGCCCACGCCGACCTGGCGTCGCTCGCGCTCGATCCGGCGACCGACGTCGACCTGGTCGTCTGCCTCGGCGACTACGTGTACGAGGCCGGGCCCGCCGACGAGGTCACCGTGCCGGGCCGGGTCGATCCCGACGCCGCCCAGGTCACGATCGAGGACTTCCGCCGGCAGTACCACCGGTACCGCACGGACCTGGACCTCCAGGCGGTGCACGCGGCCTACCCGTTCGTCGGGATCTTCGACAACCACGACGGCATGTCCAGGCCCGCTGATCCGTCGGGACCCGGCGCGATGGCCGCCTTCTTCGAGCAGATGCCCGTCCGGGTGGACGGCGCCGAGCCCACCCGCCAGTACCGGTCGTTCGTGCTCGGCGACCTCGCCGAGGTGTTCCTGCTCGACGAGCGCCAGTACCGCGACCCGGAGCCGTCGGACGAGTCCGGCAATGCCATCGGGACGACGTCGATGGACCAGCCCGAGATGGTCGAGCCGGGGCGCACCATGCTCGGCGCTGCCCAGCTCGACTGGCTGAAGGGCGGCCTGGCGGGGTCCGGGGCGGCGTGGAAGATCATCGGCAGCCAGCTGATGTTCGCCCCGCTGCGATCGCAGGTGTTCCCGGAGGCGCAGGACGACGACCTGCAGCGCAACGCCGGCCGCTACGTGAACCTCACCCAGTGGGACGGCTACCAGGCCGAACGGCGGATCCTCGTCGACCACATCCACGACGCCGGCGTCGAGGACGTGATGGCCATCGCCGGCGACACCCACTTCTGGACCACGTCGGAGATCCCCAAGGACTACGACGACCCGACGTCGCCGCTCGTGCTGACGGAGTTCGGCGGCAGCTCGATCACCTCGGCCAACGCCGGCGAGATGAAGGACCTGCCGGGCAACGAGGTGATCCGGCCGGTCGTGGCAGGCGCCAACCCGCTGACCCTCCGGTACATGGAGGCCGAGACCCACGGCTACGGGCTCATCGAGCTGGCGTCGGCGAAGGCATCCGTGGCCTACCGGTCGCCGGCATCGATCACCACGGCGACGTCGACCACCGCGGTGCTCGCCCGCTTCGAGGTCGAGCGGGGCACGGCCACGGTCGTGATGGTCGAGGGCGAGGGCTTCATGCCCCGCCCCGATCCCGAGGACCCGACCGACCCCACGGATCCCGCGGGCGACCCCGAAGCCGCCCCGGCGGACGCCGTCGCCGGGAGCCCCAGCTACACCGGCTGATCCCGACCGGGGCTACTCGCCGGTGGTGCCGTCGAGGAGCTCGCGGAGGACGTCGAGGTGCCCGAGGTGGCGGGCGGTCTCCTCGATCATGTGCACGAGCACGTACCGCAGGGTGAAGGGCGGGTGCTGGGTGTCGGCGCCGACGTGGTCGAGGTCGTACCGGGCCGCGATCTGCCGGGCTCGCTCGCAGGCCTCGCGGTAGCGGGCCACCTGGTCGGCGAACGGCTCGGTGAGCGCGGAGTGGAACTCCCAGTCGCGGTCGGCCTCCCAGTCGACGTCGGCCCACCAGGGGAGCGGTGCCTCGCCGGCGAGGTCTTCGGCGAACCACGAGTCCTCGACCAGGGCGAGGTGCTTGACCAGGCCGGCGATCGACGTCGACGACGCCAGCGGCGTGGCCACCGCGAGGTGCTGGGCGATGCCGTCGACCTTGGCCAGCACCCCGGTCCGGTACCACTCGAGCATCCCCTCGAGCAGCTCCCGCTCGCCGGCGGTCTTCGGCGTCGGGAACCGCCGGAAGCCGGTGTCGGTGCGCTCGATGCCGCGCTCGGCCGCCGAGCGCTCGATGCAGAGCTCGTTCCCCTCCGGGTCGGCGAGCACCGCCCAGCCGGTGCCGTCGTCCTTGCGGTGGTCGGCCACGAGCGTGCCGCCGAGCGCCAGGACCCGCTCGACCTCGTCGTCGCGGAGCGTCGACGGGCGCAGGTCGAGGTGCACGCGGTTCTTGACCGCCTTCGCCTCGGGTACCGGGACGAACAGGAGCGCGGGGTGCAGGCCCCTCGGGTCGATCAGGTACGCCTCGGGGTCGTCGGGTGCGTTCGGGTTCTCGGGGTGGTCGGCGTAGCCGAGGACCTCGGACCAGAACCGGGCGAGCAGGTAGGGGTCACGGCAGTCGACCGTGATCGTGGCGATGGAGGAGGGCATCGGGTCCTTGGTGGAGGGGTCAGCGGTCCACGGGGTGGTCGTGGTCGACCTCGAACGTCGACCGCGTGGCCGGCACCCCGGCGGCGCCATCCTCGCGGGTCCGCACCGCGAGCACCTGGTGGATTGCGGTGCGGTTCTCCTCGAAGCCGATGGCGCACCCCGCCAGGTACAGCCGCCACACCCGCGCCCGTCCCGGGCCGACGAGCCGTTGGGCCTCGTCCCAAGCCCCTTCCAGGTTGGTCACCCAGGCTCGGAGCGTGAGCGCGTAGTGCTCCCGGAGGGAGTGCACGTCGCGCACCTCGAGGCCGACGCGCTGCATGGCCGACACCACCGTGCCCACCTCAAGGAGCGCAGCGTCGGGGAAGACGTAGCGGCCCATGAACGAGCGGGGGCTCACGCCGCTGCGGTCGTCGGGGTTCGGGCGGGAGATGGCGTGGTTGAGGACGCGGCCTCCCGGGCGGACGAGCGCGTGGAGGTCCACCAGGTACTCGGCCATCTGGTCCTCGCCCACGTGCTCGAACATGCCGATCGAGCTGATGGCGTCGAACGGGCCGTCGGTGATGTCTCGGTAGTCCTGGATCCGGATCTCGACCTGGCGCGCGAGGCCGGCGGCGTCGACCCGGGCCTGCGCCAGCTGGGCCTGGGCCTCCGAGATGGTGATCCCGACCACCTTGGCGCCGTGGTGCAGGGCGGCGTGCATCGCCATCGACCCCCACCCGCACCCCACGTCGAGGAGGCGCATCCCGGGACCGAGCCCGAGCTTGCGGCTGATGAGCTCGTACTTCGCCTCCTGCGCCGCCTCGAGCGTGAGGCCGTCCTCGTACCAGTACGCGCAGGAGTAGGTCATCGAGGGGCCGAGCACGAGCCGGTAGAAGTCGTTCGACACGTCGTAGTGGTGGGCGATGGCCTCGGCGTCGCGGCGCCGGGTGTGCAGCTGGCCGTGCGGGCGCGACTCCTCGTCGGGGATCGGAGGGCGGCGGCCGAGCAGGCCGAGGCGCCGCAGCGTGCCCAGGAGCCGCAGGCGCTCGCGCCGGGTGAGGCGGAGCGACACGTCCTCGTCGGGTCGGCCGAGCTGGCTGCGCAGCGCGAGCAGGTCGAACACGTCGCCGTCGACGTCGAGCGCGCCCGACACGTGCGCCCGCGCCAGGCCCAGCTCACCCGGCGACCACAGGAGGTGCTGGAGCGCGACGGCGCTGTGCAGCTCGATGGTGACCGAGGCATCCGGAGGGCCGATGCGGCTCCCGTCCCAGGCGCGCACGGCGATGCGCGGGTCCGGGCCGAGCACGGCGCGCACCAGCGGGGCGAGCTCATCGGCCACGGGGGTCGGTCGGGTGGAGGAACGGGCCATGGGTGCCCTCCGTTCGAACGGGTGGCGACCAGTCTTGTCCCGCATCGCGCCGCTTGCATCCGGCATCAGGGCGATGGGACATCGGCCATACTGCGGACAGGCCGTGGATCCGAGCGGCCGCCACGCGCAAGGAGCGGGACATGGGGTTCCTCGACAAGGTGAAGGCTGGCGCCGAGCAGGCGATCCAGTCGGGCCAGCAGGCCCTCCAGCAGGGCCAGGACAAGCTCGACGAGGTCCAGGCCAAGAAGAAGGCCGACGGGCTGCTCCGCGACCTCGGTGCGTGGCACTACGCCATCGCCACCGGCCGAGACGAGGGTGATGCGGCCGACGAGATCGCCCGCATCACCGCCGAGCTGCAGGCCCACGAGGCCGAGAACGGCCCGATCGACGTCGGACGCAAGGAGGAGCCGCCTCCGCCTCCGCCTCCGCCGCCCGCACCCCCGACCGGTGCCGCGCCGCCGCCTCCGGGCGCGGTGCCGCCTCCTCCGGGTGAGGTCCCGCCGCCGCCCCCGCCCGGGGCCGTGCCGCCTCCGCCGGCTCCCGGGTCGGTGCCGCCTCCTCCGGGTGAGGTCCCGCCCCCGCCGCCCGCTGGCGGGTCGTTCTGATGGCGATCACCGTCGGGGTCTTCGGCGCGGCCGGACGCATGGGCTCCACCGTGTGCCGGGCCGTCGCCGACGACCCCCAGCTCGAACTGGTCGCCGCGGTCGATCCGGGCGCCGCCGGCGTCCCCGTGCGGTCGGCGGCGGGCGTCGACGCCGACTTCGAGGTGGCCGGCAAGGCCGAGCACCTCGATGTCGTGCCACAGGTGATGGTCGACTTCACGCACCTCGAGGCGGCACGGGAGAACGTCGCCTGGTGCGCCGCCCAGGGTGTCCACGCCGTCGTCGGGACCACCGGGTTCTCCGAGGACGACCTGGCGCGCTTCCGGGCCGGCTTCACCTCCAGCAACTGCCTCATCGCCCCCAACTTCGCCATCGGGGCGATCTTGATGATGCGCTTCGCCGAGCTGGCGTCGCCGTGGTTCGAGACCGCCGAGGTGCTCGAGTTCCACCACGACGCCAAGGTCGACTCACCGTCGGGCACCGCGATGCGGACCGTCGAGCGCATGGCCGCGGCCAGCAGCGACTGGGCACCGGACCCCACCACCACCGAGGTCGTCGACGGCGCCCGGGGCGGCGACGGCCCCGGTCACATCCGCATCCACGCCATCCGGATGCGCGGCATGGTCGCCCACCAGGAGGTGGTGCTCGGCACCACCGGCCAGACCCTCAGCATCCGCCACGACAGCTACGACCGGAGCTCGTTCATGCCCGGCGTCGTCCTCGCCGCCCAGCGCATCGCCGAGCACGACGGGGTCGTCGTGGGCCTCGACGCGTACCTCGACCTGTAGCCGTCGATGGGCGACGCGGGCTACGGGGACACGTTCGATGCGCGAGGCGGCCGCTACGACGACGCCATGGGGCGGTGGCCGTCGGTGCGCGACGAGGAGTTCGCGTTCGTCATCGACCTGGTCGACCCCCGGCCCGGCGAGACGCTGATCGACGTCCCGTCGGGCGGTGGCTACCTGGCGGACCGGGTGCCCGCGGGCGTCGTGGTCATCGCGGTCGAGGCGTCGGAGGCCTTCATCGAGCGCGGCCGCCAGCGCGGCGTGCGGGCGGTGGCCGCCGGGCTGCGCGGCGAGGGCCTGGCGCCGGCCCATGCCGACGTCGTGCTGTCGCTCGCCGGCATGCACCACGAGGACGACCACGACGAGCTCCTCGCCGCCTGGACCGGGCTGCTTCGGCCCGGCGGACGCCTCGTCGCCGCCGACGTGGTGGCGGGTTCCGCTGAGGCCGTGTTCCTCGACGGGTTCGTGGGGGAGTGGACCGCCACCGGGCACGCCGGCCACTACTTCGGCGACGACCTCCGGGACCTGGCCGAGGCGGCCGGTCTGGCC
>Ga0182736_1001234_pt1 | contig 26796 bp, 20 predicted proteins | sample eDN5th30CKraftBY_FD_128882 | JGI IMG/M metagenome (GOLD analysis project Ga0182736, IMG submission 128882) | Enriched backyard soil microbial communities from Emeryville, California, USA - eDNA 5th pass 30_C Kraft BY (version 2) (version 2) | ecosystem: Environmental > Terrestrial > Soil >...
ATGTGACGGTTGACGTGACGTTGATCGTGCCGATCGCGATGGAGGAGAAGCTGCGCTTCGCCATCCGCGAAGGCGGCCGCACCGTCGGCGCCGGCATCGTCGCGTCAATCACGGAATAAGAAGCGGCGGAAGCGCAGGCTTCCCATATTCGAATGGCGGCCCAGGGGCCGCCATTCCGCGCCGCAAATGCGCAAAAGTACTTGAAGCGTGGCGCATGAGCGACTAGGAAACGGTCGTCGCGCCACGCGGCGAAGGGGTATAGCTCAGTTGGTAGAGCGGCGGTCTCCAAAACCGCAGGTCGCGGGTTCAAGCCCTGCTGCCCCTGCCAAAATCTCCAGGAAAAATCTGTGCCTTAGGTGCTTCCGTTGCTTAGATCGGCGCCGGAAATCAGCCTTTGCATGCCTTTTGCACAGATCTGCATGTGCGCAGGGAATGTCTTGTCGTGCAATGGCAGCTCAGTTTGGCATAGCTATGTCACTCACGGCCAATTCGCGAAATCGCATGGATAATCCGTCCCAGAACGGTGGTTGGCAGGCCACTGCTCATGGGTTGCCGTCATAGGCTGGGCCTGCCGATTTCACCTGACCCTTCATCCGCATCGCCGTGACAACTGTCGGAAGCTTGTTACAGTGATGGGTAACAAGGACGGACCTAGTGAGAGGCGAATCCATGAAGACCACGCGGAGGGGATTCCTCAAGTTTACCGCCTCGGGCATAGCGGTTACGATCGCGCCGATCGGGTCAGCCCGGGCGGCATTGTTCGAGGATACGATTCACGCGGCGCCCGTTTCGCCTGAGACGGGGCAGTTGAAGCGGCGGATGGATGGCGTCGCGAAGGTGACGGGCGGAAAAGTCTTCGCCCGCGATATTCGCGCCCGCGACATGCCGGGCTGGCCCGCCGAGCAGGCCCACGCCTTCATGATCTGGGCCGACCGGGCGGATGCTGCATTTACCGGCCTCGATCTCTCGGTGCTCGGACCGGATCTCCAGCCGGACGTCATTGTCACCGCCGAGGATACGCAACGCGCCAATCTCGATTTCTACGACCCCTTCACCTTCGGCGACCTGATGCTTCTGCCGGAAGGGCAGGTGCCGCTGTTCCTCGGTCACCCGCTTGCAATTCTCATCTACAACGACTTTGCCCGCTTCGCCGTGGCAAAGCGGACCTACAAGGTGAATCGGGCCAAGGTCGTCCAGTTCGCGGATCCGTCCGGCCCCGTCGAGCGCGACCCGTTCGCCACCTTCCGTTTCGTGCGGGTCGAAGGCGCCGGCAGCGATGAAAGGGATGCCTTCAATCCCGTCGATGACGGCTATGTCTTCGCCGAATATGTCGACCATCAGCCCAAATGGCCGACTGCTGACGTCAATGGCGACGTGATGGCGCGCGGCATGCATTATGCGGACAGGATCCGCGACGAACTGTCGACACCGCCTGCCGGCTGGCATGTGATCGAACGCGAATATTATTCGCCCTTCATCGATGCGGCGGCATTGGAACCGGACAATTGCAATTGCTGGTTTGACGAGAAAGCCGGCAGGCTGGAAATCGTCATGGCGAGCCAGAGCCCGCACGAAGTGATGACCGGCACGGCCGCGATGCTCGAAAAGAGCACCTTCGCGGTCGGCGAGATAAAGGGCCACCCTGCCTACACGGTTGGCTACGGGACCAAGGAGCATAGTCCTTTTCCCTATTACGGCATCGTTGCCGCGCTGCACGCCAAGGGCCGGCCCGTCCGGCTTGCGCTCGACCGGGAAGAACATTTCCAGACGTCGATCAAGCGCCATCCGGTGCGTATGAAATACCGTCTCGCCGTGGACCGGGAGAGCCTTAAATTCCAGTCCTTCGCAGGCGACCTCGATCTCGATGGCGGTGGCCGGCAGAACTACACCACACCCGTCACGCAGGTCGCTGCCGGCGCCGCCCAGGGGATCTACTATCTGCCGAAGAACGACATCGCCGCGGTCGGCCGCTCCTCGCGAGCCCCGCATGCCGGCTCCGTGCGCGGCTTCGGATCGCTGGAAGCGCAGATAGGCACGGAGATGCTGATCGAGGAACTGGCCGAGGAACTCGGCGTGGACCCGATGGAACTGCGCCATGTGAATGCACTTGAAAATGGCGAGCGCAATAGCGCCGGCGTCGTGCCGCTCGGGTTGAGCCGCATGAAGGAAATGATCGAGGCCGATCGCTCGCATCCGGTCTGGGCCGACCGCGAGGCACGGAAAAAGGAGTTCGAGGCCGCGCATCCGGCACTCAAATACGGCGTGGGCTATGCGATTGCGAAGAAGGGATTCGGCAATTCCAACGAGGGTGTCGCAGCGGCGATTTCGCTCACCCGCGAGGGCAAGGTCAAGCTGCGCCATATCGCCGTCGAGATCGGGACCGGCTCCGTTTCCACCCAGGCGCTGATCTGCTCCCGCTGGTTCGGCAAGCCGGCGGATGAAACAGAAAGCGCCGTTCTCGACTGGGGGCCATTGGACATGTTCGTCACCATGAGCCCCTTCGTCATGGACAAGGCGCATCAGGACGAGATGCTGCAGGATCCGCGCTGGACCCCCGCTTTCGCATCGGCCTCCAGCGCCACCAACAGCGTCTTCTATTTTTCACATGGCACGCATGAAGCCGGACGAGTGATCCACGAGCGCGGCATCGTGCCCGCCGCAGCCGCATTATGGGGCATCGCGCCGGAGCAAGTCGCTGAGGCCCGTTGGCAGGATGCGGCATTCGCCCTGCCGGACGGCCGCAAGCTGACGCTGGAAGAGCTTGCCGCCAAGGCCCATGAAATGGGCGTCGTCACAGGCGCGATGGTTCATGCATTCGACCGCTGGGGCTGGGCGGAAGCCGATTTCGAGATCCAGGGCGAAACATCGCGCCGTCCGATAGATGGCCTGGCCATCCAGGCCGGGTCCGAGGCCTGGCAGCGGATCGAACGGCGGAATGTCCACTACATGGATCCGCAGCTCGACAATGCGAGCTGGTCGCGGTTCGCGCCGGTGTCGGCACTGGTCGAATTGAGCGTCAATCGCGGCACAGGGGAGGTGAGGCTGCTTTCCCATCATTCCACGCTCGATTGCGGACGCATCGTTGTGCCGGAATTCGTCTCCGGCCAGCTTCAGGGCGGTATCGGCATGTCGGTCGGCCACGCGCTCTATGAGGGCATGCCGCTTTACGAAGGCGGGCCGGGCCAAGGCAACTGGAACTTCAACCGCTACCGGCTGCCGCGTGGCAGGAATGTCGCGGTGTGGAACCAGACGGCCAACTATCTGCCGGTTTCGGCGGACGAGGATTTTCCCAAGGGCATAGCGGAAGTGGTGCAGATACCCACCATCCCGGCGATCGCGAATGCCGTCGCGCATGCGACGGGACGCCGGTTGCGTGAATTGCCGTTCACCGAGAACAAGATCAAAGAGGTGCTGTCATGAGCATTTCGACACGCGAGCTCAAGCTGACGGTCAATGGCGAGGCGTTCGGGCCGGTCGAAATTCCCGAAGAACTGATGATGATCGACTTCTTGCACGAATATGCCGGCCTCACCGGAAGCCGCTTCGGCTGCGGGCAAGGGCTGTGCCGCGCATGCACCGTCATCATAGACGAGGAAAATGGCATGAGCCGCGAAATGCGGACCTGCATTACCGGGGCGCATTATTTCAATGGCCGCTCGATCCGGACGGTTGAAGGCCATGCGAAGCGCGACGGCAACGGCGCGATCGAGGCGCTTTCACCGGTGCAGGAAGCCTTTCTGGACCATTTTTCGTTCCAGTGTTCCTATTGCACGCCGGGCTTCGTCAATGCGGCGACGGTGCTCATCGAACGGCTGCAGCGCGAGCCCGTGAGCCGCGATCAGGTGGAAAGCGTCATCGAGGAGGCACTCAACGACCATATCTGCCGCTGCACCGGATATGTGAGATATTACAGCGCGGTGCGCGAAGTGGTGATGAACACGCCGGGGCTGGTGACATAATGCGTTTTCTCAAATGGGCGGTCGTTTTCATCGTGCTGGCGGGGATCGTTGCGGCCACGGTCCCATTCTGGCCGGCCAAATCCACGTATGACGAGGCCGCCGCGCAAGCGACGCTCTCCTCAGACAAGGACGCGCTCATCGCGCGTGGCAAATATCTCGTCGCTGCGGCCGATTGCGTGGCATGCCATCAATCGCCGGACGGTGCGCCCTTCGCGGGCGGGCTGCCGATAGAGACGCCGTTCGGCGTGATCCACGGAACCAACATCACGCCGGATGCGGATAACGGGATCGGCGCCTATTCATCGGCAGACATGTATCATGCGATCGCGGACGGCATCCGCAAGGATGGCCAGTGGCTCTATCCAGCCATGCCATATGCCTCCTATCATGAGATACGTCAGGAAGACAGCGACGCCATCTATGCCTATCTGATGACGCAGACCCCGGTGAAGCGAGCCAATCCGGCCACCGGCCTGCCATTCCCCTTCAACCAGCGCTGGCTGCTCTCCTATTGGAACCTCGTCAATCCGAAGATTTCGATTGCCGATGCCACCTCCGGCTCGTCGGACCACAATGGTGCATATCTCACCGAGGTCCTTGGCCATTGCCAGGAGTGCCATACCCCCCGAAACCTCATGGGCGGGCTGAAGCTGGCCAGCGCCTATGAGGGCGGTGTGCTGGGCAAGGGCATCCTGGCGCCGAGCCTCACGCCCGCAGGCCTGGCCGAGCGCGGCTGGACGGCGGAGGATCTGCGCACCTTCCTGAAGGCAGGGATCGCACCCCAAGGAACCATGACGCTGGAGATGTTTCCGGTTCTGGACCATTCGACGCAATATCTGAATGAGGAAGACATCGCTGCCATTCAAGGCTACCTCACCGGCGAAACGCTGCCATCCCGGCAACCTTCCGAGGCCCCGAAACCCACCGATCCCGACGCCCACAAGCGCGGGCGCGACACTTATGTCGCCGTATGTGCCGGCTGCCATGGCATCGAGGGCGAGGGCAAACCTCACATCGCGCCGCCGATGACCACGAATACGAGCCTGAGGCTTGCCGATCCGTCAAACCTCCTCCACGTCCTTCTGGACGGCGTGCCCGAGCAGCATTACCCGAACGGTGAGGTCATGCAGGAAATGCCCGGCTTCGCCCAGACGCTTTCCGAACAGGAACTGATCGATCTCGCGAACTATATGCGCGTCGAATGGGGCGGCCAGCCTGCAATCCTGACGACCGAGACGCTGAGCGGCGACCTTGCGGTAAGCGCCCGCTAGGTCCGATGCCGCGTTAAGGGGATTGTCAGCCAGATGGGCTGAGATCGGGGAGGCAAGGCGCGCTCCGGTCTCCATTGTGGGGAATAGTCCGGCACAAGCCGCTGTCCTGCCGAAGTACGCTCCACCGGTGTTGGATAGTTTGCCGGCAATTGTCGGGCGTCCGCTCGAGCCGTCCGGCTGAACTGTAATATTCCTGTCATGTGGTGGCTCTAGTTGCTCGTTCCAGCGAGCCGGGGCGAGGGGGTTTCGGACGCTTTGCGGTGGCTATCCGGCCCCTCTCGAAACGAGCGCCATGCATTCACCCAACCCAACGAACGCGGCGTCGACGATCGCCGTGCAGGGACTGGACCAGTTCTATGGCGAAACGCCTGTGCTGCGGGGGATCGACCTGCGCCTCCAGCGCGGCAGGACGCTTGCGCTGCTGGGTTCATCGGGTTGCGGCAAGACCACGCTGCTGCGGCTGATCGCCGGCCTGCTTTCACCGACGCGGGGCTCGGTCAGTATCGAAGGCCGGGTGATGGCCGATGCAGCGACGGGGCTCTTCATTCCGCCCGAGAGGCGTGAGCTCGGCATGGTCTTCCAGGACTATGCCCTGTGGCCGCATATGACCGTCGCGGAAAATATCGGCTTCCCGCTCGAAATGCGCGGCATGCGCAAGGAGGAGCGGCAGCGGCGTGTGACGGCCGCGCTGGCGCGCGTGAGCCTGGAAACGCTGGCGGGACGCCGCCCCAGCGACCTTTCGGGCGGCCAGCAGCAGCGCGTCGCCATTGCGCGGGCGATCGTGGCCGAGCCGCGCATCGTGCTCTTTGACGAACCGCTGTCCAATCTGGACCGCGAATTGCGCGAGCAACTGGTTGGCGAGATCGCCCAGCTGGTCGCCGGGCTCGGCCTGACCGCGGTCTATGTGACGCACGACCATGCGGAAGCCTTTACCCTCGCGGACGAGGTCGCGGTCATGCAGGGTGGCGAGATCGCCCAGCTCGCTTCCCCGGAAACGCTGGTCGGCGCGCCGGCCAGCCTGGCGGTCGCCGAATTCCTCAAACTGGGCGCTGCCGCCGAGGCGCGCGCGCTGGAGGGCCGCTGGCATCTGGCCGGATCCGATATCGTCATCCCCGGTTCTCCCGACATGCCTCCATCAGGCAGCGCGCAGGTGCTGTTCGGGCGCAAGGCCCTGCGGCCCGTCGCCCCCGGCGACGGCGCGATGAACGGCACCGTCCTGCAGGCGCAGTTCCGCGGCGACGGCTATGCGCTGTCGGCGACGATCGACGGGACCACGCCGCCGGTCGTCGTCCAGATGACGAGCGAGACGCGTTTCCAGCCGGGCGAAAAAATCGGGCTTGGCGTCGAGCCCAGCGGTCTTCGCTGGTTTCCAGCGGGGGGATAACCAACCCATGACAAGGACATCCATCATGTTGAAATCAGCATTCGCGACGGCGCTGGTGATCGGCGCGCTGTCGGCCACCACCGCTTTCGCCGACGTCACCGTCTACACGGCAGGCCCCCAGAGCCTCATCGACAAGCTGTCGGAAGGCTTCACCAAGCAGACCGGCGTCAAGGTCAACGTCTTCCAGGCGACCACCGGCAAGGTCATGGCCCGCATCGAGGCCGAGGCTTCCAACCCGGTGGTCGACGTCGTGATCTCGGCTTCCTGGGATACGGCCACCGATTTCGCCAAGCGCGGCTGGCTCGTCGCCTATACCAGCCCGAATGCCGAGAAGGTTCCGGACTTCCTGAAGTCCGACACGGCTGTCGCGCAGGCGGTTTCCGGCCTCGGCATCGTCTGGAACACCAAGAGCGGAACGCCCAAGCCGGCCGATTGGGCAGATCTCGCCAAGCCGGAATACAAGGATCTCGTGAATATTCCCGATCCGGCGCAGTCCGGCTCCTCTTTCGAGCTGACCGCCGCGCTCGCCGCGCAGGACGACTGGCAGCTCTTCAAGGCGCTGAAGGCGAATGGCGCCATCATCGCCGGTGCGAATGCCGAAGCGCTCAATCCGGTGCTCCAGGGCGCCAAGGCCGCCGTTTTCGGCGCGGTGGACTACATCGCCCTGAACGCGCAGAAGAAGGGCGAAAGCGTCGAGGTGATCTTCCCGACATCCGGCACCGTCATCGCGCCACGTCCGATCATGATCATGAACTGGTCGAAGAACCAGGACGATGCGAAGAAGTTCGTCGACTACATGCTGTCCGATGAGGGCCAGAAGGCCGTTGCCGACCAGATGCTGATGCCGGCGCGCACCGACATCCCGGCCAGCCGTCCGCTGATCAGCGACCTCAGGCTGCTGAACTATGATGCAGCCGAGGTTTACGGCAAGCGCAAGGAAACGCTTGAAGCCGCCGCCGGCATCTTCAAGTAGGCCCTCCATGCGCATGGCAAAGGGAATAGGCGGCGTTCCCGCTGTCGTGTGGGTCGCAGCGGGCGGCCTCACGCTCCTCGTCGTCGTTCCCTTTGCCTTCGTCGTCCTGCAGGCGATATTTCCGGCGCTCGGATCTGGCTCTTTCGCGGCGCCGTTCTCGAACGTTGCCGCGACCCTGGCAAATCCGGCGCTGCTGCGCCTGGCGGGCAACACGGTGCTGCTCGGCATCGCCGTCGTCGTGGTTTCGGCGCTTCTGGCCGTCCCGCTGGGTGTGTTGCGCGCGCTGTTTCGCGTACCGTTTGCGCCGGTGTGGGACGTGCTCCTGCTCGTGCCGTTCATGATCCCGCCCTATATCGCCACGCTCGGCTGGATCATGACGTTCCAGCCGCGCGGCTATCTCGAACAGTTGGGAGGTTTCCACCTCGCTCCCTTCCTGTTCTCGGTGGCCGGCATGACCTTCATCATGGCCCTCAACACCTTTCCGGTCGTCTATTTCGCGGTGTCGCGGACGGTCGAGGCCGTCGGCGCCCGCTATTCGGATGTCGGGCGGGTCTTCGGGGCAACGCCGGCCCGCGCCTTCTGGCGCATCACGCTGCCGCTCGCCACGCCGGGGCTCGCGGCAAGCCTGCTCCTGGTCTTCGCCATGGCGATCGAGGAATATGGCACGCCCGCCGCTCTCGGCCGCCGCTCCGGGTTCGAGGTGCTGGTCAGCGGCATCGACCTGCGGCTTTCCGACTGGCCTATCGACCTGCCGGGAGCAGCCCTGTTATCGCTTCTTCTGGTCGGGCTCTCTTTTCTCGCCTTCCTGCTGCAGCGCCGGATCCTCACGCGGCGTTCCTTCGAAGCAGTCGGCGGAAAGCCGCAGAACAAGGACAAGCGCTCCCTCGGCCTTCTAACCGTGCCCGTGGTCGCCCTTTTCGCGCTGGTTTCGTTCCTGGCGACGGGCGTGCCGCTGTTTGCGGTTCTGGCGACCGCCATGCAGGGAACGATCTCGGGCGGCCTGACCCTCGACAATCTCGGCTTCCAGAATTTTCAGGCGATCTTCGACGATGCCGCCGGCGGCCTGCGCGCGCTCGGCCTCAGCCTGATGCTGGGTGTCGCCACCGCGCTCATCGCGGGGTTGCTGGGCGCGCTGTCTGCCTATGTAGTCATCAAGACGCGCACGCCGGGACGCCGTTTGATCGATACGCTGACCGTGCTGCCCAACGCACTGCCCGGCATCGTTGTCGCGGTGGGCCTCATCCTTGCCTGGAATCAGGCATGGCTGCCCGTCACGCCGTACAATACCGTGCTCATCCTGCTGTTTGCCTATTGTTGCATCCTGCTGCCGCATCCCGTTCGCTATACGCAGGCCGCATTGCTCCAGATAGGCGACAATCTCGAAGCGGCGGCGCGCGTGTCGGGCGCTAGCGGCGTGACGGCCTTGCGGCGCATTCTGCTGCCACTGATCATGCCAAGCCTGATTTCGTCGATGCTGCTGGTGTTCGCGGTCGCCTCGCGCGAACTGGTCGCCTCCATCCTCATCGCGCCGGTGGGCGTGCAGACTGTGGCGACCTTCATCTGGCGGCAGTTCGAGCAGGGCTCAATCGGGCTCGGCATGGCCATGGCCTTCCTGGCGATCCTGCTCACCACACTTCTGCCGCTTGTCGTCATCGGACTCTTGCGCACCAGCGTGGTGAAGTGAGCCGATAGCCAGGTGCAGCCGGACTATCCGGTCGGATCAGTCCTCCACGCCCACCATCACGTCGGATGCTTTGATGACGGCGGAGGCTTTGGCTCCGGCGGCGAGGCCGAGTTCCTTGACGGCGTCATTGGTGATTGACGCGGTGATGATGCTGCCGCCGCCGACGTCGATCCGGACATGGCTGGTAACGGCGCCGGTGATGATTTCGACCACGGTTCCGGATAGAACGTTGCGCGCGCTCAATCGCATGATATCTCTCCATCGTTGTACCGGAAGAAGGCTATCGCCTGAGCCGCGGGCCTGGCAAGTGACCGCAAGGGCCGCCATGCCGGCGAAGGCGAATATCGCATAAACATACCGTCGGCACTTGCATGCGGCTGCGTTCGTCTTTATGTAGGGCACACGGTCAGGTGGCGCGTTGAGCTGGAAACAGGCTTTGCGCGCCTTTGTCGCGTGGGTCGAATGCCTGTGATTCGGGTGTTCCGCAAGGCGGACTGTGACGAGGAAGCCCCGTCAAAAGGGGTGTGGACGACCGGCGGGTAGTCCTTACAAAGAGCGGCAGATGGCGACGAAGACGACAAATCCTTTCACGTTTTTGCAGCAGGTTCGCTCCGAAACAGCCAAGGTTACATGGCCGACGCGTCGCGAGACGCTGATTTCGACCATCATGGTGCTGGTTTTTGCGGCGCTTGCCGCGCTGTTCTTTTTCGCTGCGGATCAGTTGATGGCGTTCGCCGTCGAGATCGTTCTCGGCATCGGTCGCTGAACCATCGCTTCTACGGAGAGTTTCAACGACATGACCGCGCGGTGGTACATCGTTCACGCCTATTCGAACTTCGAGAAGAAGGTCGCCGAGGATATCGAGAAGAAGGCCCGACAGAAGGGGCTTTCCGAGCGGATCGAGCAGATCGTCGTACCGACCGAGAAGGTCGTCGAGATTCGCAAGGGCAAGAAGGTCGATGCCGAGCGTAAGTTCTTCCCCGGCTACGTCCTGCTGAAGGCGGAGCTGAATGACCAGGTGATCAGCCTGGTGAAGAATACCCAGCGCGTGACCGGCTTCCTCGGCGAGGACAAGACAACGGCCAAGCCGGTGCCGATCACCGAGAAGGAAGCCCAGCAGATCCTGCATCAGGTGCAGGAAGGCGTGGAGCGCCCGAAGCCTTCGGTGACCTTCGAGATCGGCGAGGCGGTGCGTGTGTCGGACGGGCCTTTTGCTTCGTTCAACGGTTTCGTCCAGGAAGTGGACGAGGAGCGCTCGCGGCTCAAGGTGGAAGTGTCGATCTTCGGCCGCGCCGTGCCGGTCGATCTGGAATTCGGTCAGGTCGAAAAGGGCTGACCGCTCCAGTGAAGAATCGGATCGTCCTCTGAGGGTGATCCGGCCTGGCGTCAGCCGGGAACATGGTGGGAGGGCAGGCGGCTTTTGCCGGTCGTTGGAGCCCGCACCACCGAACTGCAACCGCCGGATTTCCTCATCGAGGGGCCGGCATGTCTGAAGAGGCAGATGAGTAATGGCTAAGAAGATTGCAGGCCAGCTCAAGCTTCAGGTCTCCGCGGGTTCTGCGACGCCGTCGCCCCCGATCGGCCCTGCGCTTGGTCAGCGTGGCATCAATATCATGGAGTTCTGCAAGGCGTTCAACGCGCAGACCCAGGAGATGGAGAAGGGTCAGCCCATCCCCGTCGTGATTACCTATTATCAGGACAAGTCGTTCACCTTCGTCATGAAGACGCCGCCGGTGAGCTATTTCCTGAAGAAGGCCGCCAATCTGAAGTCCGGCTCCAAGGAGCCCGGCAAGGCGAAGGCGGGCGAGATCAGCCGCGCAAAGGTGCGCGAGATCGCCGAAGCCAAGATGAAGGACCTGAACGCCAACGACGTCGAATCCGCAATGCGCATGGTCGAAGGCTCCGCCCGTTCGATGGGCCTGGAAGTGGTGGGCTGAGATCATGGCGAAGATTGCAAAGCGTGTGGTGAAGTCCCGCGAGGGCCTGGATCCGGACAAGAGCTATGAGCTTGCCGAGGCGCTGAAGGTGCTCAAGGAGCGTGCTTCCGCGAAGTTCGACGAGACGATCGAAGTGGCGATGAACCTGGGCGTCGACCCGCGTCATGCCGACCAGATGGTCCGCGGCGTGGTCAACCTGCCGAACGGTACGGGTCGTACCGTCCGCGTCGCCGTGTTCGCCAAGGGCGACAAGGCTGACGAGGCGCGCGCCGCAGGTGCCGACGTGGTGGGTGCGGAAGATCTGGTCGAGACCGTCCAGAAGGGCGAGATCAACTTCGATCGCTGCATCGCGACCCCGGACATGATGCCGCTCGTCGGCCGTCTGGGCAAGGTGCTCGGCCCCCGCGGCATGATGCCGAACCCGAAGGTCGGCACGGTGACGGTTGACGTTGCCGGTGCGGTCAAGGCCTCCAAGGGCGGCGCGGTCGAGTTCCGTGTCGAGAAGGCGGGCATCGTGCATGCCGGCGTTGGCAAGGTGTCCTTCGACCTCAAGGCCCTGGAAGAGAACGTCAAGGCGTTCGCCGATGCGGTGCAGAAGGCAAAGCCGACCGGCGCCAAGGGCAACTATGTCAAGAAGGTCGCCCTGTCGTCGACGATGGGCCCCGGCCTCAAGATCGATCCGGCCACGCTGGCGATCTGATTGCGTTTCGGCCGCGCACGCGCTGCGCGGCCAGGCAATTCCAGGAAAAGTGCAAGTGCTTTTCCGTTCGGAATTGCGAATAGAGAATAGACAGGCATTCTGCCGCCAATTGGCTGATTGCCTGTCGGAATTCCGGACTTTCGGGTCCGGATCCGGAAGGAAACTTCCGGTTATCCTGTCCGAGATTGCAGGCGGCTCGCCTTAATTCATTTCGAGCCTGCATGAGACGGGTGAGACCCGGATATGGGGCGGCACGCCGCCCGATGGATGGTTCGAACCGTGGTGCCTTTTGTCTGCGTGCCGTCCGCAAGCGGTCGGCATGGCGAAAGGGGGCAGGATCCTCGAGCGCTGTTCGGGGAGTCCATTCGATCGATGGGCGCTCCCGTGCGGCAAAAGGCAACCGATGGCTGTTCTTCTGAGCAGCCGTCAACTGGAGATAGGCAGTGGACAGAGCGGAAAAACGCGAATTCGTCACGGGCCTGAACGAAGTGTTCAAGAGCACTGGTTCAGTCGTCGTGGCCCACTACGCCGGTCTGACCGTGGCGAACATGAACGATCTTCGTTCGAAGATGCGCGCTGCGGGCGGTACCGTCAAAGTCGCGAAGAACCGTCTCGCTGTCATCGCCCTTCAGGGTACCGACTCCGAGAAGATGGGTGATCTGTTCAAGGGACAGACCCTCATCGCCTATTCGGACGATCCGGTTGCGGCACCGAAGGTGGCCTCCGATTTCGCCAAGACGAATGACAAGCTCGTCATTCTCGGTGGCGCGATGGGAGCGACCGCGCTCGACGCCGATGGTGTGAAGGCTCTCGCCACCATGCCGTCGCTGGACGAGCTGCGTGCCAAGATCGTCGGCATGATCAACACGCCGGCCACGCGGATCGCAGGTGTACTTCAGGCTCCGGCGGGCAATCTTGCCCGCGTATTCGGCGCCTATGCCCGGAAGGACGAGGCGGCGTAAGGCCGTTCCTCGCAATCACAGTCACGATTATCGAACCGTTAGACAAGGAATACACAAATGGCTGATCTCGCAAAGATCGTTGAAGACCTCTCCAGCCTGACCGTCCTCGAGGCGGCTGAGCTGTCCAAGATGCTCGAAGAGAAGTGGGGCGTTTCGGCTGCCGCTCCGGTGGCTGTCGCCGCCGCTGCAGGTGGTGCCGCTCCGGCCGAGGCCGCTGAGGAGAAGACCGAGTTCGACGTCATCCTCACCGACGCCGGCGCCCAGAAGATCAACGTCATCAAGGAAGTCCGCGCGATCACCGGTCTTGGCCTCAAGGAAGCCAAGGATCTGGTCGAGGGTGCTCCGAAGCCGGTCAAGGAAGCTGTTTCCAAGGCCGACGCCGAGAAGATCAAGGCCCAGCTCGAAGCAGCTGGCGCGAAGGTCGACCTGAAGTAAGTGATTCTCGCTTTCCGGCGGGCGGATTTTCTGTCCGCCGGAACGTCCGGCGCTTCGCGGACGTAGTGGTGAGTCTGGTGGGAGAACCCTTTTCCTGGCGGCCGGGTGCGGCCTTCAGGAAACGGGTTTTCAACCGTTTTGAAATGATCCGCCGGTTCGCCGGCGCGGTATGGCAGGCAAGGCCAGGAAGGCACAGGGAGCGACGATGGCTCAGACCCACACGTTCAATGGTCGCAGGCGCGTCCGCAAGTTCTTCGGCAAGATCCCCGAAGTTGCGGAAATGCCGAACCTCATCGAGGTTCAGAAGGCATCTTATGATCAGTTCCTCATGGTGGACGAGCCGAAGGGCGGCCGTCTGGACGAGGGGCTTCAGGCCGTCTTCAAGTCGGTCTTCCCGATTTCCGATTTTTCCGGCGCTTCCATGCTCGAATTCGTCAAATACGAGTTCGAGGCGCCGAAGTTCGACGTTGACGAGTGCCGTCAGCGCGACCTGACCTATGCGGCCCCCCTCAAGGTGACGCTGCGCCTCATCGTGTTCGATATCGACGAGGATACCGGCGCCAAGTCCATCAAGGACATCAAGGAGCAGGACGTGTACATGGGCGACATGCCGCTCATGACGCTGAACGGCACCTTCATCGTCAACGGCACCGAGCGCGTCATCGTCTCGCAGATGCACCGTTCGCCGGGCGTCTTCTTCGATCACGACAAGGGCAAGTCGCACTCGTCGGGCAAGCTTTTGTTCGCCGCGCGCGTGATCCCCTATCGTGGCTCCTGGCTCGACATCGAGTTTGATTCGAAGGACGTCGTGCACGCCCGCATCGACCGCCGCCGCAAGATCCCCGTCACCAGCCTGCTGATGGCGCTGGGGATGGACGGCGAGGAGATCCTGTCGACCTTCTACAACAAGCTCACCTATTATCGCGACGGCAATGACTGGCGCATTCCCTTCACGGCCGACCGTTTCCGCGGCCTGAAGGCCGTTGGCGACATGATCGATGCCGATACGGGCGAGGTCGTCGTCGAAGCCGGCAAGAAGATCACTGCCCGCCAGGCGCGCCAGCTCGTCGAGAAGGGCCTCAAGGCGATCAAGGCGACCGAGGAAGACCTGCTCGGCTCCTATCTCGCCGAGGATATCGTCAATTACGGAACCGGCGAGATATTCCTCGAAGCCGGCGACGAGATCGACGAGAAGACGCTGAAGGTCCTGCTCGAGACCGGGCTGACCGAGGTGAACTTCCTCGACATCGACCATGTCAATGTGGGCGGCTACATCCGCAACACGCTGGCCGTTGACAAGAACGAGAGCCGCCAGGACGCGCTGTTCGACATCTACCGCGTGATGCGTCCCGGCGAGCCGCCGACGCTCGAGACCGCCGAAGCGATGTTCAACTCGCTGTTCTTCGACGCCGAGCGCTACGATCTTTCCGCGGTCGGCCGCGTGAAGATGAACATGCGCCTCGAGCTCGACGCGGCGGACACCGTTCGCGTGCTGCGCAAGGAGGACATCCTTGCCGTGGTCAAGACGCTTGTCGAACTGCGCGACGGCAAGGGCGAGATCGACGACATCGACAATCTCGGCAACCGCCGCGTGCGTTCGGTCGGCGAGCTCATGGAGAACCAGTACCGCGTCGGCCTGCTGCGCATGGAGCGCGCGATCAAGGAGCGCATGTCGTCGATCGAGATCGACACGGTCATGCCGCAGGACCTGATCAACGCCAAGCCGGCGGCTGCCGCCGTGCGCGAGTTCTTCGGCTCCTCGCAGCTGTCGCAGTTCATGGATCAGACCAACCCGCTGTCGGAGATCACCCACAAGCGTCGCCTGTCGGCGCTTGGACCGGGCGGCCTGACGCGCGAGCGTGCCGGTTTCGAGGTGCGCGACGTTCACGTCACGCATTACGGCCGCATCTGCCCGATCGAGACGCCGGAAGGCCCGAACATCGGCCTTATCAACAGCTTGGCGACCTTTGCTCGCGTTAACAAGTACGGCTTCATCGAGAGCCCGTACCGCAAGATCGTTGACGGCAGGATCACCAATGAGGTGGTCTATCTGTCGGCGATGGAGGAGGCCAAGCACTATGTCGCGCAGGCGAATGCCGAGCTCGACAAGGATGGCGGCTTCATCGACGAATTCGTCATCTGCCGCCATGCCGGCGAGGTGATGATGACGCCGCGCGAGAACGTCGACCTCATGGACGTTTCGCCCAAGCAGATGGTGTCGGTCGCCGCCGCGCTCATCCCGTTCCTCGAGAACGACGACGCCAACCGCGCTCTGATGGGCTCGAACATGCAGCGTCAGGCCGTGCCGCTGGTGCGTGCCGAGGCGCCGTTCGTCGGCACCGGCATGGAGCCGATCGTGGCGCGCGACTCGGGCGCGGCCATCGGCGCGCGCCGTGGCGGCATCGTCGACCAGGTGGACGCCACGCGTATCGTCATCCGCGCGATGGAAGATCTCGATCCCGGCAAGTCGGGCGTCGACATCTATCGCCTGATGAAGTTCCAGCGTTCCAACCAGAACACCTGCATCAACCAGCGTCCGCTGGTGAAGGTGGGCGACCGGGTCAACAAGGGCGACATCATCGCCGACGGCCCGTCGACCGACTTGGGCGATCTGGCGCTCGGCCGCAACGTGCTCGTCGCGTTCATGCCCTGGAACGGCTACAACTACGAGGACTCCATCCTGCTCTCCGAGCGGATCGTGGCCGACGACGTGTTCACCTCGATCCATATCGAGGAGTTCGAGGTCATGGCGCGCGACACCAAGCTCGGACCGGAGGAGATCACGCGCGACATTCCGAACGTGTCGGAAGAGGCACTGAAGAACCTCGACGAGGCAGGCATCGTCTATATCGGCGCCGAGATGCAGCCGGGCGATATCCTGGTCGGCAAGATCACGCCGAAGGGCGAAAGCCCCATGACGCCGGAAGAGAAGCTTCTGCGTGCCATCTTCGGCGAGAAGGCGTCCGACGTGCGCGACACCTCCATGCGCATGCCGCCCGGCACCTTCGGCACGGTCGTGGAAGTGCGCGTCTTCAACCGCCACGGCGTGGAGAAGGACGAGCGCGCCATGGCGATCGAGCGCGAGGAGATCGAACGCCTCGCCAAGGACCGCGACGACGAGCAGGCGATCCTCGATCGCAACGTCTATGCGCGTCTTTCCGAGATGCTCGACGGCCGCGATGCGATCGCCGGCCCGAAGGGCTTCAAGAAGGGCACCAAGCTGACCCGTGCGATCATCACGGAATATCCGCGGTCGCAGTGGTGGCAGTTCGCCGTCGAGGACGAGAAGGCCCAGAGCGAGCTGGAAGCCCTGCGCGGCCAGTACGACGACTCCAAGAAGGCGCTCGAGCAGCGCTTCATGGACAAGGTCGAGAAGGTGCAGCGCGGCGACGAGATGCCCCCCGGCGTCATGAAGATGGTCAAGGTCTTCGTTGCCGTGAAGCGTAAGATGCAGCCGGGCGACAAGATGGCCGGCCGTCACGGCAACAAGGGCGTGGTGTCGCGCATCGTTCCGGTCGAGGACATGCCGTTCCTCGAGGACGGCACGCATGCCGATATCGTGCTCAATCCGCTGGGCGTGCCGTCGCGCATGAATGTCGGGCAGATCCTCGAGACCCATCTCGGCTGGGCTTGCGCCGGCATGGGTAAGAAGATCGGTGAGCTGGTCGAGGCGTATAAGGCCGGGGGCGACATCAAGCCTCTGCGCCAGGCCCTCGAAACGGTCATTCCTGCCAACGATCGCAACGAGCCGGTTCGCGATTACGACGACGACTCCATCGTTCGCCTCGGCGAGCAGATGAAGCGCGGCGTGTCGATCGCAACGCCGGTGTTCGACGGCGCGCACGAAGCCAACATCAACGAGATGTTGGAACAGGCGGGTCTGCACACCTCCGGCCAGTCGCAGCTTTACGATGGCCGCACCGGTGAGCCGTTCGACCGCAAGGTGACGATGGGCTATATTTATATGCTCAAGCTTCACCACCTGGTCGACGACAAGATCCACGCCCGTTCGATCGGCCCGTACTCGCTCGTTACCCAGCAGCCGCTGGGCGGCAAGGCGCAGTTCGGCGGCCAGCGCTTCGGCGAGATGGAGGTCTGGGCGCTGGAAGCCTACGGCGCTGCCTACACGCTGCAGGAGATGCTGACGGTGAAGTCGGACGATGTGGCCGGCCGCACCAAGGTCTACGAAGCGATCGTGCGCGGCGACGACACGTTCGAGGCGGGCATTCCGGAGAGCTTCAACGTGCTCGTCAAGGAAATGCGTTCGCTCGGCCTCAATGTGGAGCTGGAGAATTCGCGCGTCGACGAGACGCCGGCCCGGCTTCCGGACGCTGCCGAATAGGCAAGCAAGATCGCGCATCGCGGCTCGACCGCGATGCGCAGTCCATCGAGGCGGCCGAGTGGATGGGTCGCCGATGCGACAGACCCGATGTCGATGTGATGCTCGCGGAACTTCGCTCGCGGATCACGAAATGGGCCGCACGGTCCGCAAGAAATGAAGGGGCGCCCGACGGGGTGCCAATAAGGAGATCGGCATGAATCAAGAGGTCATGAATCTTTTCAACCCTCAGGCGCCGGCCCAGACGTTCGATTCCATCCGGATCTCGCTCGCGAGCCCGGAGAAGATCCTGTCCTGGTCGTTCGGCGAGATCAAGAAGCCGGAAACGATCAACTACCGTACGTTCAAGCCCGAGCGTGACGGCCTGTTCTGCGCGCGCATCTTCGGTCCGATCAAGGACTATGAGTGCCTGTGCGGCAAGTACAAGCGCATGAAGTACAAGGGCGTCATCTGCGAGAAGTGCGGCGTCGAGGTCACGCTGTCGCGCGTGCGCCGCGAGCGCATGGGCCATATCGAGCTGGCGGCTCCGGTCGCGCATATCTGGTTCCTCAAGTCGCTGCCTTCGCGCATCGGCACGCTGCTCGACATGACGCTCAAGGATATCGAGCGCGTCCTCTATTTCGAGAACTACATCGTCACCGAGCCGGGCCTGACCGCGCTGAAGGAGCACCAGCTCCTCAGCGAGGAAGAGTACATGATCGCCGTCGACGAGTATGGTGAGGACAGCTTCACTGCCATGATCGGCGCCGAGGCCATCCATGAGCTGCTGGCCGGCATGGACCTGGAGAAGATCGCGGGCGACCTGCGCACCGAGCTCGCCTCCACCACGTCCGAGCTGAAGCAGAAGAAGTATCTCAAGCGCCTCAAGGTGGTCGAGAACTTCATGGAATCGGGCAACCGCCCCGAGTGGATGATCATGAAGATCATTCCGGTGATCCCGCCGGATCTGCGCCCGCTCGTCCCGCTGGACGGCGGCCGCTTCGCGACGTCCGATCTCAACGATCTCTATCGCCGCGTGATCAACCGCAATAACCGCCTGAAGCGCCTCATCGAGCTGCGCGCGCCCGGCATCATCATCCGCAACGAGAAGCGCATGCTTCAGGAAGCGGTCGATGCGCTGTTCGACAACGGCCGCCGCGGCCGCGTCATCACCGGCGCCAACAAGCGCCCGCTGAAGTCGCTGTCCGACATGCTGAAGGGCAAGCAGGGTCGGTTTCGCCAGAACCTGCTCGGCAAGCGTGTCGACTATTCCGGCCGTTCGGTCATCGTGACCGGCCCGGAGCTCAAGCTGCACCAGTGCGGCCTGCCCAAGAAGATGGCGCTGGAGCTGTTCAAGCCGTTCATCTATGCGCGCCTCGACGCCAAAGGCTATTCGTCTACCGTCAAGCAGGCGAAGAAGCTGGTTGAGAAGGAGCGCCCGGAGGTCTGGGACATCCTCGACGAGGTGATCCGCGAGCACCCGGTTCTGCTGAACCGCGCGCCGACGCTACACCGCCTCGGCATCCAGGCTTTCGAGCCCATCCTGATCGAGGGCAAGGCGATCCAGCTTCACCCGCTGGTCTGCACGGCCTTCAATGCCGACTTCGACGGCGACCAGATGGCGGTTCACGTGCCGCTGTCGCTGGAAGCGCAGCTCGAAGCCCGCGTTCTGATGATGTCGACCAACAACATCCTGCATCCTGCATCCGGCGCGCCGATCATCGTGCCGTCGCAGGACATGGTGCTGGGTCTCTATTACCTGTCGATCGTCAACCAGAACGAGCCGGGCGAGGGCATGGTCTTCGCCGACATGGGCGAGCTCCAGCACGCGCTGGAGACCAAGGCGGTGACGCTCCACACCAAGATCAAGGGCCGCTTCAAGACGATGGGTGCCGATGGCAAGCTCGTCGCGAAGATCTACGACACGACGCCCGGCCGGATGATCATCGGCGAGCTTCTGCCGAAGAACGTCAATGTGCCGTTCGAGACCGCCAACCAGGAGATGACCAAGAAGAACATCTCCAAGATGATCGACACGGTCTATCGCCACTGCGGCCAGAAGGAGACTGTGATCTTCTGCGACCGTATCATGGCGCTGGGCTTCGCCCATGCCTGCCGTGCCGGCATCTCGTTCGGCAAGGACGACATGCTCATTCCGGACACCAAGACCAAGCTGGTCGCCGATACCGAGGCGCTGGCGAAGGAATATGAGCAGCAGTACAATGACGGCCTGATCACGCAGGGCGAGAAGTACAACAAGGTCGTCGACGCCTGGGCCAAGTGCTCGGAAAAGGTCGCCGACGAGATGATGGCGCGCATCAAGGCCGTCGAGTTCAACGATGACGGCCGCCAGAAGCCGATGAACTCGATCTACATGATGTCGCATTCGGGTGCGCGCGGTTCGCCCACCCAGATGCGCCAGCTCGCCGGCATGCGCGGCCTCATGGCCAAGCCGTCGGGCGAGATCATCGAGACGCCGATCATCTCCAACTTCAAGGAAGGCCTCACCGTTCTGGAGTACTTCAACTCCACGCACGGCGCCCGCAAGGGTCTGGCCGACACCGCGCTCAAGACGGCGAATTCGGGCTACCTGACCCGCCGTCTGGTCGACGTGGCGCAGGACTGCATCGTCAACGCGGTCGACTGCGGCACCGACAAGGGCCTGACCATGCAGCCGATCGTCGATGCCGGCCAGGTGGTCGCATCGCTGGGCCAGCGCGTCCTGGGCCGCACGGCGCTTGACGACATCACGCATCCGGTTTCGGGCGACGTGATCGTCAAGGCCGGCACGCTCATGGACGAGCGCGACGTGGAGCTGATCGAGAAGGCGGGCATCCAGACCATCCGCATTCGCTCGGCTCTCACTTGCGAAGTGAAGGTCGGCGTCTGCTCGGTCTGCTATGGCCGCGACCTTGCTCGCGGTACGCCGGTGAACATGGGCGAGGCTGTCGGCGTCATCGCCGCGCAGTCGATCGGCGAGCCGGGCACCCAGCTCACCATGCGTACCTTCCACATGGGCGGCGCGGCGCGGGTGGCGGACCAGTCCTTCCTGGAAGCGTCCTACGAAGGCACGGTGTCGATCCGCAACCGCAACGTGGTGCGCAACTCCGACGGCCATCTGGTCGTCATGGGCCGCAACATGGCTGTCATCATCCTCGATGAGGGCGGCAAGGAGCGTGCGGTCCACCGCGTGACCTATGGCAGCCGCATCTATGTCGACGAGGGCGACAAGGTGAAGCGCGGCCAGCGCATCGCCGAATGGGATCCGTATACCCGCCCGGTGATGACCGAAGTCGAGGGCCGCGTCGCGTTCGAGGATCTGGTCGACGGCATCTCCGTGCAGGAGACGACCGACGAGTCGACCGGCATCACCAAGCGCGAGGTCATCGACTGGCGTTCGACGCCGCGCGGCAGCGATCTCAAGCCGGCCATCACGATTGCCGACGAGAAGGGCAAGGTCGCCAAGCTCGCCAAGGGCGGCGATGCACGCTTCATGCTGTCGGTGGAAGCCATCCTCTCGGTCGAGCCGGGTGCGCATGTGAAGCCGGGCGACGTGATTGCGCGTATCCCGATGGAAAGCGCCAAGACCAAGGACATCACCGGTGGTCTTCCGCGCGTGGCCGAACTGTTCGAGGCTCGCCGTCCGAAGGACCATGCCATCATCGCCGAGATCGATGGCACGATCCGCTTCGGCCGCGACTACAAGAACAAGCGCCGCATCATTATCGAGCCGCATGACGAGCAGATCGAGCCGGTCGAGTATCTGATCCCGAAGGGCAAGCCGTTCCATCTCCAGGACGGCGACACCATCGAGAAGGGCGACTACATCCTCGACGGCAATCCGGCGCCGCACGACATCCTTGCGATCAAGGGCGTCGAGGCGCTGGCGAGCTACCTCGTGAACGAAATCCAGGAGGTCTATCGCCTCCAGGGCGTGTCGATCAACGACAAGCACATCGAGGTGATCGTGCGGCAGATGCTGCAGAAGATCGAGATCACTGCACAGGGCGACTCGGTCTACATCCCGGGCGACCATGTGGATGTGGTCGAGTTCGACGAAGTGAATGATCGCCTGGTCGAGGAAGGCAAGAAGCCTGCGGAAGGCCAGCCGGTGCTGCTCGGCATCACCAAGGCCTCGCTGCAGACGCCGTCCTTCATCTCGGCGGCTTCCTTCCAGGAGACCACGCGCGTGCTCACCGAGGCGGCTGTTGCCGGCAAGACCGACACGCTGCAGGGTCTCAAGGAGAACGTCATCGTCGGCCGTCTCATCCCCGCCGGTACCGGCGGCACCATGAGCCAGATCCGTCGTATCGCGACCTCGCGCGACGAGCTGATCCTGGATGAGCGCCGCAAGGCTTCGGGAGCCGAGACGGCCAGCCCGATGCTGACCAGCATGACCCAGGAGCCGGCCGAATAAGCTACGGCGACTGAGAATGAAGCTGATGAAAGGCCGCTGGGATCCCGGCGGCCTTTCTCTATGTCCCGACAATATCCGGAAGCCACGCATTCCGGGTCTTGGACGGCGGACCGGAATGGGGGGAGCACGATGGGAATCTGGAAATCAACGGTGCAGCGCGCCATGTACCGCCTTGCGGAGAAGAGAGGCTTCAGCGAGCCTCTGTCGCCGACGCCTGCCTATGGCATTCGGTCTGGATACCGCCATCGTCCGGACAATGCCTTCTTTGATGATACGCCGCTGAAGGATGAGTGGCAGAAGGAAATCTATCAGGAAGCCGCACGGATAGCTGCCGAGATCGAGGCCACCGCGGTTGCCGATGTGGGATGCGGTTCCGGCTACAAGCTGGTGAAGAACTTTCCATCCACGCGGACCATCGGCTTCGACCTGGAGCCCACCTTGTCATTCCTGCGTCGAACCTATCCCGACCGCGAATGGCGCGAATCGCGTTTCAGCAAGGACATCGAGCCGGTCGATCTGGTCATCTGCTCCGATGTGATCGAGCACATCCCCGATCCCGACGAACTGATGGATCATCTCCTGAGCCTGACGGGCAAGCGGCTGGTCCTGTCGACGCCCGAGCGCGTCGCGGTCTATGGCTGGGACCATTCCGGACCGCCCGGCAATCCGGCCCATTGCCGGGAATGGACGGCGGACGAACTGCAGCACTATGTTTCAGGCTGGTTTCGTATCGACGAAGCGCGGATTAGCAACCGCAGGCAGGGCACCCAGATGCTGGTCTGCTCGCACAAATAGCGGGAAGGCCGGCCGCGAACGCCCAAGCCGGAGGAAGTGGAGGGGCAGGGGCATTGCGCCGGGCTCAGATGGCTTCGTCGAATGTGACGATGGACACCTCGCCCTCAAGCGCGCCCTGCCAAGCCGAAAGATGCGGCTCGTCGTCGGGCGCGCCTTCCATGTCGCCGATGCGATCCAGTTCGACTTCGGCGAATCCCTCGCGTGCCAGCGATTCGAGGGCGATCCTGACGGCGGAATCATCATCCGGCGCCACCAGCAGGACATGAACGCCCTCCGAATCGCCGCCCTTGCGCCGCCACACGCGCCCGATGATGATCGTCACCACCCTTTGATCATTGTCGTTCATCGCTGTTTTCTACCCTGATGGCGTCTTCAACAGGGTGTATATAGAATGAAAGCGAGCCGGCCACGCCTATTCCGCCCGGAGTCTCTCCAAAGCGGGGAATTTTAGCCTTTGGGGTTGACGAAACAGGCGCTTGGGGCTAGAAGCCGCCTCGTCTGAGCCGATGTGAGGCTTGAATTTCCAGGACGACGCGTCCCGGAGTTTGCCTCAAACAGGGTTCGTCTTACGAGCGAAATGTCATTTTCGGCACGCATGAGGCGCATTGCGCTTCCTCTGCATTTTGTTCGGGCGGGACCGCGATGTGCGGTTTGCAGCCCGATTTGTCGTATGGCATCCGCTCAAAGCGGCCCCAGAACGGGCTTGAGACACGGGTTTTGATCAAGAGGACGGCTGATGCCTACCGTTAACCAGCTCATCCGCAAGCCGCGCATCGCGCCGGTGAAGCGTAATAAGGTGCCGGCCATGCAGGCCAACCCGCAGAAGCGGGGCGTGTGCACGCGCGTCTACACCACGACGCCGAAGAAGCCGAACTCGGCGCTGCGCAAGGTCGCAAAGATTCGTCTTACCAATGGCTTCGAGGTGATCGGTTACATCCCGGGTGAGGGGCATAACCTCCAGGAGCACTCCGTGGTCATGATCCGCGGCGGCCGCGTCAAGGATCTGCCCGGCGTGCGCTACCACATCATCCGTGGCGTGCTCGACACGCAGGGCGTGAAGAACCGCAAGCAGCGCCGCTCCAAGTACGGCGCGAAGCGTCCGAAGTGATCTGAGCGAAGCGAAGGTCGCTCTGGTCGCCGGACGGTGATCCAGAAGCGGGCCTGCCAAGATTTGAGGCTGAGAAAAGCATGTCCCGTCGCCACAGTGCAGATAAGCGTGAGATCAACCCGGATCCGAAGTTCGGCGATCTGGTCATCACCAAGTTCATGAATGCCGTGATGCTCCACGGCAAGAAGTCGACCGCCGAGACCATCGTCTATGGTGCGCTCGACCAGGTGAAGGATCGCGCCAAGCAGGACGCCGTCACCGTCTTCCATCAGGCGCTCGACAATGTCGCGCCGCATGTGGAAGTGCGTTCGCGTCGCGTAGGCGGTGCAACCTATCAGGTGCCGGTCGATGTCCGCCCCGAGCGTCGCCAGGCGCTGGCGATCCGCTGGCTGATCACTGCTGCGCGCAACCGCAACGAGACCACCATGGTTGACCGTCTTTCGGGCGAGCTCATGGATGCTGCGAACAATCGCGGCACGGCCGTGAAGAAGCGTGAAGACACCCACAAGATGGCAGAGGCCAACCGCGCCTTCGCGCATTACCGCTGGTAACCGCGGCAGAGAGAACGAAAGGCATCATCATGGCCCGCGAATACGAGCTCCACGATTATCGCAACTTCGGCATCATGGCGCATATCGATGCCGGCAAGACGACGACGACCGAGCGTATCCTTTATTACACCGGCAAGAACCACAAGATGGGCGAGACGCATGACGGCGCCTCGACCATGGACTGGATGGAGCAGGAGCAGGAGCGCGGCATCACTATCACGTCGGCCGCCACGACCACGTTCTGGCAGGGCCGCGATGGCAAGAAGCGCCGCTTCAACATCATCGACACGCCCGGTCACGTCGACTTCACCATCGAGGTGGAGCGTTCGCTGCGCGTGCTCGACGGCGCCGTGGCCCTTCTCGATTCGAATGCCGGTGTTGAGCCGCAGACCGAGACCGTTTGGCGCCAAGCCGAGAAGTATCATGTCCCGCGCATGATCTTCTGCAACAAGATGGACAAGATCGGCGCGGACTTCTACCGCTGCCTCGACATGATCGAAAGCCGTCTCGGTGCGGTTCCGCTTGCCATCCAGTTGCCGATCGGCGCCGAAAACGAGTTCGCCGGTGTCGTAGACCTCATCGAGATGAAGGCCCTTATCTGGCGCGACGAGTCGCTCGGCGCCCAGTGGGATGTCGTCGAAATTCCGGCTGATCTCCAGGAGAAAGCCGATAAGTATCGCGAGAAGCTGATCGAGACCGCCGTCGAGGTCGATGAAGGCGCGCTGGAGCGCTATCTCGAAGGCGAGATGCCGTCGAATGACGAACTGCGCGCGCTGATCCGCAAGGGCACCATCGCCGTCAATTTCCATCCGGTTCTCTGCGGTACCGCCTTCAAGAACAAGGGTGTGCAGCCGCTGCTCGATGCCGTCGTCGATTTCCTGCCGGCGCCGGACGAAGTGCCGGACATTAAGGGCATCGATCCGAAGACCGAGGAAGAGATCACGCGCAAGTCGTCCGACGACGAGCCGCTCTCCATGCTCGCCTTCAAGATCATGAACGATCCCTTCGTCGGTTCGCTCACCTTCTGCCGTATCTACTCGGGCAAGCTCACCAAGGGCGTGTCGCTGGAGAACACGGTGAAGGGCAAGCGCGAGCGCATCGGCCGCATGCTGCAGATGCACTCCAACTCGCGTGAGGACATCGAGGAGGCATTCGCCGGCGACATCGTTGCGCTGGCCGGACTCAAGGACACGACGACCGGCGATACGCTTTGCGACCCGCTGAAGCCCGTCATCCTGGAGCGCATGGAGTTCCCCGAGCCGGTCATCCAGATCGCTATCGAGCCGAAGACCAAGGGCGACCAGGAGAAGATGGGCCTCGCGCTCAACCGTCTCGCCGCCGAGGATCCGTCCTTCCGCGTCAAGACCGACGAGGAAAGCGGCCAGACGATCATCGCCGGCATGGGCGAGCTTCATCTCGACATTCTCGTCGACCGCATGAAGCGCGAGTTCAAGGTCGAGGCAACTGTCGGTGCGCCGCAGGTGGCTTATCGCGAGACGATCACCCGTCGTACCGAGGAAGACTATACGCACAAGAAGCAGACCGGCGGTACCGGCCAGTTCGCTCGCGTCAAGCTGGTGTTCGAGCCCAATCCGGACGGCGAGGATTTCGTGTTCGAGTCCAAGATCGTCGGCGGTGCGGTTCCGAAGGAATACATTCCCGGCGTCCAGAAGGGCATCGAGAGCGTTCTCTCCTCCGGTCCGGTGGCAGGCTTCCCGATGCTGGGCGTCAAGGCGACGCTCATCGACGGCGCCTTCCACGACGTCGACTCCAGCGTTCTGGCGTTCGAGATCGCGAGCCGTGCTTGCTTCCGCGATGCGGCCAAGAAGGCTGGCGCGCAGCTTCTCGAGCCGATCATGAAGGTCGAGGTGGTGACGCCGGAGGATTATGTCGGTTCGGTCATCGGCGATCTGAACAGCCGGCGCGGCCAGATCCAGGGCCAGGAATCGCGCGGCATCGCCGTGGTGATCAACGCCATGGTGCCGCTCGCCAACATGTTCAAATACGTCGATACGCTGCGCTCGATGTCGCAGGGCCGCGCCCAGTACACGATGCAGTTCGACCATTACGAGCCGGTCCCGACGGCCGTCGCTCAGGAAATCCAGAAGAAGTACGCGTAATCCCGCCGGGTCGCGCTTCGCAGTGAAACAAGTGCCCGACGGGCAGCAGGAAATGGAGAATTGACATGGCCAAAGGTAAATTCGAGCGGAACAAGCCGCATGTTAACATTGGCACGATTGGTCACGTTGACCATGGCAAGACGTCGACGACGGCTGCGATCACGAAGTATTTTGGCGAGTTC
>Ga0182736_1001235_pt1 | contig 26790 bp, 17 predicted proteins | sample eDN5th30CKraftBY_FD_128882 | JGI IMG/M metagenome (GOLD analysis project Ga0182736, IMG submission 128882) | Enriched backyard soil microbial communities from Emeryville, California, USA - eDNA 5th pass 30_C Kraft BY (version 2) (version 2) | ecosystem: Environmental > Terrestrial > Soil >...
ATAGAAGGCAGCGTATGGGGCTAGTTGTGCCTGGACAATTTATGTGAACTTTCTACCATTAGTGGCGATCAGGCTTGTTTGATAAGTAAAGATTTATACGCGCAACTCAGCGCGTATTTTTTTTGTTATGTAAAGTTAAAATTTATTTAAAATTACTTTTTTAAGTTTTTTTACCTTGCTATTTTGTGTGACGATCTCAGCCATCTTCTTAGTATTGACCATATTATAACGATTTCGATAAAAATATCATGTTTTATTAAGTGACATTAATTTTAATTTTATTTTAATAATGATTTAAAATAGTTTTAATAATGAGTTAATATGTGTTTAATGTTGTTAAAATAACTTTGTTTTGCTTTAAAAAGGCATGACAGTACATAACAGATGTTAAACTTTTAGCTATTACTTTTATCGTGTCCAATTATTTATTACTACGATTAACTAACCAGTAAATACGAGGAATTATGAAGCCATCATGTGCAAATACTCCTATGTGTAGAAGACAAACAGCTATAAATAAATGCCTGCACATGATCGCTTCATCACCATTAAAAAACAACTTATTCTGATGAGAAAGGCAATTTATCAATGCATGTTAAAGGGTGGCAAATTCTACCCGTTATTATTCATGCTGCTAAGCAGTTTGCACGTATTTTCCCAACAAACTTCAAAAGGAATCCTAAAAGGAAAAATTACTGATCAATCCGGCCCTTTACCCGAGGCCTCGGTTGTTATTTCAGGGACTTCCATCGGTGCTAAGGCTGATGCTAATGGAAATTATTCTATTACTGTTGTTCCCGGAACCTATACGGTTATTGCCAGTTATGTGGGTTATGAGCGATCGGTACATAAGGGCGTAACCGTTAACGCCGATGAGGAACAAATATTAAATATTACGATGAACGGTAATGTACAGTTAAAGGAAGTAGAAGTTGCTTATGGCAAGCAGCGACAGCGCGAGGTTACGGGCTCTATCGCGGAAGTAAGCGCTGCACCGCTTCAAGATATGCCAGTGGGGCAGTTTGCCCAACAACTGCAAGGAAAAGTGGCTGGCGTACAAATAGCGCAGAGTAGTGGCCAACCGGGAAGGGGGATGTCTTTTAGAATAAGGGGATCAGCATCTTTATTTTCGAGTAACCAACCCTTATTTGTTGTTGACGGAATGCCGGTTACCGGTAGCATAAATAATATAAACCCTTCTGAAATCGAGACATTTACTGTTCTAAAAGATGCATCAGCAACCGCGCTATACGGCTCTCGCGCGGCAAATGGGGTTATCCTCATTACCACCAGACATGCTAAGGCCGGTGATGCTAAGGTTGAGTTTACGAGCAATTATGGTATTCAGAAAATTCCAGGCAATAAGGTGCCTAGAATGATGAACGCACGTGAATTTGCACAATTTATGAAGGAACGTTGGGAAGATCAGGTGAAATACGGTGCAAATCCGGATCTGAAGCTCGATCCGATATACCAAAACCCGGATCAATATGGAGTTGGGACGGACTGGTTTGATTTAGTTACCCGTACAGCACCAATACAAAACTATAATCTAACAATTTCTTCGGCACGTGAAAAATCGTCTTCTACCGTAATGGCGGGTTATCAAGAGCAACAGGGCGTTGTGATTAATAGTGGCACGAAGCTTTTTTCACTACGCCTTAATCAAGACCTCACTTTGGGCGATAAGCTGAGAATTGGATTTAATCTTGCCCCGAGCTATCGTATGGACCATAACAACAGGTTAAGCACTGATGGAGTAAACGGTTTATTTCAAAAGGCGATGGAAGCCAGTCCGATAACGCCAGCGATTAACCCCGACGGAAGTTTGCCGCTGAATGTGAATACGCCAGGCATGGTAACGAATATTAATCCCTATGCTCAATTTACGCAAATAAAAGATGACTATAAAACTACTCGAATCTTAGGAAATGGCTATTTAAATTACGAATTTATAGAAGGACTTAGCTTAAAAACGAATGTGGGAGTAGATAAAGGCGCTGAAACCCGCAATTATTTCATTCCTTCCACAGCCATTAGCTCAGGCGTAGCCAGTGGCACAAGCAGCTCGGTGGATAACTACTCTTGGACCGCTGAAGCCAATCTTCAATACAATAAAACATTTTTTAATGATCATAATATTGAAGCGCTAATTGGTTATTCGGCCCAAAAATTTGATCAGGAAAGTAACTCGGTAACGGGTACTAACTTTCCTAGTGATGATGTAGAGTGGATCAGTGCGGCAACGGCCATTAGTGATGGTAGCAGTAATACTACTGATTATTCCCTGCTTTCGACTATTGCCCGCTTGAATTATAACTATAAAGGGAAATATCTACTTTCTGGTGCTATTCGGCGCGATGGATCATCCCGTTTCGGACAGGAAAGAAAATACGGATATTTTCCTTCTATTTCTGGCGGATGGGTGGTAAGTGATGAACCATTTATGGAGCGCTTCAAATCGATTAATCTTTTAAAGCTGAGGGTAAGTTATGGTATTACGGGTAATAACAATTTTAATACCGGTAATAATAACAGCAATAATTACGGGCATATCCCTACGGTGGGAAGTTATGATTACGTGCTGAATGGCACACTGGTTCCGGGCATTACAATAGGATCTTTAGGTAACGATGACCTTCGGTGGGAAAGGAATAAACAGTTTGATGTCGGTTTAGACTTAAATATATTAAATAACCGAATGTCAATTGCTTACGATTATTATCATAAAATTACGGACGGCATGATTCAGGATAGACCCATCCCGCAGGCATCCGGTTTCTCGAGCATAAAATATAATATTGGTGTTTTTGAATTCTGGGGACATGAAATTAGTGTGAATACCATAAATCTTGACGGTAAATTAAAATGGAATACCAGTTTTAATATTTCGTTTGATAGAAATAGGATTAAATCATTGGTTGCTCCCGGTTTTATCCGCAGAAATAATACCGTTTCGTCCGATTACTACCGAAACCAGGAAGGGCATAGCTTAGGCGAGTTTTATGGTTTTGTATATGAAGGACTTTACAAAGATGCAAATGATCTGGCCAATTCGCCGCATTATGTTCAGGGTAGTAACTTTTCGGATATTGGCACGCTTAAAATGAAAGATATTTCCGGGCCAAACGGTGTGCCCGATGGTGTGGTCGATGATAATTATGACCGAACCTTTATCGGCGATCCCACCCCTAGCTTTATGTTTGGTCTTACGAATGATTTTAGGTATAAGAACTTTGATTTGAGTATCACAATGGCTGGATCTGTAGGCGGACAGGTTTTAAACGCAGTTAAGTGGGCTTATTTAACCAATATGGACGGCTCTCGAAATTTAGTGGCTGCTGCCCAGAATCGTTGGCGCTCTGAAGAGAACCCCGGATCGGGTATTTATCCGCGTACTTTAAGCAATACAACTGCTATGGGAAGACAGGTAAATTCGCAATGGGTTGAAAATGGGTCCTATTTAACGCTCAAAAATATCGCGCTCGGTTATACTGTGCCGCTTAAAGGTAATCTTTTACTGAAGAATCTGCGTATTTATGGTTCTGTTCAACAAGCTTTCATAATCACCGGATATTCGGGCATGAACCCGGAGATTAATTTCAGTGGCTTAGATGCCACAAAGGGGATTGGAGTAGATGAAAATGCCTATCCTGTGCCCCGCACATTTTCATTAGGTCTAAGTGCTTCATTTAAATAAACAGCCACAACAGACGATTAGTTAATCCCTATAAAAAATGAGATCATGAAAAAGATATCTAGTTTTCTAATAATACTCTTGGTTATAGCTTCTTCTTGCAAAAAAAGTTTTATTGATTTGGCGCCAAAGGATTCCCAATCGGGTGCTACTTTTTACCAAACCGAAGATCAGTTCAGGCAGGCACTTAATGCCACTTATCAACCCTTACGGGATTTGCTGAACAATGATTTCTATACCGCGGAGATGCGCACGGATAACACGCATTACGAATATTATGAAGTTAATCGGGGTACTGCCTATCAATATAGAGAAAATGTCGCTGATTTTACCGATGGAGCCAATAATTCTTATACTAATGCGGTCTATTTTCATTGTTATAAGGGGATTTCCCGGGCAAATATTGTAATCGAAAGGTTACCACTTGCCAAAGATATCGCTGATGAAGCACGGAAAGATATAGATGGCCAGGCTAAGTTCTTGCGCGCTTTCAATTATTTCCGGCTTGTACGTTATTTTGGCGATGTGCCGCTTTATTTAAAAGAGACAAAGGTGGCTGAAGATGCTTTTTTACCACGTTCTTCTGTTGCCGATGTTTATAAGCAGATCATTGCTGACGCCACGGATGCTATTTCGGAATTAGCCCCCCCCGAGAAATTTCCACAAACTGGTGCCGCTACTAAAGGCGCTGCTACCATGTTGTTGGCGGAAGTATACCTGACACAAACACCAAAAAACTATGCAGAAGCCGAAAGATTGCTGGCAACCCTGCCTGCAATGGGTTATGAACTATTGCCCAATTATGCCGATGTATTTTCGACTACCCATAAAAACAGTCGAGAATCAATTTTTGAGGTGCAATACCAACAGGGAGAGCAAGGTGGTCAACAAAGTAATTTCATTTATCAGTTCTTGCCCCGAACTGCCGATACCCAGCTGATTACAGGAGTAAAGACAGATAATGTTACAACAGGTGGCTGGAACACGCCCACAGATGATATGATGGCTGCTTATGAACCAAAAGACAAGCGTCTTGATGCCTCTATTGGCATGGCAGAGGGAACATATAATGCAAGTAACGTTTTTGCCATTTCGGCAAATAAGAGTGTAATTAACTATACGCCCGCTGACGGAAAAATAGGAGTGCCGTATATCAAGAAATACCTGAACCCGCAAACGAATAGCACACCGAACAATACCGATGATAATTGGCCTATTTATCGTTATGCCGATGCCTTGCTGATGCTTGCACAGGCGTTAAATGAGCAAGGAAGATCGGGAGAAGCATTACCTTATCTTAATCAAGTAAGAGATAGAGCCTTCGGGGCTGGCGTTTCGACTATAAACGAAACAAATCAAGCCGCTTTGGCTAAAATTCTGGAGCACGAACGCCGAGTAGAATTGGCCTTTGAGAATCATCGGTGGTTTGATTTGATAAGGACAGGAAATGCCGTTGAAGTGATGACAGCTCATGGCATAGCACTTAAACAAAAGTATAGTTATTTAACACCAAATTCCTATCAAATAACAGCGTCAAGATTGCTTTATCCCATTCCACAATCAGAAAGGGAGCTGAACCCTGATCTCACCCAAAACCCTGGCTATTGAAAATTATATAAGCTGCCAGTTTACTTAGTAACGCATAATGAACCTAAATAACTTAAATGAAATATTGACGTGTCTTTAAGTGCAAATGCACGTCAATGTACCGGCTAGTAGATAGCTGATTGAACCAAATTATAGACAATATGAAAAAGAAGCTATTACCTTTTATTTTATTATGGGTAGTTCTTTTGAATAGTGCTATTTACCTAAACGTTGCTTATGGTAATGCCATGCATTCAACAGAGACCTATTTTAAAAACAACCCTCCAAATGGGAATTTGGAGCGCACTGAAAATCAAATTGACCTTAAACAAAAAAAAGAAATCCGAGGAACGGTAAGGGATTCTGCTGATATCCTTCCAGGGGTATCGGTGAAGGTCAAAGGTACCGCTATAGGAACAACTACCGATTTAAGTGGGAAATACATTTTGGACGTACCTAATGACAATGTTGTGTTAGTATTTTCTATGGTAGGTTACACGTCTCAAGAAATTGCGGTTAAGGGCAAAGAACTGATCGATGTAAGTTTACAGCCAGACGACAAGAATCTAGATGAAGTAGTGGTGGTTGGTTTTGGTACGCAAAAGCGAACGGATATGGTTGGATCGGTTACTTCCATTAATGTAGGCGAATTGAAAACTCCATCGAGTAACTTAACAAATGCATTGGCAGGACGGGCTGCGGGTGTAATTGCTTACCAACGTAGTGGCGAACCCGGTCTGGATAATGCTGATTTCTTTGTCCGTGGCGTTACGACATTTGGATACAAAAGCTCTCCGCTAATACTAATTGATGGAATGGAACTATCAACTACCGATTTCGCACGGCTGCAACCAGACGATATTGCCAGTTTTTCTATCATGAAAGATGCGACTTCTACTGCAGTTTATGGAGCGCGTGGCGCAAATGGTGTAATCTTGATTACTACCAAACAAGGGGCAGTAGGCAAAGCAAAGTTGAGTTTTCGATTGGAGAATTCTATTTCAACGCCAACAAGGGATGTAGAGTTGGCCGATCCTATCACCTATATGAAGTTGTCTAATGAAGCTATTTTAACACGTAACCCTTTAGGGCAGGTGCTCTATTCGGAAGATAAGATAGCCAGTACAGCAGATGGCGCTAATCCCATTGTTTACCCTGCCAATGATTGGAAAGATATGATCTTTAAAGACTATACTATGAATCAGCGTGCTAATTTAAGTATCAGTGGAGGCGGTGGAGTAGCTCGGTATTATGTATCTGGGTCTTATAATAAAGATAATGGCATATTGAATGTGGATCAACGGAATAATTTTAATAATAACATCGATTTAAAGAGTTATACCCTACGGAGTAATATTGATATCGACGTTACTAAGTCTACCCATATGATTGTGCGCTTAAGTGGGAATTTCGACGACTATTCAGGCCCTGTTGATGGGGGGGCTGGGATGTATCGGAAAGTAATGGCGTCTAACCCGGTATTATTTCCAGCCTACTACCCAATTGACGCTCCACATCAGTTTGTAAAACATATTATGTATGGCAATTATGATCAAGGAAAGTATATCAATCCCTATGCAGAACTTACGAAGGGCTATAAAGACTATTCCCGATCGCTTATGCTGGCACAGGTTGAGTTGAAGCAAGATTTGTCCATGTTAACAGAGGGCTTATCATTCAGAACTATGGTTAATACAAACCGAACTTCTTATTTTGACGTAAGCCGGTATTATAACCCATATTTATATACACTAGCAGGTTATGATCGCTTAACAGATACCTACAATATAACGAATATTAATGAAGAAACTGCCACGGAATATTTAGGATACAGTGAAGGGCCAAAGGATATTAGCTCGACCTTTTACATGGAATCGATGTTAAATTATAACCGCAGTTTCAATAAGCACAACTTAAGCGGCCTATTGGTGTATATTATGCGGCAAAATTTGACGGCCAATGCGGGCGACTTGCAATTATCTTTACCCTTCAGGAATCTCGGTATCTCTGGACGAACCACTTATTCTTATGATAGTCGTTACTACGCGGAATTTAATTTTGGATACAATGGTTCAGAGCGGTTCCACGAGTCGCAGCGTTTCGGGTTTTTCCCTTCCGCAGGTTTGGCTTGGAGCATCTCCAACGAAAAGTTCTTTGCCCCGTTTAAATCAACTGTAACAAACCTCCGTTTAAGAGCAACCTACGGTTTAGTAGGGAACGATGCGATAGGTTCGCCATCCGATCGCTTTTTCTATTTATCGAACGTAAATATGAATGATGCTGGAAAATCAGCTTCTTTTGGCAATCAGGTGGGGTCGGGACCCTATTCCCTAAATGGTGTAACCATATCAAGGTATGCGAATGAAGATATTACTTGGGAAACCGGCTATAAAAAGAATGCTGCGCTGGAGCTTGGCTTATTTGATAAACTAAATATTCAAGCAGAATATTATACCGAAACCCGGAAAAATATCTTAATGACCAGGGCCTCTATACCGGTTACCATGGGACTGTCGGCGCCAATTAGGGCTAATGTGGGGGAGGCAGCATCAAAGGGAACAGATATTTCGCTAGATTATCAGCAATCGCTTAGCAACGGTATGTGGTTCTCTGCTCGTGGAAACTTTACCTACGCTACCAATAAATATACGGTTTACGAGGAACCTGAGTATAACGAATACTACCGAAGCCATATCGGAAGCTCTATACAACAGGTTTACGGCTATATTGCCGAACGTCTGTTTATAGATGATGCAGAAGCTGCAAATTCGCCAAAACAAAATTTTGGCGAATATGGGGGAGGAGATATTAAATACCTGGATGTAAATCGAGATGGACAAATTACCGAAGCTGATCAGGTACCTATTGGAAATCCTACAGTACCGGAAATAGTATACGGTTTTGGATTTAGCATGGGCTTTAAAAATTTCGATTTTTCGGCTTTTTTCCAGGGCTTGGCGAATGAATCTTTCTGGATAGATGCTGAAGCTACTTCTCCTTTTGCACCGTACTATTCTGACGCTGAAAAAGCCGCTAACAGTTCTATTTTGAACTACACTGTCCAAAATCAATTGTTGAAAGCCTATGCCGATAGTCATTGGTCGGAAGATGTGCGGGATGTATATGCACTTTGGCCAAGATTAAGTTCGACTATTAATGCCAATAATACGCAAACCAGTACGTGGTTTATGCGGAACGGTTCGTTTTTGCGGCTTAAACAGATCGAACTCGGTTATAAGCTCCCGCAGAAGATTTTGGAAAAGCTACATACTTCATATTTGCGGGTTTATGTGAACGCAAGCAATTTATTAACCTTAAGTAAATTCAAGCTATGGGATGTTGAGATGGGAGGCAATGGCTTAGGTTATCCTATTCAAAAGGTATTTAATATTGGTTTAAATGTTTCTTTTAATTGATGTAAATGAAACACAATAGCAAAGTCATGAAAAAATCTATTATCAGTAGCGTTTATCTATTAACGATTTTATCCATCGTATGCTCATGCAAAAATTATTTGGATGTAGTGCCGGATAATGTAGCCACTATAGATAATGCCTTCACGATGCGTACCCAGGCACAGAAGTTTTTATTTACCTGTTATTCTTATATGCCTAAAGATGGTGATTTGGCCGATAATCCAGCACTGGTTGGTGGTGATGAGATGTGGGAAATAGATACAAGAGGTGCGTATTTTAATATAGCTAAAGGTCTGCAAAATGTGGTAAGCCCTTATGGTGATCGGTGGACTGCTCTATATCGTGGAATCCGCGATTGCAATATCTTTCTGGAAAATATTGACAAAGTACCCGATATGGAGGAGACTGAAAAAAGGCGCTGGATTGCAGAAGTAAAATTTCTGAAAGCCTATTATCATTTTTACCTAGTAAGAATGTATGGACCTATTCCGATCGTTAAGGAAAATCTACCTATCAATGCCGATGTGGAAGCTGTAAAAGTAACGCGTGATCCAGTTGATTCCTGCTTCAGTTATATCGCTCAATTAATAAACGAAGCAACCGAGTCGTTACCGGAAACGATTATTGATCCGACCAATGAGGCAGGCCGGATCACGCTGCCAATTGCACTGTCTTTTAAAGCAAAGGTGCTGGTATATGCAGCTAGCCCCTTATTTAATGGCAATACCGATCAGGTAGCGCTTAAAAATCCAGATGGCACTGCCTTATTTAATCCAACTTCGGAAAAAGAAAAGTGGAATGCGGCTGTAAGCGCTTGTAAAGCAGCAATTGATTTATGCCATCGAATGGGCTTGAAATTATATAGCTATAATCCAGACTTCCAGCAATATGCCCTTACCGATACCATCGTTACACAGTTAAGTATTCGCAACAGCGTAGCAGAGAAATGGAACAGCGAAATCATATGGGCGAATACCCAGACCAATACTACTGCTTTACAACAATTAATGGCTACCTGGTGGGATCCATTATATCTGGATGGAACGGTTACAAGAGGAGAGCTATCGCCACCCTTAAAAATTGCAGAGCTATTTTATTCGCAGCATGGCGTACCAATTAATGAAGATAAAGATTGGGACTATAATGGCAGGTACAAACTTCGTACAGCAACAGACGATGATAAACTATATATCCGTAAAGATTATACTTCGGCTTATTTCAATTTTGACAGAGAGCCAAGATATTATGCGGATTTAGGTTTTGATGGAGGTATTTATTATGGACAGGGCAAATATGATGATAGTAAATCTTCAGAACTTTTTTATCTAGAGGCTAAATTTAAGCAGCGAAATGGTTTTGGAAAATTTAACTTTTTGACGGTTACAGGGTACTACGTAAAAAAGCTAATTCATTACCAGAATGTGATTGGCACAGGAAATAATTATTCTGTAACTACTTATCCCTGGCCACTGATGCGGTTATCCGACTTGTATTTGTTGTACGCAGAAGCTTTAAATGAATCGGCTGGACCTAGCGAAGAAGCTTATGATTATCTCAACTTGGTGCGTGAAAGAGCAGGCCTGCAATCGGTGCAGGATTCTTGGTCTAATTATTCCATTAACCCCTCGAAATACACTACGCAGGAGGGCTTACGGGCAATCATTCATCAAGAACGGTTAATAGAACTTGCTTTTGAAGCCAATAGATTTTGGGATTTACGCCGGTGGAAAGAGGCTGCAAATGAACTAAATAAACCGATTACTTCCTGGGATCTGAGCCAGGAAACGGCCGAAGCTTATTATAGACCAGTAGTGGTTTTTAGTCCTACGTTTGGCACGAAAAATTACTTTTGGCCGATAAAGGATAGCAATATTACTGCTAATAGAAATATTGTTCAAAACTTAGGTTGGTAATTAATTGAGACCTTAGTTAAGGTAGATAAAAACGAAATTTAACCATTATACTAATGAAGTCATTATATTTTATTGCAGCTTTGTTGATTACTTTTTTTTGGTATGGCTGTGCAAAAGAAGATAGGCTTGATCATATAGATGCTGATGCCCCTGCACCAGCGCAGATCAGCAATGTAAAGGTAGAAGCAACTCCTGGCGGTGCCCGGTTAACTTATAAACTTCCCACTGATCCAAACCTAGCATATGTAAAAGCGGTGTATGAAATACAGCCAGGTATTTTCAGGGAGGCAAAATCATCCATCTATGTTGATACGCTTAATTTAGTCGGTTTTGGTGATACGCAAGATCATGAAGTGGCACTATATAGCGTTGGCAAAAATGAAAAAGCCTCAGAGGCATTAACCGTTACGGTGAAGCCCAATACTCCTCCAGTACGGGAGGTCTTCGAAACTATCGATCTAAAAGCTACATTCGGCGGTGTGAATATTTCTTTCAAAAATGATTATAAGGCCGATCTCTCCTTGGTGGTTATGGTAGATACTACTGGTAAGAATACTTGGGCACCGGCTACTACGTACTATACAGCAGCCTTGGAAGGGAATTTTTCGGCGAGAGGTTATGCATCTGTTGAAAAGAGGTTTGGTGTTTTTGTAAAAGATCGATGGAATAATAAATCAGACACTTTGATTAGGCTGCTGACACCTATATTTGAAACGGTAATTGCTAAAAATTCATGGAAAGCCCTAGTGCTTCCTACAGATCAAACCGAAACAGCCTCCGCAAATTTTAAATTGGAATATCTCTGGGATAATAAATGGTCGGTTCTTTCACAACAATCGTATGCATCGGCAAATAATTCTACTCTTCCGCAGTGGTTTACAATTGATCTAGGAGAGAAAGTGCTAATGAGTAGATTTCAGGAACACCAAGCGCCAACTTCACATTTATATGTTGGGTCTGCCGTAAAAACCTTTGAATTATGGGGATCCAATAATCCTGATGCAGGAGGTGGATGGGAAGGCTGGCAATTGCTGGGTACTTTTAGTTCTTTTAAACCCTCGGGATTGCCATTGGGGCAAACAAATTCAGAAGATGCGAACTACGGTAATGTTCTTGGTGAAGACTTTGAATTTGAAGTTCCGCCACCGGCAGTACGTTATTTACGCTGGAAAACGCTGGAAACATACAGCAGTACCGGGCAGGTTGTTATAGGAGAAATTACACTTTATGGACAGGTTGAAGAATAACCAATGATAACAAATTATTATAATGAAAAGGATTTTATATCATATCACCATACTCTTGATAGTATTATCGGCTTTCACAGCTTGTAAAAAAATGGATAGTACCTATAGTAAGTTCATCGTACCTGGAGGATTAACCTACCCAGGTAAAATTTCATCCCCTTTGGTCTATGCTGGTCATAATCGTGTGAAGATAGCTTGGCTACGCGGATCGGATCCCAAAGTTAGCAAAGCCCGGATTTTCTGGAACAATAATGCCGATTCGATCGAAGTTCCCATTCCGTCAACCGGAGATACCATAAGTATTCTCATTAATGATCTAGAAGAAAAATCGTATTCTTTTATGGTACGTACTTACGACGATAAAGGTAACTCCTCGATTCCGGTAGAACTACTAGGAGCAAGCTATGGCGAGAAATACCAATCGTTGTTGTTGAGTAGACCTATTAATAGTGCGATTATTGATGATGAAGGTACCGTAACGCTTCAATGGGGAAGTGCTAACATTACCGGTGGCGCCTATGCAACTGATGTTTCTTATACTGATAATTCCGGCAGCGTGCAAACAAAGCGTTTTGCAATAAGCGAGGTGTCTTCTACCGTGTCAAACGTAAAATTAGGAGCCCCATTACAATACAGAACCGTGTATCTTCCTGACTCATTAAGTATCGATACATTCTATACGGATTATGCAAACAATGAACGGTATATGTATAACAAGAGCGCTTGGGCTGTTGTTGATTATTCTTCACAGCATAATACAGACCCCGCAAATGTGGTAACTAATATCATCGACGGCTCGCCTGCTACCCGTTGGCATACACAAGCCACGACGTCACAATACCCTCATTTTGTTACGATAGATATGAAAAGCGAAAAAACGATTACAGCTTTCGAAATATTTAGGATGTTAGACGATGAGCGTGCATGCGATAAATTTCAGTTATTGGTAAGTAAAGATAATGATACTTGGACAGATTTAGGGATCTTTAACTTTAACCGTTTAATCAACGATGGGCAGTTGTATGAAATACCTAGTTATCCTAAGGCTAGGTACTTTAAATTTATAGGTATTTCTGGTCCGAACAATTATATGGTGATGGGTGAAATAAATGTTTATGGTTTATAAGAAAACATCAATATTTAAAAATAGCATAAATAGTAGGCTAATGAAACGAGTAATTGTATTAATGATATTATCTACCCAAATGTTAATAGGGTATGCACAGCAAAAATTAACTGTTGCTGATTTAACAATAGATTATAAGGACAATCCATTAGGAATAGCTGGTACTGATCCGCAGTTTGGCTGGAAGCTAGTGGCTAAAGAACGGAATACGATGCAAACAGGCTATGAATTACGGGTTGCATCAACAGAAGAAGATGTAACTAAGGGTAAAGATTTAGTTTGGCACACGGAAAAGGTTACAAGCGATCAGTCTATACATATTGGTTATAGTGGAACGCCACTAAAATCGCGACAACGTTATTACTGGCAAGTGCGTGTATGGGATAATCACGGCAATCAATCGGCTTGGAGCGAGGTGAAGTTTTGGGAAACCGGTTTGTTGAACAAAGCGGATTGGAATGCAAAATGGATCGAGGCAGGAGATATAACCGACGGAAAAGTGGGGCCTGTACCCTTATTTTTTAAGTCGTTTAACATTAGTTCGCCTATAAAATCTGCACGCCTTTATATTACCGCACATGGGATTTACGAAGCGAAATTGAACGGGAACAACATAACTGAGCATTTGTTTAATCCGGGATGGACGAGTTACCATAAACGGTTGCAATATCAAATTTATGATGTAACTGCATTGTTAAAACAAGGAGAGAATACAGCATTAGTTGCTATCGGTGATGGTTGGTACAGGGGTTTTTTAGAGTGGAATGGAAAGCGTAATTGGTATGGTAAAGAAGTAGGTCTGTTATATCAGTTAGAGATTACGCTGGCAGATGGAACAAAGCAAACCATTAGCTCAGATGGGAGTTGGACATCTTCATTTGATGGGCCTATAAGGTCTGCCGATATTTATCACGGGGAAACTTACGATTCGAGATTGGATAAGGCAATTACTGTTCAAACCACACAGCAATGGAAACCTGTACGCGTGATAGCTGATAGTTTAACTAACATCGTTCCACAGGTTGCACCTCCGGTTATTAAACATGAACAATTTAAACCACTTAAAGTCATTAAAACGCCGAAGGGCGAGACGGTACTTGATTTTGGTCAAAATTTAGTTGGTTGGATTCAAGTACAGATTAAGGGACCTGCTGGCGACACAATAAAGATCAATCATGCTGAAGTGCTTGATAAAGAGGGTAACTTTTATACCGATAACTTGCGTAGCGCTAAGCAAGAAGATAATTACATTTTGAATGGTGCGGAGCAATTACTGGAGCCTCACTTTACCTTTCATGGTTTTAGATATGCAAAAATTTCTGGTTTCAAAGGAGAATTGCGTCAAGATGATTTTACAGCAGTAGCGATTTATTCGGAGATGCAGCCTACGGGTTCATTCACCACATCCAACAGTCTTATTAACCAGTTGCAGCATAATATTCAATGGGGCCAAAAAGGCAATTTTGTGGATGTGCCAACGGATTGCCCACAACGGGATGAGCGTTTGGGGTGGACTGGAGACGCTCAAGTATTTTTTAACACCGCTGCTTATAATATGAACGTAGCATCTTTCTTTAGCAAATGGTTACTGGATCTCAAAGCTGATCAATATCCCAACGGAAGGGTACCTGCTGTTATTCCGATAACCAATAAAAGGGGTAACGATGGTTCTGCTGGTTGGGCTGATGTTGCTACAATCATTCCTTGGAATTTTTATACCGTATATGGCGATAAGCAACTCTTGGAACGCCAATACGAAAGTATGAAAGGCTGGGTAAATTATATTTCAAGTATGAGCCAAAATAATTTATGGAATAGCGGTTCACATTATGGCGATTGGTTATTCTATACGATGGCTGATGATCGTGATGGGAAAGCAGCTATTACTGATAAATATTTAATTGCTCAGGTGTTTTATGCCGCTTCTACGCAAAATCTGATCCATGCCGCTAAGGCCTTGGGTAAAACGGAAGATATAGCAATATACACTACGCTGCTTGATGGTATAAAAGAGGCTTTTAATCGCGAATATGTTACCCCTTCGGGAAGATTAGTATCTAGTTCCCAAACTGCTTATGTGCTTGCTTTAAATTTTGACTTGTTGCCCGAGAATCTACGTCAACAGGCTGCACAGCGACTTGTGGAAAATGTAAAAGCGTATAAGAACCATTTAACAACCGGCTTCTTAGGGACACCCTATTTATGCCACGTTTTATCGCGATACGGTTATACCGATGTTGCCTATGACCTCTTGTTACAGGAGACTTATCCCTCTTGGTTATATCCAGTAAAAATGGGTGCAACTACCATCTGGGAACGTTGGGATGGTATTAAAACTGATGGTACCTTTCAGACAACAAGCATGAATTCTTTTAATCATTATGCTTATGGCGCTATTGGCGATTGGATGTACAAGGTGATAGGAGGAATTAACCCAGACGATCTTAAGCCAGGTTATAAAGAAATTGTCTTGGCACCAAAACCTGGAGGTGGTTTTACATCAGCGAAGGCTGCATTGGAATCGTTATATGGTAAGATCGAATCTTCGTGGAAAATAATAGAAAAGAAAATGGTATATGATGTTACCATTCCTCCAAATACTTCTGCTAGCATTGTTTTGCCGCAAGCGATGGCCGGACAGGTAACGGAATCATCAATTGCATTGGAAAAAATAAAAACGATTAAAAGTATAACCCAAGAAGGCAGTGATTTAACGCTAGTCGTGGGCCCAGGTTCTTTTCACTTTGAATATCCATTAAAAAGTAACGAATAGTCAAATAATCAAATATTAACCACTTAATAAGAACTAATATGAAGAACAATCATGTTTTTAATAGATTTTGTGTAATCGGAATAGGTATATTGATGACCTGTTTTTTACACATCACTGAAGCGCAAGAAAAATCGGTTACTGTTCAATGGAACAAAAATATAATGGTGTCGAAAACAACACCAACTTTACAGGTAGTGGTGAACCCGATGTTAAAGAAGGGTTCTCCCATCCATGAAGGTAGCTTTAGCGCTTTGAAGGAAATGCAGGCTGATTATGTGCGCTTTGTGCCTTGGTTCCCTTATGCACAGGTGGCGGTAGCCGAATTGCAAGCACCAACTAATACGCAAACGTTTTGGGATTTTAGCCGTGTTGACCCTATTGTAAAAGATTTTATGGAAGCTACTGAGGGCCATTCCGTAGTCATGAATTTTAGCACCATCCCTGTATGGATGTTCAAAACAAAAGACCCTGTGGTTTATCCACCTGATCCGGACGAGCCTTTTTGGTCTTATAATCAGGGTACCGCACTTCGGGATACAACGATGAAGGAAGTGGCAGATTATTTTGTGCGGGTCTTCAGCTGGTATACCAAAGGTGGTTTTACAGATGAATTAGGGAAATTCCATAAATCGGGATATCATTATAATTTTCCCTATTGGGAAGTGCTAAATGAGCCCGATTTAGAGCATCATATGACACCTCAGTTATATACTAAAATATATGACGCTGTGGTAACAGCATTAAAGGAAATAGCTCCTGAGACTAAGTTTGTTGGCATTTCTGTTGCCCATGAAACTAATCCAGAATGGTTTGAATATTTTTTAAATCCGGTAAACCATAAAGCCGGTGTGCCATTGGAGGGGATTTCTTACCACTTTTATGCTACGCCCGCACCAGACAAAATTGATATTGATTATTACCAGTATAGCTTCTTTGATCAGGCCAATGCTTTCTTAGATCGTGTTCGATACATTGAGCATATTCGGAAGCGTTTGGCACGCCAAACCTTTACCCAGATTAATGAAATTGGTAGTATTCTCACTAACCGCGATCATAAGGAACCGATTCCTGCTGAATACTGGAATTGATCTGGAGCTATGTATGCTTATATTTATATGGAACTGAATAAGTTGGGAATTGACGTAGCCGGGGAGTCGCAATTAGTTGGATACCCTACGCAATTTCCTGATGTTAGCATGATGAATTGGAAAAATGGAAAACCTAACGCCCGTTATTGGGTATTAAAATTGATTAAAGATAACTTACACCAAGGCGACAAATTAGTCGAAACGCGCGCTAATACGCCAGAAGTATCCGCTCAAGCCTTTAACACACCGCAGGGAAAGCAATTATTGTTAATCAATAAAAGGAATAGAGAAGTAGCGCTTAAATTACCAGCGGAATCTACGGGCGCAACGGTTTATACCGTGGATGTTTCGAGTGGAGAAAATCCTCCTGTAGCGCATACTTTAGCAGAAACAAATCTTAAGCTAAAGCCCTTCGCGGTAAGTATTGTGAAATTCAAGTAGAAGAGAAAATAAATAACACATTAACAGGCGCAAGTTTATAAGGATAGTTGCGTATATATTAATCTCGATATTTATGGATACGAATATGGATCGTAGAAAATTTATAAAAATAAGTTCGCTGACAACAGCTAACCTCGCCTTACTATCTGCTGCCGGACATGCTGCTTTGTTAAATAGTTCATCGAATGAGTATGGCTTTCCTGTTGAAAAGAATGACTTATTAAACGGATTCCTTTCTCCTCCAGATAGTAGCAAATCGTCTTGTTACTGGTGGTGGTTCAATGGTTTGGTTGACGAGGAGGGGATTACGCGGGATTTGGAAGAGTTTAGGGGAAAAGGTATGGGCGCTGTTCTGCTAGTTAATTCATCCGGCGGCCTTGGTGGCGTGCCTTTTCCACAAGGAGCAAAATTTCTTTCAGATGAGTGGAAGGCCTTATATCGGTATGCCATGCAAGAAGCAAAGCGGTTAAATATAGAAGTAGGGATTAATTTAAGTTCCGGATGGTGTATGGGCGGACCTTGGATAGATGCTGAAAATGCCGGTAGATGGTATTTGCAAGCGAAACTCCAGGTAGAGGGGCCGCAAAAATTTTCAGGGAAGCTACCGCTTCCCGGCAGCAGCGACGGGTATGATAATGTATTTAACCCACCAGGTTATAAAGAATACCTGCATTTACCTCTTAAAGAGCTCGATTATCGCGATACAGCGGTGGTAGCAATTTTAACATCTAATCCGTCTGCGAACCAAATCGGGGGGGATAGGGCGAATCTATTAGCGGCCAAAGCTAATCGTAAAGATGCCAGTAATTTTGCGCTGGCAACAGCTATCATGGACCCCACTCGTGCTGGATGGAAGAATGACGTTGCAGATGAGGCTATCCCTTTGTCGCAAGTAATTGATCTAACGGATAAATTATCAACAGATGGCCATTTGACATGGGAAGTGCCTCCTGGGAATTGGATTATTATACGTACTGGGCACCGTATGACTGGCTCGCGTTTGATGATTGCGCAACCAGAGGCTGACGGACTTTCTGTCGATTGGTTCGATCGTAAAGGAGTTGATTTGCAATTTGAAAATTTGGGAAAAATATTTTTAGAAGAGGCGGCAAAGGTAGGGGCGAAGCCCACCTATTTCTGCGACGATAGTTTTGAAGATGGTTTTCCGAATTGGACGGATAAAATTCTGGAAAAATTCAACAATTATCGTGGATACGATGCCACTCCTTATTTACCGGTACTCTCGGGATATATAATCGGCAGTGCAGAAATTTCTGACCGCTTTCTAAATGATTATCGAAAAACCATGGCCGATTGCATGGCCGATGAACATTATAAACACTTTGCCGATTTATGCCACGAACAGGGTTTGTTGGTTCAGAATGAGTCTGCTGGCCCCAGTCGCTCGGGCACAATATGTATCGATGGCTTAAAAAATTTAGGCCGAAGCGATCAACCTATGGGCGAATTTTGGCTAGGACCAAATCACGAGGACCAAGAGACGTTAACGGATGAAAAAGCTTATGGCGTTTCTAGGTTAGATAAAGGGCAAAACAAAGTTACAAAAATGGTGGCTTCCGCGGCCCACATCTATGGAAAGAAAACTGCCTCTGCCGAAGCCTTTACTACTATGCGGCATTGGTTGGATTATCCTGGTTCATTAAAGCAAGCGCTGGATAGAGCTTATTGTGAGGGGATAAACCGCATAGCCGTACATACGTCAACCGCTACCCGTCCTCGTGATGGTAAACCGGGTTATGAATATGGAGCGGGTACGCATTTCAATCCAAATGTCACGTGGTGGGAAAAGTCGAGCGCCTTCTTTGCTTATGTGGCTCGTTGCCAATATCTTTTGCAAGCAGGCAAATTTGTGGCCGATGTACTTTATTACAACGGCGATATTGCGCCCAATTTAGTGGAGCAAAAGCACGTTGATCCATTGTTGGGCAAAGGATATGACTATGATGTCTGTAATGAAGAAGTATTGTTAACCAGATTAAACGTAACGGATGGGCGCATCGTATTGCCTGATGGTATGAGTTACCGGGTACTGGTACTTCCTAATGATGAGCGAATGCCTGTTGCGGTAGTGGAAAAAATTAAGCAATTGGTGACACAGGGAGCAACGGTAATTGGGCCACCACCAAATAAAGATACCGGCTTGAAGGATTATCCTCAATGTGATGAGGCAGTTCGTAAGATGGCGAATGAGATTTGGGGAAATACGGATGGGAATAAAATAAAAACACATGTTTATGGCAGGGGCAGAATTGTATATGGAGAAACTATTCGCAATACATTGTTAAATAACAATATAAAGCCAGATTTTGAATATACAGAAAATGAAGTATGGATTGATTTTATTCATCGGACAACTGAAGATGCAGAAATCTACTTTCTAACTAATCGAAAATCGCAAAAGGCTAAAACGACTTGTTTGTTTCGTGTGAACAACCGAAAGCCGGAAATATGGGATGCGGTAAGTGGGCAGGTTTCGCAACCTTCCTTTCAGCCGCTTGACGATCGTATAGCTATTACGTTGGAATTTGATATCTTCCAATCTTTATTTGTTGTATTTCCAAAAATCGCAAGTAAGGTAGTACAAAAAGGAAAAGCATGGTTATGGCAGGATACATCGGCCTTGTCGAATTTGCAAGAACTTACCGGGGCATGGGAAGTGCAGTTTGACCCAGCATGGGGTGGGCCCGAACAGACGACATTTCAGGACTTGCAGGATTGGAGCACGCATACCGATGAACGGATAAAATATTATTCTGGAAAAGCAACTTATCGAAAGACCTTTGACTTATCAGCACAACATACTTCCAAAGAGTCGTTATTTATAAATCTGGGCGTTGTAAAAGACATAGCGCAAATTTGGTTAAATGGTAAAGACTTAGGTGTCATATGGACAGCACCTTGGCGGGTGGATATTAGTGATGCTGTAAAACAGCAAAACAATGTGTTAACGATTGATATCGTTAATCTTTGGCCAAACCGACTTATTGGTGATGCTGCCCTGCCTAAAGAAGAGCGATTAACCAATACCAATATAGTATTCAAGGAAGACGCTAAATTATTACCTTCAGGTTTGCTTGGGCCGGTCTTGATTCAAAGGTCTTAAAATTGGAAATAAAAAAGCCGTTCAAACTAGTTTGAACGGCTTCTGTGGAGATTACCGGAGTCGAACCGGTGACCTCTTGCCTGCCAGGCAAGCGCTCTAGCCAGCTGAGCTAAACCCCCATTTAAAATGTGCTGGCAAACTTAGATAAACTTTCTTTTATATGCAAGTGGGGAGATAAAAACAATGGACAAAAATTATTGTTTAAAATATGTATCACGATTTTAAAATAACACTATGCAGATTAAACCATTTTTATATAGTAATTTCCTGCTTATAGCATTCCTAGCAGCCTGTAATTCCGGCAATCAACAACGAGAAGAAACCGCTGCTAATCATATTAATGCGGATACTACTATAGCAAATAACGACACGACAACAGAAGTTGGAACAAATACTGAAGTATCCAATCAAGACAGTATCCCGCTAACGCTTGCGGGAGGGACTATCAAACAACAGGGAATGATGGAAAAAGGGAAGCATGTTGTATTTTCCTTTGATGTGCCAAAAGCAGGGAAACTTACGGCAAGTGTAAAGCCAGGAGAAACAAATGGAAATGTAAGGATTGCACAAATCTTTATGCCCGACAATACAGCTGATGGACCATTCGGTATGGAAATGACCTACGATCTGAAACAAACAGGACAATACCGTTTAGTGGTTAGCGAGAACCAAATGGCTGGAGATCCTTACAACGGTCCTTTTACGCTAACTTTAAAAGTGGAATAAATGGTAATTGATTAATGACTGTGCTGCGTAATATAGGTTAATTTCTCTACCAAAGGTATATTGTCGCCGGAAACATCATATCGCCCATCATTAAAATCTACACGAGCAACCTCATTTTTAAGGCTGTCGTATACAATGAATGCTTGTTTATCATAAGTAGTTGAATATCCCGCCCATTCATTTTCAATTTCTTGTGCCCATTTTGCAAATCTTTCTAACATAATATTATATTGTTTAGTTGAAAACGCCTTCACGGGTGGCATTAACCCTTTTCTAAGGAACAAGGGAAAGAAGAAAAAGTTTAGCTAAGTAAAAGATTTAGGTTGTAGAAATTAGTAACAGAAGTTTAGTTCTATTCAATCAAATCCTTCGATTTCAGCAATTTCTTTTATTTACAGTCCCAAAAACTTGAAAGGCTCGGACGCTTTGAATTCTTGATTAGTCTTCCCATTATAGGTTTTATTATTTTCAAGGCTCAATTTCATGACTTGGCCATTGGAGCTCAAATCAAAATCTTTGAGATCCACCCAGAACGTATTAGGCGTAAGTACAGTTTCAAAATAATAAACTAGGTTTTTCTGATCGGAAACGGATCGCCATCGGGTAGAAGAAATATTGGGTTCTTGTTCAGATGAAATCCCAAACGGTACAGAACAATTTCGTATCACACTGAACACGCTAGCAACTGCAGTACGTGTGTTATCAGTTTGTGGAATTGCATTGATATAATAAGACGCCCTGACAAAGCGATCGGCCGCACGATTGGTTCCAGGAAGCATCATAGTTCCGGGAATACCTTTCCAGTAACTATCTAAGGCTAATTGTTCCTCAAATACCGGCGAATTGGTCATTACGGTATAAGATTGATCATGGTGGATTACCAATTTCCCCTTTATATATTCAAAAATGGCATTGTCTCCGGTAGCATCAGAAATTGATAAATGCAGGGTAGTGAATTTTTGAGTTCCGGGTATATAATCACTTACCACCACGAAAGGTTCGTTTTGGAGCTCGTCTACCGCTTCCTTTACTGTAGAAAAATTATCTAAAACATATTGTGCCCAAGTAGAGATCGAGATTCCTTTTTTGTTTTCATGAGGATCAAATTTGGGATATTCCGACTCAACTAGCCATAGGATATTGGCAACCAAACCTTTTTCGTTCATCCCATCTGCGGTAGCGATATCCCAGGCAGTGCTTATCACGCTGCCATATTTAGAGGTCCAAGTAACGGATTGAGGACCCACCTCGCCACTGCGCTGCATGCCGCGGGGGAAAACCCATAAATTAGCTTGAATATCGTCCTTCCAATCCATAGAGCGAGCTGTGATAATTGTTCCATTTGGCCCCTTATACATTACACGCGTGCAAGCGTCGGATATCTCTCGTGGGCCTATTATCAATAAACAAATTGATATGAAGAGAAATGATAATTTTTTCATAGGATTTAGCTTTTTACCGAACGTAGCTAATTTACTAAAAATTCTAATTTTTAGCTATTAATATATAAAATCGTATATTAACGATCCGTGGTGCGAAAAATAAGATTTGGGTGAAGGTTAGCAGGCTATGCGAGTTGTATTAGTTTTGCCCTGAAGAACTGATGCTATGTGGGTTGGAACGGTTAATTGAGATAGTAGGCAATAAATAGAATTGGACTTTTCAATGGTCATTGTCAATTAAATTAATAATAACACGGATAGCAATAAGTATGAAAGAAGCAAAAGAAAATTGCGTATTCTGCAAAATTTTGAATAAGGAATTACCTGTAAGTATGGTATATGAAGACGAAAAAATAGCCGTATTCGTAGATCTATTTCCCGTAAATGAAGGGCATATATTAATCATCCCAAAATATCATGCTCCCTACATGAAAGATGTAGATGACGAAACATTACAGCATATTATGCTTTATGCAAAAAAAATAAATGCAGCATTAAGAAGTTCCAAATATAAATGTGAGGGAATTAATTTGTTTGTAGCAGACGGAGAAACTGCTGGTCAGGAAGTATTTCATTTCCACCTTCATGTTTACCCCAGGTTTAGAGAAGATGGATTTGGATTTAAGTATAATGCGTCAAAGCACTTCCTCGAATCAGAAAGATCTAATATGAACGAAATAGCATTAGAATTGAAAGGTAAATTAAATTAACATTAATAAACTAAAATAACATTAATGGAGCTTCCGCTTCTTTTAGTACGTATGGTATTTAACCGATCTTAACCGACGTCATGGTAAGTGAACCTGCCACCGCTTTATCATTAAAAAAAGCAATATTATCCTTATTTCCGTTTAAACCTAAAGTGTATAGCAACGGTAGGTAATGTTCTGGTGTTGGGATAGCTAGTGCAGCTTCTCTGCCCAGATTTTCATAATTAATTAGCGGCTTGTAATCGCCTGCTGTTATCAAATCTTTAAACCGATCATTCATTTGCAATGCCCAGTCATATCCGTAGCCGGGCTCATTCATTTTATTCAAGGCCACCATGCGTAGGTTATGTACCATATTGCCGCTTCCAATAATCAAAACTCCCTTTTTCCTTAATGCATATAATTCTTTAGCAAGGTCGTAATGGTATTGCGGTCCCTTTGTATAATCAATACTGAGTTGCAGTACCGGAATTCTTGCTTCTGGGTACATGTGCCTCACCACTGTCCAGGCACCATGATCAAGGCCCCAGTCATGATCCAATTCTACTTCAGTGGAATGGATCAGGGAGGCTGTTTCTTTCGCTAAATCAGGATTGCCGGGAGCACTGTATTGAACATCAAAAAGCGCTTGCGGAAACCCACCAAAATCATGAATGGTCTTTGGGAAATCCATAGCCGTGATCTTGGTACCCTTGCTAAACCAATGCGCCGAAACTACCAATACTGCTTCTGGTGTGGGGATCTCTTTGGCCATCTTTGTCCAGCGTTGGCTGAATTCATTGTCTTCAATTCCATTCATAGGAGAACCATGCCCGATAAATAACACGGGCATCAAGTGTTCTTGTTCTTTCAGATTACTTGTGAAATTTTTGAATGCTGATAATGTTGTCATACCTGTTACTCCTGTTATTTATGTTTAAATAAATTGTTTTCTTTCCATCCAATAGCTTTTTTTGGTGTTTTCAATTTATTTTACATATAATGGTTGTTATTTTTGAGTGAATTCGCCATCTGCTTTAATCCGTACTTCATCGTTAAGCATAGGTGCCGGGAAATTCGGGCCTACATTAAAATCTGAACGTTTAATAGTCCCAGTTAACTGAAAGCCGGCAGTTGCTGCTTTAGACTGCGGATTTTCTATTGTTCCTCTGTAAATCAGATCCATTGTTACAGGTTTGGTAATGGCACGAATAGTGAGGTTTCCGGATAATTTGTATTTGTCCTTACCCGTTTTTTCAATGGAAGTGCTTTTGAATGTTAGGGTTGGATATTTTTCCACATCAAAGAAGTCGGCACTTTTAAGGTGGTTATTTCTTTGTTCCACCCGTGTATCAATAGAGCCAACATTTGCGGTCAACTCAAACACAGCGTCACTGAAATCCTTTTTTGAAGATGTTACCGTAACATCAAAATCATTGAATGTACCCGAAACATCGGCAATGCCCAAGTGGGTTATGGTAAATCCTAACTGCGAGTGGGGCTGGTCATTCTTCCATGTATTAAGGACTGTAGTAAAAGCGGTTAATACGAATAATGCAGATAAAAAAAATGTTGTTTTTTTCATGTTGTAATTTTTATTTATTGATTTAAAAAATAGTTAATGGTGTAGAATTTTCCAGCCTGCCAACCAATTATAATTGTATTTCATCCCCAATTGGATGAGCAGGAGCTGCATATTTTCTAATGTTCTGCTCACAGATAGGTTGCCTGCGATAATTGGATTAAAGCCTGCTGTAGATACCAATTCGGTAACTATTTGCAAGGCTTCCTCATCGTTGCCCGCAATGAAAGCATCTGCTTGTTTACCATCAATTACCGGTGTTGAGAAATCTGCAGCAAACGTGGTATTAAATGCTTTGACCACTTTTGAATTGGGTAACAGTTTTTGCAGCTCTTCTGCGGCACTTGTATCCGGCGGCGTCACTAATCCATTATAAGTACTGTTTAATGGATTAGCGATGCTGATAACAATCTTTTGATTTGCCATTTCCCTAATCTTTTCAGCAATGTCTTTCTCTGCATCAAACGGAACTGCCAAAATAATGATGTCAGCTTCCCAAGTTGCCTGCACTTTGCAATCCATTTCTTCTACATCGGCTGATGTTTGCTCCGCTTTTAGCTGCTCGATTAACTTCTGGGTATTATGGTGGTTATTGGCACAAAGTAACAATCTGTAATTGCCTTTAGAGAGGCTCAGGGAAATCGCACTCCCCATATTGCCTGTAGCACCTATTACTGCTATTGTTTGTTTTGTTTTCATTTGTTATTGTTTTTTGATAAGACAAAGTTAGTCCATAGCGATGCCGTATTCCATTGCGCACAAGCAAGAAAAAGCATTGACCAAAGTCAATGCTTTTGCAAAAACAATTTTAATTTATTTAGATGAAATCCGACGTCTGATACGACTTAGCGTTTCAGGTTGAAGCCCCATATAAGAAGCGATCATATGCTGAGGAACACGCTGGACGATATTCGGATAAAGGGCAGTAAAATTTGAGTATCGCTCTTCTAATGAAGAACTAATAATAGAGGTTAATCTTTTTTGCATGGCTATATAAGCACCTGTTATCTGCAACCGTGTATAGGTTTCATATTTGGCTACTTTTAGCAACAGCTCTTCATGTGCAGATTTACTGATCAATACAAGCTCACTGTCTTCCAACGCATCAATATGATAGGTAGCGATTTCACTTGTAAGAAAGCTATATAGATCAGAAATGGTCCATCCTTCCAGTGCGAACTGGATGATACGTTCATTACCATTGTCATCTAATGAATATTGTCTTAAAGCCCCTTTCTCTATAAAAGCAATGAATTTACAAACATCGCCTTCCTGTAACAGATATTGCTTTTTGCGCAATTTTTTTGGAGTAAGATGTTTTTTAATTACTTCCTGTTCTTCTTGAGTAAGTGCGACCTTTTTGTTGAATTCCTGAAAAAATAATTCGTACATACGGCGATTATTACTATGCTTTTGAACAAATATATTTTATTATTTTCAGTTTTTCAGTATGTTCGGGGAGGGCATAAGTTTTAACGCCCTTGTCCTTCTCCAAACCCTAGGTTTACTTTCTGCCGTGTCGGGGATGAAATTTTCACGTTTTGCACTATTGGTCAGCATAAGTTCCACACTATATGGTCTTTCTTCATCATTTTGTTAGGACATTACCTTTACCATTAAGCCCATCCACCACCCCAATTACGTTGACAATTCCTTTTTGACTAACATAAGCTGACATTCGGCTAAATCTGTTTTTTGAAGTCGGTGCAACTTTGTACCAACAAATTAAAACAGTAAAAAAATGAACATCGTATTAACAGGTTCTCTCGGGAACATCGGCAAGCCACTCGCAACAGCGTTGGTGCAAAAAGGACACTCGGTAACTGTTATCAGCAGTAATGCCGAAAGAAAAGCAGCCATTGAAGCACTTGGTGCAAAAGCCGCTATCGGCAGTATGTTTGACGCTGATTTTCTTACATCAACATTCAAAGGTGCAGAC
>Ga0182736_1001236_pt1 | contig 26789 bp, 23 predicted proteins | sample eDN5th30CKraftBY_FD_128882 | JGI IMG/M metagenome (GOLD analysis project Ga0182736, IMG submission 128882) | Enriched backyard soil microbial communities from Emeryville, California, USA - eDNA 5th pass 30_C Kraft BY (version 2) (version 2) | ecosystem: Environmental > Terrestrial > Soil >...
AGGACGAGTGGGACCGCACGATCGACGTCAACGTCCGCGCGCACGTCCGGGCCGCGAAGCTGCTCGTCCCGGGCTGGCTCGAGCGCGGCGAGGGCTACTTCGTCGCCACGGCGTCCGCGGCGGGCCTGCTCACCCAGATCGGGTCCGCGGCCTACGCCGTCAGCAAGCACGCCGCCGTCGGCTTCGCCGAATGGCTCTCGATCACCTACGGCGACCGGGGCGTGCGGGTGAGCTGCCTGTGCCCGATGGGGGTCGACACCGACATGCTGCGCGCGGCGACGACGTCGGACGACCCGATGGGGGCCGCCGCCGGACGCTCGGTCGTCGAGGCGGGCTCGGTGCTGCAGCCGGCCGAGGTCGCCGAGGCCGTCCTCGCCGCGATCGACGACGAGCGCTTCCTCGTGCTGCCGCATCCCGAGGTGCTGGAGATGTACCGCCGCAAGGGGTCCGATTACGACCGGTGGCTGCGCGGGATGCGCCGCTACCAGGCGTCGCTGCTCGCCCCCGAGTCCTGACCCGCAGAAGAGAGGAACGTCCGTGTCGATGTTCGAGATCTCCGACCGTGCCAAGGCCGTCGAGGCCGACCTGCGGGAGTTCATGGACTCCCACGTCTACCCGGCAGAGGCCGTCTACGAGCAGCAGATGCTCGAGGCGGGCGACCCGCACCACCACCCGCAGATCATCGAGGACCTCAAGGCCGAGGCGAAGAAGCGCGGGCTGTGGAACCTGTTCCACCCGCACCCCGACTGGGGCCCGGGGCTGACCAACCTCGAGTACGCGCCGCTCTGCGAGATCATGGGGCGCAGCGCGTTCATCGCGCCGGAGGTCTTCAACTGCAGTGCCCCCGACACCGGCAACATGGAGGTGTTCACGCTCTTCGGCAGCGAGGAGCACAAGGAGCGCTGGCTGCGTCCGCTGCTCGACGGCACGATCCGCTCGGCCTTCGCGATGACCGAGCCCGCGGTCGCGAGCTCCGACGCGACGAACGTCGAGCTGCGCATGGAGCGGGACGGCGACGAGTACGTCCTCAACGGGCGCAAGTGGTTCGCCTCCAACGCGCTGCACGCCAACTGCAAGGTGCTCATCGTCATGGGCAAGACCGATCCCGACGCGCTGCCGCACCGGCAGCAGTCGATGATGGTCGTGCCGATCGACGCGCCCGGCGTGGAGATCGTGCGCAACCTGACCGTCTTCGGCTACGCCGACCGCGAGGGCCACGCCGAGATCACGTTCACCGACGTCCGGGTCCCGGAGAAGGACGTCCTCAAGGGTGAGGGTGAGGGCTTCGCGATCGCGCAGGCCCGGCTCGGCCCCGGCCGCATCCACCACTGCATGCGCACGATCGGCGTCGCCGAGCGTGCACTGGAGCTCATGTGCCGGCGCGCCGACTCCCGCGTCACCTGGGGGCAGCCGCTCTCGGAGCGCGCGAACATCCAGGACTGGATCGCCGAGGCCCGCATCGACATCGAGATGATCCGCCTGCTGACGCTCAAGGCCGCGCATCTGATGGACACCGTCGGCAACAAGGCCGCGCGCACCGAGATCGCCGCGATCAAGGTGGCCGCGCCGAACATCGCGCTGACGATCATCGACCGGGCCATCCAGGTGCACGGCGCCGGCGGCGTCACCGGCGACTTCCCGCTGGCCGCGGCCTACGCCCACGTGCGGACGCTGCGGCTCGCCGACGGGCCCGACGAGGTCCACAAGCGGGCCATCGCCCGTCAGGAGCTGCGCCGGCACCGCGACACCGCCGACGCGGGCTGAGCCGTCGGGGTGACCGGTGCCCCGTCCGGCGGGAAAGTGCCGGTGGGAGGGGGTGCCCGGGCCCCCGCCCGGGTATCGTCACGGGCCGTGGCGGGTGACAGTCCGCTGTGGGTGGGCCTGACGATCTACGCGCTGGTCACGCTCGCGCCGACGCTGATCTTCTGGGCGGCACTCAAGGTGCCGGCCGCGGTCGCCGCGCGCCGTCGCAGGACCGCGCCGCCGCCACCGGCCCGGCCCCCGATCGAGGAGCTGGTGTCGGACCTGCGCCGGCTGCGCCGCGGTCTGCGCGACGGCGTACCCCGCACCCGGGTGCGCCGCGTCGCGCTCCAGTCCGCCTACGACGACGTGCTCCTGGACGTGTGCCGGGCCGTCGGGGTCGACGCGACACGGCTGGCCGCGACGCCCGAGCACGGCTCGGAGCGGGCGTTCGCGCGCCTGGTCGCCGAGGCCGACGTCGAGTCCGCGGGCATCGAGCTCGACCCACCGGGGGAGGGGCGCACCGCGGCGTGACCGGCGACACGCGTCGCCGGTAAAGTCGGCTTTACCAATCGGGAACCAGCAGCGCCGTTCGTGCGTTGAACGGCGTGAAAGACACGCACGCGCTGTAGGAGGACCAGGTGCGCACCACCAGCAACCCGGCGTTCCGCAACCTGCCCCAGCAGGGCGGATACGCCGATTTCGACCGCCAGGCCGGCGCGTTCGGCGCCGGGGCCGCCGCGGCCGACGCGCGTGCGTCGCAGAGCGGTTTCGGCCCCGCGGCGACGAGCGACCGTCGCCTGACGACCGACGACGTCGTCATCAAGACGGCGATCACGGGTGGCGTGGCCCTCGCGGCCGGCATCGCGACGGCGCTCTCGGGCGCCTTCGTACTGACGCTGCCGGCGTTCATCGTCGGCTTCGTCGTGTCGCTGATCGTGATCTTCAAGCAGAGCACGAACCCCGCGCTCGTGCTGATCTACTCGGCGGCGATGGGCGTCGCCCTCGGCGGCATCACCGGCGCGCTGGAGCTGTCCGGGACGCAGTTCGAGGGCATCGGCTTCCAGGCCGTCGTCGGCACGGTCGGCGTCTTCATCGGGATGCTGATCGTCTACAAGACGGGCGCGGTGAAGGTGACGCCGCGGTTCACCAAGTGGCTGATCGGCGCCATGGTCGGCGTCGTCGTCCTGATGCTGGTGAACCTGGTGGTCAGCTTCTTCACCACCGGCGGGCTCGGCCTGCGCGACGGCTCGCCGATCGCGTTCCTGTTCAGCATCGTCTGCATCGGCGTCGCGGCGTTCAGCCTGCTGCTCGACTTCGACCAGGCCGACCGCGCGGTCAAGGCGGGCGCCCCGGCGAAGTTCGCCTGGTACATCGCCTTCGGCCTGATGACGACGCTCGTCTGGCTCTACATCGAGATCCTGCGGCTGCTCTCGTACTTCCGGAACTAGCCGCTCCGCCCCAGGCCCCGACCCGAGGCCGGCCGGGACAGCCCCCCTCCCCGGCCGACGGCGCCGCGGACCCGCTCACACGAGCCGGGTCCGCGGCGCTCGCCGTTTCCGGGGCCGGTTCCCCGGATCAGCGCTCACGGGCTCAGCTCAGGCGCTCGAAGATGATCGCCATGCCCTGGCCGCCGCCGACGCACATCGTCTCCAGGCCGATCGTCCTGTCCTTGGCCTTGAGCCCGTTGAGCAGCGTCGTCGTGATGCGGGCGCCGGTCATGCCGAACGGGTGACCGACGGCGATCGCGCCGCCGTGCACGTTGAGCTTGTCGTTCTCCAGCGGGTCGATGCCCAGGTGCCGCGCCGAAGGGATGACCTGCGCGGCGAACGCCTCGTTGATCTCGACGAGGTCGACGTCGTCGATGGTCATGCCGGCGCGGGCCAGCGCCTGCCGGCTCGCCTCGATCGGGCCCAGGCCCATGATCTCCGGCGACAGGGCCGTCACGCCGGTCGCGACGATCCGGGCGAGCGGGGTGAGGCCCAGGTCGCGGGCCCGGGTGTCGGACATGACGACCAGCGCGGCGGCGCCGTCGTTGAGCGGGCAGCAGTTGCCGGCGGTGACGCGGCCGTCGGGCCGGAAGACCGGCTTGAGCCCGGCGACGCCCTCGTAGGTGACGCCGGCGCGGGGACCGTCGTCGGCGGAGACGACCGTGCCGTCAGGCAGCGTGACGGGCGTGATCTCGCGCGCGTAGAAGCCGTCGGCGATGGCCTGCTCGGCGAGGTTCTGCGAGCGGACGCCGAAGCGGTCCATGTCCTCGCGGCTGACGTTCTCCAGCCGCGCGACGTTCTCCGCGGTCTGGCCCATCGCGATGTAGACGTCGGGGAGTCGGCCCTCGGTGCGCGGGTCGACCCACATGTCGGCGCCCGTCGCGGCGACGTCCGCGGTGCGGGCCTCCGCGTCGGCGAAGATCGGGTTGTGCGTGTCGGGCAGGCTGTCGGAGCTGCCCTTGGCGAAGCGCGACACCGTCTCCACGCCCGCGGAGACGAACACGTCGCCCTCGCCCGCGCGGATCGCGTGCAGCGCCATCCGCGTGGTCTGGACCGACGACGAGCAGTACCGCGTCACCGTGGTGCCCGGCACGGTGTCGAGCCCGAGCTCGACGGCGACCGCGCGGGCCATGTTGAAGCCCTGCTCGCCGCCGGGCAGGCCGCAGCCGAGCATGAGGTCGTCGATCGTCGCCGGGTCGAGGCCCGGCACCTGGGCGAGCGCGGCGGAGATGATCTGCGCCGCGAGGTCGTCGGGGCGGATCGTGGTGAGCGACCCCTTCCCGGCGCGACCGATCGGGGAACGGGCGGCGGCGACGATGACGGCCTCGGGCATCGGGAGAGCTCCTCGGGTAGGACGGTTGGCCGGGTGCATCTCGGTCTCGTCACGAAACCGATGTGACGCCGAGCGTGCCTCTCCACTCTGCCTGACGGGAACTGTCAGTGATGTACCCGACGATGTCGTCATGACCTCGTGGAACGACGTCGAAGAGGCGGAGCCGCAGTTCGCCGCGCGCGTCCGGGCGATCCTGGTCGCCCGCAAGCACCTCACCATCGCGACCCTGCGCGCCGACGGGTCGCCGCGCATCAGCGGGATCGAGGTGGAGTTCGCCGACGGGCAGCTCGGCTTCGGGTCGATGCCGAACGCGCGCAAGGGCGCGGACCTGCTGCGCGACCCCCGGTTCGCACTGCACAGCGCCACGGTCGACCCGCCGGAGGGCGCCCCCGCGCAGTGGCCCGGGGAGGCCAAGCTCGCCGGGCGGGCGCGCTGCACGGGCGCCCTCGACGGCCCGGCGCCGGGGCTGGCGTTCGTCGCGGACGTGCAGGAGGTCGTGCACACGCACCTCAACGAGGCGGGCGACCGGCTGGTCGTCGAGTTCTGGCACCCGGGCAGGGGGCTGCGCCGCGTCGAACGCGAATGAGCCGCGGGTCGGCGCCTTCCCGGGCCCCGGGTGACCGGTCCCGGCCGTGTCGACTCCGGCTTGTCGATTCCGGCTTGTCGGTTGCGGCTTGTCGATTCCGGGGGAGGCCGATCGTCGTCATGCTGTGCGGCACCCCGCCGCACGGCACGCACGAGGAGGACGACCGTGAAGTACATGCTGCTCATCTACTCGACCGAGCCGGCCCAGGCCCCCGACCCGGCCGTCCTGGCCCCGATGATGAAGGCCTACGAGGACTTCACCAAGGCCGTCCACGACGCGGGCGTCTGGCTCGCGGGCGACGCGCTGCAGGGCCGGGCGAGCGCGACGTCGGTCCGGGTCGACGACGCCGGCGCCCGGCTGGTCACCGACGGGCCCTACGCCGAGACCCGTGAGGTCCTCGGCGGCTACTACCTGCTCGACGTCCCCGACCTCGACGCGGCGCTCGACTGGGCGGCCCGCTGCCCGGGGTCGCAGAACGGCGGCACGATCGAGGTGCGGCCGATCCGCGAGTTCGCCGCGAGCTGACCGCACCGGATCAGCGCAGATGGACGACGGGGCAGCCGTCGCCGGGGTGGAGGCCGTGTTCCGGGAGGAGCACGGCCGCCTCCTCGCGACGCTCGTGCACGGCTTCGGCGACCTCGATCTCGCCGAGGAGGTCGCGGCCGACGCGGTCGAGGCGGCGCTGCTGCACTGGCCGCGCGAGGGCGTGCCGCGGCGGCCCGGCGCCTGGCTGCTGACGACGGCACGGCGCAAGGCCGTCGACCGGCTGCGCCGCGACCGGGCCTACGCCGCCCGGCTGGCCCTGTTGCGGGCCGACGCCGAGCGGGCCGACCCCGCACCCCCGCCCACGCCGGGCGACGACGACATCCCCGACGAGCGGCTCCGGCTCTTCTTCGCCTGCTGCCATCCGGCACTCCCGATGGAGGCCCGCACCGCGCTCACCCTGCGCTGCCTCGGCGGGATGGACACCCCGCAGGTGGCGCGCCTGTTCATGGTGCCCACCGCGACGATGGCCCAGCGCATCGTCCGGGCGAAGCGCAAGATCCGCGAGGCGCGCATCCCGTTCCGGGTCCCCGCGGCCGACGAGCTGGCCGACCGGCTCCCGGGCGTCCTGCACGTCCTCTATCTCGTCTTCACCGAGGGCTACGCGGCGGGAACGGGCGCTGCGCTGCAACGTCTCGACCTCGCCGACGAGGCGATCCGGCTGACCCGCATCCTGCTGCGGCTGTTGCCCGACGAGCGGGAGGTGGCCGGGCTGCTGGCGCTGATGCTGCTCGTCGACGCGCGCCGGGACGCCCGGGTCGACGCCGAGGGCGCGCTCGTCCTGCTCGACGACCAGGACCGCGGCCGCTGGGACGGCGACCGCATCGAGGAGGGACGGACCCTCGTCGTCCGGGCGCTCACGGGCGGGCCGCCCGGCCCCTACGGCGTGCAGGCCGCGATCGCCGCCCTGCACGTCGAGGCCGCCGACGTCGCGACGACCGACTGGCCGCAGATCGTCGCGCTCTACGACGTGCTGGACCGGCTCGCGCCGTCGCCCGCGGTGGCGCTCAACCGCGCTGTCGCCGTCGCGATGCGCGACGGGCCCGCGGCGGGTCTGGCGCTGCTCGACGACCTGCGCGACGAGCCTCGCCTGCAGGGGCGGCACCTGCTGCCGGCGGCCCGGGCCGACCTGCTGCGCCGGCTCGGCCGGACCGAGGAGGCGGCCGCGGAGTACCGGGCGGCGCTGACGCACGTCGACAACGGCGTGGAGCGGGAGTTCCTCGCCCGCAGGCTCGCCGCGCTGGGCGGGGACGGGCTGGGCGGGACGGGCAGGGCGGAGCGGCGGGGTGACCGGGCGGGGGATCAGTAGCCGAGCTCGGTCGCCCAGCCGCGCAGCTTCTGCATCGCGCGGTGCTGCGCGACGCGGACGGCGCCCGCCGTCATACCGACGAGCTCGGCGGTCTCGTCGGCGGAGTAGCCGAGGCCGAGGCGGTAGACCATGATCTTGCGGGTGCTGTCGGGGAGGCGGTCGAGCATCCCCGAGATGCGGCTCGCGACGTCGCCGCGCAGTGCCTCGTGCTCGGGGCCACCGGACATGTCGGCCCCCTCGGGCATCTCGTCGGTGGCGATCGTGCGGTCGCGGCGGGCGGCGCGGAACGTGTCGGCGATCTTGTTCTGGGCGATGCCGTAGACGAAGGCCATGAACGGGTTGCGCGTCCGGTCGAAGCCCGGCAGCGCCCGGCAGACCGCGACCATGACCTCCTGGGCGACGTCCTCCGGCCCGGACAACCCGACGCGGCCCGCGCCCAGGTGCGACCGGCAGTAGCGCACCACCAACGGGTTGACCAGGATCAACAGTTCGCGCAGCGCGATCTTGTCGCCGTCGGCGGCCTTGCGGGCCCAGCCGTCGATGAGCGCGTCGTCGCGGCCGCGCGGGGTGTCCGGGGGCCGGGGGCCGTCGCCGCCACCACCACCGGTGGGAGGCGGGGCCTCGTCGTCGGCCGCCTGCCCACCGCGGCGGTCGGGGGCGTCGGGCGCGTCGGGGCCGTCGGGGATGTCGGGGCCGTCGGGGGTGTCGGTGCGCGCGTCGTCGGGCCTCGTGGGGTCGTCGCGCGGGCCCTCGGGACCGCCGCCGCGGGCGCCCGGGGCGGCGCCGGCGGGCCTTCCGGTCCCGGCGTGCGGCCGGGCACGGCCCGGTGGACGGGTCCGCCTCTCGACGGGTCCGGTGCCCGAGGAAGCGTGTCGGGGGCCGGTCGAGGTACCGGCGCCGGCGCGTCCCCCGCGCGCGCCGGCGTCGGTGTCGGTGGGGCCGCCCGCGTGCTGCGGCCGACCCGGACCTGGTTCGGGGTCCGCGAGGTCGGGTTCTGCCGGACGGGGCCGCTCGGCCGGACGGCGCCGTCCGGTGCCACCCGTCCGGCCGGTGCCGGCCGCGGACGACCCCGGCCGGGAGCGTCGGGCCGTGCGGAACCGGGCGCGGCCGTCGGGCCGCGGCCGGCCGGAGTCGGGATCGGGATCATCGGGGTCGTCCGAGTCCTGTCCGCCGATCGGGTGCACCGGCGGGCCACCTACCCTTCTTCGTTCTCGGTGGCACGAAGACCGCGGCGGGGCGAACCTCGGGTGGGTCCGGGCCCCGCGGCGCCCGGCGGTGGTCGGGCGCCGCGGGAGTCGCGGACCGCACTCCGGCGGGTGGTCGTCCCGACACGCAGTGGGTGAGCTGCTCACGCCGGAGGCGTGCCGTCCGCGGTGTGCCCCCCGTGGACGCCCCAGGCGTGAGGGGCCGAAGCGTAGCGGGTCGAGCACTCGTTCGGGAACGAGACATCCTTTCGGGACGCCGACCCGTACAGATTCGTACAGCGCGTATACGCCGTTCGGGCCCGCACGCTCAGCGCCGTAGGATCGCCGACCACGATCCGCCGGAGGGAGCGCGATGGTCCACGACGTGCCGGGAAGCGGCCCGGGCCGCCCCGAGCGAGCCGACCCGGACCGTGTCACCGACCGCGCCTCCTTCGTCACCGAGCTGCAGCTGCTCAAGGACCGCAGCGGGCTCAGCTTCCGCGACATCATGCGAGGCACGGGCGCCGGTGACGGGCACCCGCTGCCCTTCACCTCGATCCGCGACTACGTCAGCGGGACCTCCCTGCCCCCCGCCGAGCGGCTCGTCCGCATCGTCCGCGCGTGCGGCGAGGCCGAGACCGCGGCTCGCTGGGAGGCCGCGCTGCGCCGGGTCCGTGACTCCGAACGCGACGCCCGTGCCGCCCGGCCGGACGAGGAACGGGCTCGGCACCTGTCGGTTCGGCCAGTGACACCGTGCCCCTATCGGGGCCTCGCCTCCTACCGGACGGAGGACGCCGCGTTCTTCCACGGGCGGGAACGGCTGCTCGCCGAACTGCTGCGCCGGCTCGCTCCGGCCGCCGAACACGGGGGGATGCTGACGGTCGTCGGCCCGTCGGGGGCGGGGAAGTCGTCGTTGCTGCACGCGGGCCTCGTCCCGGCGCTGCATCGCGGCGACCTGCCGCCGCCGGGCGCGGGACGTTGGTACGTGGGCGCCCTCGACGCGGGCCCCGAAACCCTCGCCGACCTCGACGCCCATCGTGCGGCGGCCGGCGGTGCGCCGACGGTCCTGGTCGTCGACCGGGTCGAGCAGCTGTTCACCGATGCCGTGCCCGCCGCGACGCGGAGCGCGATCCTGGACCGGCTCGCCGAGACCGCCCGGCCCGCACCCGGCGACGGGCCGCCCGTCGTCGTCGTGCTGGGGCTGCGCGCCGACTTCTACGCGCGGGCGCTGTCGGACCGGCACCTGCTGCACGCCCTGTCGACGGCGCAGGTGACCGTCGGCCCGATGACGGAGGACGAGCTGCGCGAGGTCGTCGTCGCACCCGCCCGCGACGTCGGCGTGCAGGTCGAGGACGGGCTGACCGAGCTGCTGCTCGCCGAGCTGCGCGCGGGTGTGCCCGCCGGCTCGGGCACCCGTGCCGCGGACACCCACGCCGCCGCGACCCTGCCGCTGCTCTCGCACGCGCTGGCGACGACGTGGGAGCGCGGTGGCGCCCGGATGACCGTCGCCGCCTACCGGGAGGGCGGCGGGCTCCGGGAGGCCGTCGCGAGCTCGGCGGAGCAGGTGTGGACGGCGTTGCCCGCCGCGGAGCGCGCCGTCGCCCGCCGGGTGTTCCTGCGGCTCGTGCGCAGCACCCCCGACCTGGCCGACACCCGCCGCCGGGCCGCCCGCGAGGAGCTGCTCGGGCCGCCGGGGGAGGAGGACGCCGCGGTCGCCGGCGTCGTCGCGCGGTTCGCCGAGGCGCGGCTGCTGACGTTGGACGCCGAGGCCGTCGAGATCGCCCACGAGGTGCTGCTGCGCGCGTGGCCGCGGCTGGCCGGCTGGCTCGACGACGACCGGGCCGCGCGCGCCGCCCGCGGCCGGCTGACCGAGGGCGCCCGGCTCTGGCAGGACACCGGTCGTGACGACGGCGCCCTGCTGCGGGGACGCGTCCTCGACGACGTGCAGGACGCCGCCGCGGGGGAGGACCTGCTGCCGCGCGAGGCCGAGTTCCTGCGGGCCAGCCTCGCGCGCCGGGACCGCGAACGGGCGGTCGAGCTGCGCCGCGCCCGCCGGCTCCGGCGCGGGCTCGCGGTGCTCGTGGTGGTGAGCGTCGTGGCGGTGAGCGCACTCGGCGTCGCCGTGGCGGAGTGGGTCGCGGCGTCGAGGGCGCGTGACACCGCGACCTCGCGCGAGCTCGCCGTCGAGGCGGACACCCTGCGCGCGACCGACCCGAACCTGGCGATGCAGTTCGCCGTCGCCGCGTACGCGACGTCGCCGACCGACGCCGCCCGCTCGAGCGTGCTGGAGTCGTCGACCACGTCGACCGCCACCCGGCTGCTCTCGCCCGCGGGGACGGCGAGGCAGGCTGCGTGGACCGCCGACGGCCGCACCATGCTCACCGTCGACGCCGCGGAGGGCTCGGCCGACGCAGCACTGCAGCGCTGGGACGTCACGGGCACCGGCACGCCGGTCGCGGCGGGCGGGCCCGTCGGCACCGGTCAGCCCGGTGCCGACTACGCGTTGGCCGTCAGCCCCGACGGGCGGCTCGCCGCGACGGCGGGGACCGCCGGGACCGTGCGGCTGTGGGACGTGGCCGCGGACGGCGCCCCGCGGCCGCTGGGGCCCGCCGCGGCGGCACCCGGCGGAACGGTGTACGGCCTCGCGTTCTCCCCCGACGGCGCGGTGCTCGCCGCCGCGACCGCCGACGGGTCCGTCCTGCTCTGGAGCCTGGCGGACCCCGCACGCCCGGTCGCCGCGGGGCCGTCGGTCGCGACCGGTGGCGGGCCGGTCCGGGCGATCGCGTTCGCGCCCACCGGGCGGCTGCTCGCCACCGGGCAGACCGACGGCGGTGTCCGGCTCTGGGACGTCGCCGACCCGGCCGCCCCCACACCCGTCGGCGCGCCGCTGCCGGCGGGCCGCACGGTCTTCGCGCTGGCCTTCACCCCCGACGGCACCCGGCTGGCCGCGGCGGGCCTGTCGCGGACCGTCAGCCTCTGGGACGTCGCCGACCCTGTGAACCCGACGCCCGTCGGCTCCCCGCTCGCCGGCCCGACGGCGCAGGTCAACGGCCTCGCCGTGAGCCCCGACGGATCGACGATCGCGGCCGCCTCGTCCGACGACCGGGTGTGGACGTGGGACCTGCGGACCGGCGCCCCGGCCGGGACCAGGCCGCACCCGTCGACGGTCACCCAGGTCGGCTACGACGGGGGACGCCTGGTCACCGTCGGCGGCGACGGCACGATCAGGTTCTGGGACGCGGGCGACGCGCGCCTCACCGACCCGCACGACACGGTCTTCGCGCTCGACTGGTCGGCCGACGGGCGCTCGGTGGCCCTCGGCGTCGGCGGCACGGCGAAGAACGTGCGGATCTGGGACGTCACCGACCCCCGGGCACCCGCGGCGCTGACCCCGGCACTGACCGCCGCCGCCGGCGCACCCGGGCTGTCCGGCTCGGTGGCCCGCAGCCCCGACGGGCGGGTCGTCGCCTCCGGCGCGACCGACGGCGGCGTCGTGCTGTGGGACGTCGGGCCGGACGGTGCCGTGCCCAGGCCGCAACCGCTGCCCGGCGACGGCGCGCTCGTCGAACAGCTGGAGTGGAGCCCCGACGGCCGGACCCTGGCGGTCGCGGGCGACGACGACGCGGTCCGCCTCTTCGACATGACGCGCCCGACGTCGCCCCTGGTCGCGACGCTGACCGGGCCGCACAGCTACGTCTTCGGGGCCGCGTGGAGCCCCGACTCGCACCTGCTCGCCGCGGTGTCGGCGGACACGACCGTCCGGATCTGGGATGTCGCCGACCCCGCGCGACCCCGGCAGCTCGGCGACGCGGTGGCCGCGGGCTCCGGGTACGCCTACTCCGTCGCCTTCAGCCCCGACGGCCACACGCTGGCGACGGGGACGGCCGACAAGACGGTCCGGCTGTGGGACGTCGCCGACCCCGCGCACCCGACGCCGGTGGGCGAGCCGTTGACCGGGCCGGGCAACACCGTCTTCGGGCTCGCCTACAGCCCCGACGGCCGGCTGGTCGCCGCCGGCAGCGGTGACGGGACCGTCCGGATCTGGGACGTCACCGATCCGGCGTCGCCGACCACCTGGGCGACGTTGCACGGCGGGTTCACCGCCGCGGTGTGGGCCGTGCGCTTCAGCCCCGACGGCAGCCGGCTCGCCGCCGCGGGCGCCGACGGCGTCGTCCGGCTGTGGGACGTCGACGTCGCCCGGGACCTGGCCGCGGTGTGCGCGGCCACGGGCGACCCGGTCACGCGCGCGGAGTGGACGCGGTTCCTGCCCGACACCCCGTACCGCCCGCCGTGCTGATCCGCCCCCGCGACGTGCCCTGACCGTCCGGGCGCGCCGCGGAAGGTGCGACGATGACGCCATGCGTTACGTCGAACACGTCTCCGAGCTGGTCGGCAACACCCCGCTGGTCGCGCTCGGCCGGGTGAGCGCGGGGATCGACGTCCCGGTGCTGGCCAAGGTCGAGTACTTCAACCCGGGCGGCAGCGTGAAAGACCGCATCGCGCTCAAGATGATCGACGCCGCCGAGGAGTCGGGTGAGCTGCGTCCGGGCGGGACGATCGTCGAGCCGACGTCGGGAAACACCGGCGTGGGGCTGGCGATGATCGCCCAGCGGCGCGGCTACCGCTGCGTGTTCGTCTGCCCCGACAAGGTCGGCGAGGACAAGCGCAACGTCCTGAAGGCCTACGGGGCCGAGGTCGTGGTCTGCCCGACGGCCGTCGAGCCCGACCACCCGGACTCCTACTACAGCGTGTCCGACCGGCTGGTCTCCGAGATCGACGGCGCCTGGAAGCCCAACCAGTACGCCAACCGCAACAACCCCGCGTCCCACTACGCCTCGACCGGCCCCGAGCTGTGGGAGCAGACGGAGGGGCGGATCACCCACTTCGTCGCGGGCATCGGGACCGGCGGGACGATCAGTGGCACCGGCCGCTACCTCAAGGAGGTGTCCGACGGGCGGGTCCGCGTGATCGGCGCCGACCCCGTCGGCTCGGTCTACAGCGGTGGTACCGGGCGTCCGTACCTGGTCGAGGGCGTCGGCGAGGACTTCTGGCCGACGACCTACGACAAGGACATCTGCGACGAGATCATCGCCGTCTCCGACGCCGACTCCTTCGCGATGACGCGGCGGCTGGCCAGGGAGGAGGCGCTGCTCGTCGGCGGCTCCTGCGGGATGGCCGTCGTCGCCGCGCTGCAGGTCGCCGCGGCGGCCCCGGCCGACTCCGTCGTCGTCGTGCTGCTTCCCGACGGCGGCCGCGGCTACCTGGGCAAGGTCTTCAACGACGCCTGGATGTCGGGCTACGGCTTCCTGCCGCCGACCGAGGGCGCCACCGTCGGCGACGTGCTGCGCCGCAAGGACGGCTCGATCCCGGACCTCGTGCACGCCCACCCGAACGAGACCGTCGCCGACGCCGTGCACTACCTGCGCGAGTTCCACGTCTCGCAGATGCCCGTCGTGCGCGCCGAACCGCCGGTGATGGCGGCCGAGGTGGCGGGCGCGGTCGTCGAACGCGACCTGCTCGACGCGCTGTTCGCCGGGCGCGCGCAGCTCACCGACCGGTTGGAGAAGCACATGTCGCCGCCGCTGCCGACCCTCGGCTCCGGGGAGGCGCTGGAGAGCGCGATGAGCGCGTTCGTCTCCGCCGACGCCGCGCTCGTGCTCGTCGACGGGCGTCCCGCGGGTGTGGTGACGCGATCGGACGTGCTCGCGTTCCTGGGCTCGCTGCACTGACCGTGCGCCTGCGCGCGTAACGTGCCGGTATGCGCGGCTTCTCCACCAACGCCATCCACGCGGGCCAGGAGCCCGATCCGACGACCGGGGCGGTCATCGTCCCGATCCACCCGTCGTCGACCTTCGCCCAGGACGGCGTGGGCGGCACCCGCAACGGCTACGAGTACTCCCGCAGCGCCAACCCCACCCGGACGGCGCTGCAGGAGTGTCTGGCCGCGCTCGAGGGCGGCCGGCACGCCTTCGCGTTCGGGTCCGGCATGGGTGCCTCCGACGTGCTGCTGCGCGTCCTCGTCCGCCCGGGTGACCACGTCGTCATCCCGCACGACGCCTACGGCGGCACGTTCCGGCTCGTCGACAAGGTCCTGACCCAGTGGGGCGTCGAGTACTCGACGGTCGACCTCGCCGACGTCGACGCGCTGCGCGCCGCGCTGCGGCCGACGACGAGGGTCGTGTGGTGCGAGACGCCGACCAACCCGCTGCTGGGCGTCGCCGACATCGCCGCGCTGGCCGACGTGACCCGCGGGACCGAGGCGCGGCTCGTCGTCGACAACACGTTCGCCTCGCCCTACCTGCAGACCCCGCTGGCGCTGGGCGCCGACGTCGTCCTGCACTCGACGACCAAGTACGTCGGCGGGCACTCCGACGTCGTCGGCGGGGCCCTGGTGACCAGCGACGACGGGCTCGCCGAGCAGCTCGCGTTCACCCAGAACTCGGTCGGCTCGGTACCCGGCCCGTTCGACACCTGGCTCACCCTGCGCGGGGTGAAGACGCTCGCGGTGCGCATGGAGCGGCACTGCGACAACGCCGAGCGCGTCGCCGAGATGCTCGCCGCGCACCCCGCCGTCTCCCAGGTCTGCTACCCGGGGCTGGAGTCCCACCCGGGCCACGAGGTGGCCGCCAAGCAGATGCGCCGGTTCGGCGGGATGGTGTCGTTCCGCGTCGCCGCCGGGCGGGAGGCCGCGCTCGCCGTGTGCGCCGGGACCGAGATCTTCACCCTGGCGGAGTCGCTCGGCGGCGTGGAGTCGCTGATCGAGCACCCTGGCGCGATGACGCACGCGTCGGTCGCGGGCTCGGCGCTCGAGGTGCCCGACGACCTGGTCCGGCTCTCGGTCGGCATCGAGGACGTCGACGACCTGCTGGAGGACCTGCGCGGCGCCCTGACCCGGATCTGATCCTGACCCGGATCCGATCCTGACCCGGATCCCGTCCGGAGCCCTGCTCGACGCCTAGCTCTTGGCCGGCGCGTCGGCGTCCGGGGGCGCGGTGGGCGTCGGGTGCGGGACGAGCACGTCGCCGGGGGCGATGCAGCCCCCGACCAGCTCGTACGCGCCGCCGCGCAGTTCGTAGCGACCCGGGTCGTCGCAGCCCGCGCTGCGCACGGTGAGGACCGCCAGCGCCGCCAGGACACCGGCGGCCAGCAGCGGGACCAGCGCCCGCAGCCGAGTCATCCGACCTCCCCCTGAGAACGCCTGCACGCCGCGAGACGCTCCGTCGCCGAGGCTACCCGCGCCGGTGGGAGGATGCCGACATGGTCGACGATCCCCGTCCGTCCGCGTCGTCCGCCCGGGTCGAGGACGGCCCGCCGGTCCGCCTCGCGGACGTGGAGGCGGCCCGCGACCTGCTGCGGGGCGTCGTGCGGCGGACGCCGACGCTGCCGGCGAGGGCGCTGTCGGAGCTGGTCGGCGCGCCGGTGTGGCTGAAGTGCGAGAACCAGCAGCGCACGGGGTCGTTCAAGATCCGCGGCGCGTACACGCGCATCTCCCGGCTGGCCGCCGAGGAGCGCGCCCGCGGTGTCGTCGCCGCCAGCGCGGGCAACCACGCGCAGGGTGTCGCCCTGGCGGCGCGGCTGCTCGGCACGACCGCGACCGTCTTCATGCCCGAGCGGGCCGCGCTGCCGAAGGTGTCCGCAACCCGCGGCTACGGCGCGCAGGTCCGGCTGGCGGGGGAGACGATCGACGGCAGCCTCGCCGAGGCCGTGCGGTTCGCCGACGAGACCGGCGCCGTCCTCGTGCACCCCTTCGACCACGTCGACGTCATCGCCGGACAGGGCACCGTCGGACTGGAGATCCTCGACGACGTCCCCGACGCCGCCACCGTCCTGGTGCCGGCGGGCGGCGGCGGGCTGCTCGGCGGCATCGCCGCGGCGGTCCGCGGCCGCCGGCCCGAGGTGCGGGTCGTGGGCGTCCAGGCCGAGGCGGCGGCCGCGTGGCCCCCGTCGCTGCTCGCGGGCAGGCCGGTGGCGCTGGACCGGATGCGGACCATCGCCGACGGGATCGCCGTCGGCGTACCGGGGAACGTCACGTACCCGCAGGTCGCCGGCCTGGTCGACGAGTTCGTCACGGTCGGGGAGGACACCCTCGCCCGCGCGCTGCTGCACTGTCTGGAGCGCGCGAAGCTGCTGGTCGAGCCCGCGGGTGCCGCCGCCGTCGCCGCGCTGCTGGAGCAGCCCGCGCGGTTCCCGGGTCCCGTGGTGGCGGTGCTCTCGGGCGGCAACATCGACCCGCTGGTCCTGCTGCACGTCATCGAGCACGGCATGGCCGCCGCGGCGCGCTACCTGTCGATGCGGGTGCGCGTCGTCGACCGTCCCGGCGCACTGGCCGAGCTGCTCACGCAGATCGGGGACCTGGGCGCCAACGTCGTCGACGTCGAGCACACCCGGATCTCCGCGGCCATCCCGCTCGGCGACGTCGACGTCCAGCTGAGCCTGGAGACGCGCGGCGCGACGCACTCCGCCGCCATCGTGGACGCGCTACGGAACTCCGGCCACGCCGTGTTCGACGAGGCCGGAGCTCCGTGGGGGTCCGGGGACGTGGCGGCAGCCGGGTGAACGGCCGTCAGCCGGTGAAGGGCTCCACCGCGACGAGCGTGACCTTCATGGTGCCGCCGTCGGGCAGCGAGTACTCGCGCGTCTCGCCGACCTTCGCACCCAGCAGGGCGGCGCCCAGCGGGGAGTTCGGGGAGATGACCTGCAGGTCGCCGTGCGAACCCTCCTCGCGGGAGCCCAGCAGGACCTGCTCGGTGTCGTCGTCGTCGTAGCGCACGGTGAGGACCGTGCCGGGGGACGCGACATCGGTGCTGGTGGGGGCGGTGCCGACCTGCGCGGTGCGCAGCAGTTCCTGCAGCTGGCGGATGCGGGCCTCCTGCTGGCCCTGCTCCTCGCGGGCGGCGTGGTAGCCGCCGTTCTCCTTGAGGTCGCCCTCCTCGCGGCGGGCGTTGATCTCGGCAGCGATGACGGGGCGGTTGGCGATCAGCTGGTCGAGCTCGTTCTTCAGCCGATCGAAGGCCTCCTGGGTCAACCAGGTCACCTGGGTGTCCGTCACGGTCATCACTCCTCCAGCCGTCCAGGTCCGAACATGGGCACGGACCGGTTGCCCGCGGCACGCGACGAAGCATGCCGCCGGTTGTGGCATAGCCCCGAGTAAGGAAAAACACGACCCGCCGTGCGGGCCGTGTGCGCCTCACCGTAACACGGTGCTTGCCGTTAGTCGCCTGCATTCGACGAACGGCCGGGCGCCCCGAAGAGTTCCCGGGACCCTTGAATCCGCTGGTAGAACGTCGATGTCCGACGAGCCGACGGCAACATTCGGGTCCGTCCGGGTGGCGCCGCGCACGCCCGGCGGTACGACGAGCGGCGTCCGCCCGGTGGGTCCCCGCGAGCGCCTCCCATGACGGGCCCGGTCGGCCGGGAAGAGCGTGCCCGCCCACGGCGTTGGGTCTCGCGAGGAGTGTCGGTGGAGTCTGCGACCATCGGCACAGCGCGGGCGGGAGGATCTCCCGTCGCGACACCACGGACGCGGAAGGACCGGCGGTCGAACCCATGACCCAGCCCGACATCGACGGCGAGTACGAGGCGGCCGGACCGCGCTTCCGGCTGATGACCGTGCACGCCCACCCGGACGACGAGTCGAGCAAGGGGGCGGCGTCGTCCGCCCGCTACGTCTCCGAAGGTCACGAGGTGACCGTCGTGACGTGCACCGGCGGCGAGCGCGGCAGCATCCTCAACCCCGCGATGGACCGGCCGGAGATCGCGGCCGACCTTCCCGCCGTGCGCAGGGCCGAGATGGCCCGGGCCGCCGAGATCCTCGGGGTCCGCCACCACTGGCTGGGCTTCGTCGACTCCGGGCTGCCCGAGGGAGACCCGAAGCCCCCGCTCCCCGAGGGCTGCTTCGCGCTGGCGGACCTCGACGAGGCCACCGAGCGGCTGGTGCGGCTGATCCGTGCCGAGCGTCCCCACGTGCTCGTCACCTACGACGAGAACGGTGGCTACCCCCACCCCGACCACATCCGCACCCACGAGGTGTCGATGGCGGCGTTCGACGCGGCGGGCGACCCCGACCGCTACCCGGACGCGGGTGAGCCGTGGCAGCCGCTCAAGCTCTACTACTCGCACGGGTTCTCGAAGGCCCGGATGATCGCCTTCCACGAGGCACTGCTGGCCCGCGGGCTCGAGTCGCCCTACGCCGAATGGATCGAGCGCTGGGAGGACGGCGACCGCAAGGACCCGGGCGAGCGGGTCACCACACGCGTGCGGTGCGACGAGTGGTTCCCGGTCCGCGACGAGGCGCTGAAGGCCCACGCCACCCAGATCGACCCGACGAGCCGCTGGTTCTTCGTGCCGCCGGAGATCCAGAGCGAGGTCTGGCCGACGGAGGACTACGAGCTGGTCCGCTCGTTCGTCGACTCGCCGACCCCGGAGGACGACCTGTTCGCGGGCCTCGTCCCGTCGCCCGACGCGGTGCGCGTGGGCTGAGCCGGGCTCAGTCGTTCGCGGCGGCCCGGCCGGCGCGGAAGAACTCGTAGAGCGCCTCCGGGTCGGCGAGGTCCGACGCCGGGCGGAACGCCCCGAACGGGGCGTTCCAGAACTCGCCCTCGCGCCGCTCCCAGGGGCCGACGTACGCGTAGGGCTCGGGCAGCGAGGCGTCGCCCGCGGAGACGCCGTAGTTCACCCGGTCGACGGTGACGGCCAGGTCGAGGTGCTCCGGCCAGAGCACCGGATCCTCGCCGGGGGCGACGAGCGTCCGCAGCGCGGCGTCGCCGACGGCGAACCACGACGCGATGGCGTCGGCGTCGGCGGGGTCGACCGCGAGGTGCTCGTCGACGTCGACACCCGATCCGTCGCTGTACAGGCCCTCCGGCGCGCCGGGCTCGACGCCCGCCCACAGCGCGAGATCGCGGATGCTGCCCGAGAGCGGGATCTGGTCGTCCTCCCAGACGAGGTGGGAGCCCTGGACCCGCAGTGAGCCCGCCACCTGCCCGAACCCGCCCGGCGTCACCTTCAGCCGGATGGTCCCGTGCGAGCGGTACTGCGGCCCGGCGAGCAGCAGCTCGGCGACGCCGTGCAGGGAGCGCCGGGTCGCCGACATCGATGTGCCCACGCCGGGCCCTCCCGTCGTTCGATGATCGCTGCGCGGAACGCGTCGGTGATCGTTGCGCGGAGCGTCCCACAGCCGTGCGGGCGGGCCGGTGCAGGCCCGCCCCGCGGCGCGTCGGACCAGGTGCGTAGGGTTCCGGCGTGCCGCCGCGCGGCGGCACGGGGTCGGCGCCGGCGCGCCGGGACGGTGTCGGAGGTGTGTGGTGCTGCTGGTCGATCTCGGCGTGGTCCCCGCCGAGGCCCAGGTCGCGGCGATCGTCACCCCTGCGCAGGACGACACCCCGCCGCCTCCCGGCAAGGGCGAGGAGTTCGGCGAGGCCTCGCCGACCGCGCTCGTCGTCATCATCGTGCTGGGCATCGCGACGGTGCTGCTGATCGTGTCGATGACCCGGCGGCTGCGGAAGCTGCCGAAGTCGTTCGACGACGACGAGAACGCCGAGAACACTGCGGGCGAGAACACGGCCGGCGAGAACGCCACCGCGGGCGACGGCACGGCGGCCGAGGCACCCGAGCCGCGCAAGGACTGAGCCGACCGGGCGCGGGCCGTGTGAGTTTGACAGGCTCGCGGCATGCCGAACCGCCTCGCCGCGGCGACCAGCCCGTACCTGCTCCAGCACGCCGACAATCCCATCGAGTGGTGGGAGTGGTCCGACGAGGCCTTCGCCGAGGCCGCCCGTCGTGACGTCCCGATCCTGTTGTCCGTGGGGTACGCGGCCTGCCACTGGTGCCACGTCATGGCCCACGAGTCGTTCGAGGACGCGGCGACGGCGGCGCAGGTCAACGCGGACTTCGTCGCGATCAAGGTCGACCGTGAGGAGCGGCCGGACATCGACGCCGTCTACATGACCGCCACCCAGGCCATGACGGGCCAGGGCGGCTGGCCGATGACGTGCTTCCTCACCCCGGTCGGCGAGCCGTTCCACTGCGGCACCTACTACCCGTCGCAGCCGCGGCACGGGCTGCCGTCGTTCCGGCAGCTGCTCGACGCCGTCACCACGGCCTGGAACGACGACCGTGACCGGGTCCGGGGGGCCGCGGGGGACATGGCGGCGCGGCTGGCCGAGACGGCACGGGCCGCGCTGCCACCCGCCGTCGTCGGCGAGGGGGTGCTCGACGACGCCGCCGCGGGACTGGCCGACGCGTTCGACGCGCAGCACGGCGGCTTCGGCGGCGCGCCGAAGTTCCCGCCGTCGATGGCCCTGGAGTTCCTGCTGCGCCATCACGAGCGGACCGGTTCGCCGCGGCCGCTGGAGCTCGTCGCGATCACCGCCGAGCGGATGGCGCGCGGCGGCATGTACGACCAGCTCGCCGGCGGTTTCGCCCGCTACAGCGTCGACGCCGGCTGGGTCGTGCCGCACTTCGAGAAGATGCTCTACGACAACGCCCTGCTGCTGCGCGCGTACGCCCACCTCGCCCGGCGCACCGGTTCGGCACTGGCCCGCCGGGTCGCCGAGGAGACCGCGGCGTTCCTGCTGCGTGACCTGCGCACACCCGAGGGCGGGTTCGCCTCCGCGCTCGACGCCGACACCGAGGGCGTGGAAGGTCTCACCTACGCGTGGACGCCCGCGCAGCTGCGCGAGGCGCTCGGCGACGCCGACGGCGCGTGGGCCGCCGAGCTGCTCACCGTCACCGACGGCGGGACGTTCGAGCACGGCATGTCGACCCTCCAGCTGCTCGCCGACCCGGCCGATCCGGAGCGCTGGGCCGACGTCCGGTCCCGGCTGCTCACGGCGCGTGCGGCGCGACCGCAACCCGCGCGCGACGACAAGGTCGTCACGTCGTGGAACGGGATGGCGATCGTCGCGCTGGCCGAGGCGGGTGCCGCGCTGGGTCGGCCGGAGTGGGTCGTCGCCGCCGGGGAGGCTGCGGATCTCCTGCTGCGGTTGCACGTCGTCGACGGGCGGTTGCGACGGTCGTCGCGCGCGGGTGCGGTCGGTGTCGCAGCGGGGGTGCTGGAGGACCACGCCCTGCTCGCCGCCGGGCTGCTCGCGCTGCACCAGGCCACCGGCGACGCGGCCCGGCTGCGCGCGGGGCTCGACCTGCTCGACCTCGCGCTCGCGCACTTCGCCGACCCCGACGCCCCCGGTGCCTTCTTCGACACCGCCGACGACGCCGAGCAGCTCCTGCACCGGCCGCGCGAGATCACCGACAACGCCTCGCCGTGCGGGGCGTCCGCGCTGGCCGACGCGTTGGTGACGGCGTCGGTCCTCGCGGGGCCCGACGACGCGGGCCGCTACCGCGACGCCGCGGAGGCGGCCCTCGCGTCGGCGGGCACGCTCGCGCAGCGGCACCCGCGCTTCGCCGGGCATTGGCTGACCGCTGCGGAGGCGGCCGTGGCCGGGCCGTTGCAGGTCGCGGTCGTCGGGAGCTCGCCGACGGCCCGCGAGGCGCTCGTGTCGGCCGCGCGGGAGGCGGCGACGGGCGGCACCGTCGTCGTCGGGGGCGAGCCGGACGCGCCCGGGGTGCCGCTGCTGGCCGATCGCCCGCTGGTCGACGACGCCGCGGCCGCCTACGTCTGTCGCGGGTTCGTGTGCGACCGGCCGGTGACGACGACCGACGAGCTGGTGGCGCTGCTGTCGACCTGACATCGCGCTGCCCGACCTGACATCGCGCTGCCCGACCTGACATCGCGCTGTCCGGCCCGGACCGGTCGGCGTCCGCCGTCGGCGAACGCATGGCCGCGTGTCGTGTTGCTGTGTAATCTCGTAATCGATGTAACGCGGCAGAGGAGGACGTCATGTCGGGACGCATGCATCGCGGATGGCACGGCGGAGGCCGGGGGCGTGGACCGGGGCGCGGCGGCTGGCAGCAGGCCGACCTGCCGAGCACCGACGACGCGGCCGCCTGGCTGTCGGGCCGGCTGCCCGACGGCTGGTTCGTCGGCAACCCGGACGTCACGGTCGACCGCGAGGAGATCGTCATCGTCGGCGAGCTCCCGCCGCTGGACGGCGAGTTCGCCGACACCGAGGCCGGTCGCGCCGAGCGGGCCGCCGCGATCTCGGGCCGCATCTCCCGGTTCCGTGAGCAGACCCGCGACGAGCGGATCGACATCGCACGCCAGGCCGAGCACCGCTACCAGCGCAAGGTCGCGTGGGGCGCCCGGATCGGCGACGTCGTGGAGCTCTTCACGACCGCGTCGGTCCCGGTGATGACGCGGCTGCGCCAGCCCGAGCGGATCGTGCTGGACACGCTGGTCGACTCCGGCGTCGCCCGGTCGCGGTCCGACGCGCTGGCCTGGGCCGTGCGCCTGGTCGGGGAGCACGCCGAGGAGTGGCTGGGCGACCTGCGCGACGCGATGGCCAAGGTCGACGAGCTGCGCGCCCAGGGCCCGACGGGCGAGGGCAGCTGAGCGCGGACGCCGGGGACGGTCAGCCCGGGAACAGCACCAGCCAGATCGCGACGTAGTGGCACGCCGCGGCGAGGACCGTCGCGGCGTGGAAGAACTCGTGGTAGCCGAACGTCGCGGGCCACGGGTCGGGGCGCTTGGTCGCGTAGAAGATCGCGCCGATCGTGTACAGCACGCCGCCCGCGATGAGCAGCACGAACGCGGCGACGCCGCCGTTGTGCAGCATCTGGGGGAACACGAACACCGCGACCCAGCCCAGCGCGACGTAGACGGGCACCGCCAGCCACGACGGGGCGGCCGGCCACGCCATCTTGAGCACCACGCCGGCCAGTGCCCCGCCCCAGACGGTGAAGAGCACCCAGCGCGCCGTCGCGGCGTCCATCGCCAGCACGGAGACCGGCGTGTACGTTCCCGCGATGAACAGGAAGATCATGGAGTGGTCGAGCCGCTTCATGATCATCCGGGACCGGGTGGTCGTCCACGTCCGGCGGTGGTACAGGGCGCTGACGCCGAACAGTCCGAGGATCGTGACGCTGTAGACGGCCGTCGCCACCGCCGCAGCCGCGCCGACCGACGCCGCGGCCACCGAGATGAGCACCGCTGCCGCGAGGATCGACACCGCGAACGACCACAGGTGCAGCCAGCCCCGCATTCGCGGCTTGACCAACGGGCGCGCCGGTGGCTGGGCGAGGCTCCCGAGTGTCACCCGGCCAAGGTTACGGCAGCCCCGATGACGGGGGCGTGCCCCGGACGTGAACACCGACCGCCGCATCGTCACGGTGGGCCACGGCGCCACAGCGGGCCCCGGCGCGCGTAGGCTCAGCGCCCGTGGGCGTGCGCGACCTCCTCTACTCGATCTACGAGCGCAGCCTGACGCGGCGGCTGGAGACCGCGGAGCGGCCCCGTCACGTCGCCCTGATGCTCGACGGGAACCGCCGTTGGGCGCGCGACGCTGGGCTCGTCGACGTCAACGACGGGCACCGGGTGGGTGCGGCCAAGATCGGCGATCTGCTCGAGTGGTGCCGTGAGGCCGACGTCGAGGTCGTGACGCTGTTCCTGCTCTCGACCGACAACCTCACCCGGGCCGCGGACGAGCTCGAACCCCTGCTGGAGATCATCGCCGACGTCGTCGACGAGCTGGCCGGGCCGGGCCGGCCGTGGCAGCTGCGGGTCGTCGGCGCGCTGGAGCTGCTGCCCGAGGAGATCGCGTCGCGGCTCTCGGCGGCGACGTCGCGGACGGTGGGGCGCAGCGGGCTGCAGGTCAACGTCGCGGTCGGCTACGGGGGCCGTCAGGAGATCGCCGACGCGGTGCGCAAGCTGCTGCTTCAGCACGCGGAGTCCGGCACGAGCATCGAGGAGCTGGCCGACGTCCTCGACGTCGACCACATCGCCGCCCACCTCTACACCTCGGGCCAGCCGGATCCCGACCTGATCATCCGGACCTCGGGGGAGCAGCGGCTCTCGGGCTTCCTGCTGTGGCAGTCGGCGCACTCGGAGTTCTGGTTCTGTGAGGCCTACTGGCCGGAGTTCCGTCGTGTCGACTTCCTGCGCGCGCTGCGCGACTACGCGGCGAGGCACCGTCGTTTCGGCTCCTGACCGCGGGTCCGGAGCGCAGGTTCGCGAGCGCGGCGGTCTGCGCCGTGACGCTTCTCCGCACGTGTCTCCGCGAACACGAAAACAGCGCCGGACCCGAAGGTCCGGCGCTGCCTCGCGTCAGGCGCTGAGCGAAAGAGCTCAGTCGTTCGACTGCGACTTGTCGCTGCCCGCGGCGGCGGCAACGTCGCAGGAGCGGTCCTGCGACTGGTCGGCGGCCGACTTGGCCTCGGTCGGGGCGGCCAGGCCCAGGGCGCCGGTCAGGTCGGCGGTCAGGTCGGAGACCTGGACACCGAGCACGTTCACCGGGACGTTGTTGCCACACGCCGTCACCGGCACGTTGACGTTGTTGTCCGAGACGTTGACGAGGCCCTGGTGCAGCTCCTTGTTGGAGTTGACCTGGTCGCCGTGGTGCCCCTCGGTCGCGAAGGCGAGCGGGGAGACCGCGAGCAGACCCGCGGTGGCGGTGGCCGCGATGATTCCAGCCTTCTTCAGCACAGTTCTCTCCTGTTGGTCATCGGGAACCGGCGGGAAGCCGTTTCCTTCAACGTGCCAGCACCTGACGGGGGAGCCGTGCTGGCTGAGGAAAATCTATCGGGCGGATCAGTCGGAACCAAACCGCGTCCCCCTATCGTGTAGTTGACGGCGCCGCGCAGAAAGTTACGCACCCGATCGGGTGCAAACTCCGGCGCTGCGTATTCGTCGCCTACACGAAGAACGGCCCCGGACATCGTCCGGGGCCGTTCCGTGAGCTCGGGATGAACCGAGATCAGTCGTCGTTCGACTGCGACTTGTCGTTGCCCGCGGCGGCCGCGACGGCGCAGCTGCGGTCCTGCGACTGGTCGGCGACCGACTTGGCCCCGGCCGGGCCGAGCAGGCCCAGGGCGCCGGTCAGGTCGGCGGTGACGTCGGAGACCTGCACGCCCAGGACGTTGACCGGGATGTCGTTGCCGCAGGCGGTGACCGGAACGTTGATGTTGTTGTCGGAGACGTTGACGAGGCCCTGGTGGATCTCCTTGTTGGAGTTCACCTGGTCGGCGCCACCGTGGTGGTGGCCGCCCCAGCCGGCGTCGCCGGCGAAGGCGAGCGGGCTGACCGCGAGCAGACCGGCGGTGGCGGTGGCCGCGACGATTCCAGCCTTCTTCAGCACTTTTTATCTCCTGTTGGTCTTCTGGTGCCGACTGAAAGCCGACGCCGTCCGTGCCAGCGCCCGACCGGGGAGCCCGCGCTGACTGCTGAGAAAGCTATCGGCCACCTCCCCATACACCAACTTCCGTACCACCATCGTGTGATGCCGGTACTTTACGTTTAGTTACGCACTCGATCGTGTGTAGTTCGGTGAGGCCATCACGCAGTCCGACCTCATCTTGGTCTACGGAAAGTGACTCTGTTCCACCTGAATGGATCAGTATCCTTTCGCGGGTGCACGCTGTGTAGTTCCCGGTGTCACGCGTCGGGCTCGGCATCACCTGTCGGGGGCGCGTACGGTTCTGCGGTGCCGCCGAGCCTGGTCCCCCGTGACTACGTGTTGCTCGCCCTGCGGCTCGACCGGCTCGCCCCGGGCATCGTCGACACCTGGACCGGTGACCCGGCGCTCCGCCGGTACGCGGCCGACGGGCCCGCCCCCGTGCCCGCCGCGCTCGCCCGCACCGCCCGACGACTGCGCGCCGAGCTGGCCGACACCGCGCTCGGATCCACCCGGACCGGCTTCCTCGCGGCCCAGCTCCGGGCCCTGGAGTGCCTCGCCCGCCGGCTCGCGGGCGAGCCCGTCGGGTTCGTCGAGGAGGTCGCGGCCTGCTTCGACGTCGACCTCGCGGGCGTCCGTCCGGACGAGGACCGCTACCGCGCAGCCCATCGTCGCCTCGACGAGCTCCTGCCGGGCCCGGGCACGCTGCCCCAGCGCCTCACGGCCTTCCGGGAGCGCGAGCGCGTCCCCCGCGAGCGGCTCAGGGCCGCGGTCGACGCCCTGCTCGCGGCGCTGCGCGAGCGCACCCGGGCGCGGATCGGGCTGCCCGTCGACGAGCACGTCGAGGTCGAGCTCGTCGTCGACAGATCGTGGTCCGGGCTCACGACGCATCTCGGCGGCCTGCGTTCGCGCGTCACGGTCAGTGCCGACGCCGGGCTGCGCGCCGCGCAGCTCGCGGGGCTCGTCGCCCACGAGGCGTACCCCGGCCACCACACCGAACACTGCCTGGTCCGCGGCGTGCGCCGGCCCGACCGTCCCGAGCGCGGGCTCGTCGTCACCCCGTCGCCGCACAGCCTCGTCACCGAGGGGGCCGCCGACGCGGGGCTCGACGTCGTCGGCGGTGTCGTCGGCGGTCCGGGCTGGGGGCCGTGGGTCGCCGAGGTCCTCGCCGACGTGGGCGTGCGGTGCGACGGTCCACTGGCCGAGGCGGTCGAGGACGCCCTGCGCGAGCTCGCCCCGGTGCGCCAGGACGCCGCGCTGCTGCTGCACGACCGCGGCGGAGACGTCGACGACGCTGCCGCCCACCTGCGTCGATGGTTGCTCGTGCCGGACGGCAGGGCTCGTCGGATCCTGCGGTTCGTCACCGATCCGCGCTGGCG
>Ga0182736_1001238_pt1 | contig 26722 bp, 22 predicted proteins | sample eDN5th30CKraftBY_FD_128882 | JGI IMG/M metagenome (GOLD analysis project Ga0182736, IMG submission 128882) | Enriched backyard soil microbial communities from Emeryville, California, USA - eDNA 5th pass 30_C Kraft BY (version 2) (version 2) | ecosystem: Environmental > Terrestrial > Soil >...
AGACCGGTTCGGTCTCTCATGTGCCCGCGCAGAACGTCTTTCCTCCAAGGAAACATTGAGTTTCCCTCAACAAACGGCCCGGGAACCCCCTTCCCCCGCCGTTTCTTCTATCGCATCGACGGAAATTTCATGTCCTCGTGCGGCTGGCAGCCGTGTGAGAGGAAGGAAGACCGCGGGTTTGAAATTGATCTCGTTGTCGGGCCGGAGGTTCAGTCGGGGAGTCCACCTTGCCGGAGAGTGAGTGACTGACGTAAAATCCTGCGGATGCCTTCGGATTTTTCCCGCCAACCAGGATCGGCCGGATGACAGTATTTTCTCGACGGACAGCCCGCTTTGCAGGTCACTTCACTCTTTCGGCGGCTCTGTGCTGGTCGTCGCTGGGAATTCCGGTTTCCGCGGCAGATGACGCTCCGGTCGTGGAAGCGGCCAGCGAGACGGCTCCAGAATCGTCAGATTACTACGAATTAATGCGAGTGTTCGTCGACACCTTTCAGGAAATCGACCGGAACTACGTGAAGGAAGTGGACCGCCGGAAACTTGTCGAGGCAGCGGTTCGCGGGATGCTTGAAGAGCTGGATCCCTATTCGGACTACATTGCTCCGGATGATTTGAATCAGTTTACGGAAGCGATTTCTCAGGAATTCGGCGGTGTCGGAATTCGCGTGAACTGGGATCGGGAACAACGGGCGATCGAAGTCGTCACCCCGATGCCTGGCAGCCCGGCCTACAAAGCGGGAATCAAGGCCGGTGACCGGCTCGTCGAAATCAACGGCGTGGCCGTCAAGGACTTCCCCAACGGCAAAGAACTCGACACGGCCGTCGAAATGCTGCGAGGCAAGCCCGGGGAAGAAGTCGAAGTGGCTGTGACGCATGCCGAAACCAAGGATGTCGAGAAACTCAAACTGAAGCGGGAACTGATTCAGCTGGATACTGTGCTCGGGTATTCACTCGATAAAGACGCCAAATGGGACATGATGCTCGACCCGGAGCAGAAGATCGGATACTTCCGGATTACCCACTTCACCAGCCGTAGCGCGGCGGAAGTTCGTGAAGCCCTGAAGTCGCTGAAGAAGGCCGGGATGAAAGGGCTCATCATTGATCTCCGGTATAACCCGGGGGGATTGCTGGAAGCGGCTGTGGAGATCTCGGATCTGTTTATTGAAAAAGGTCTCATCGTCAGCACCGACGGACGAAACAGCGCTCATCGCTCCTGGAGCGCCAAGAGCTTCGGAACATTCACCGGGTTTCCCGTTGCAGTCATTGTGAACCGGTACAGTGCGTCGGCCAGCGAAATCGTCAGTGCCTGCCTGCAGGATCATGATCGGGCGATTGTGATTGGTGAACGGAGCTGGGGGAAAGGATCGGTTCAGGACGTGATCGACCTGGAAGACGGCAAGAGTGCCCTGAAACTGACAACGGCAAGCTATCACCGGCCGAGCGGTAAGAACATTCACCGGTTTCCGGATTCCAAAGAGACGGATGAATGGGGTGTGATGCCGAACGATGGCTACAAGGTCGAGTTCACGTTTGACGATCACCGGAAGTATCAGGAAGACCGTCAACAGCGCGACATTGCCGGCAAGAACCTGAAAACGGAATTCGTCGACCGCCAGCTCGAGAAGGCGAAAGAGTACCTGCTGCACGCGTTTGCCCATCCGGGAGAAGCGGTTCCGGCGAAGGAAGAGGGGGCCAAGCCGGCGGAAGAACCAAAAGAGAAGTCTGCTTCCACCTCCTTCCACCAGAAACTGTTCATGGTGCCGAAGAACGCCGCCGGTTGATCTCAGGGGTTTTGAAACGAAACAGGCGTCATGGCGAATCGGTCGTCATGACGCCTGTTTTCTTTTCGGCGGTCCCATTTCCGATGGAACGTGTTTTCAACCGGCTGTTCGCAGGAGTGGTCTGCTGCCTGAAGAGAGTTCGGTCTGAATCTGGTCTGCGATTCGTCCGGCGGCGAATTCCGTGAGATGGACATCGTCCAGGTAAATTTCGTCGGTCGTCAGGGATGTCAGTGCCTGATTCGAGTCGAAGTACCTGCAACTGCAGGCATGGGCAACCGCAGCGACCGTTTCGTTGTAACGCCGGATGTCCGTGTTTCGACTTTCAGAATTGCGGGAAACGACACTCCCCCAGAAGAGGATCTCGACGTCCGGATTTCTTTCTCGTTCGATTTGAACCATGCGAATCAGGTTTTCGCGGAACTCCAACTCTGGAACGACAAAGCCGACGCCGACGATTCGCCGGATCCAGGGAGCCCGCAGTCGCCGCTTGACCGCTTTCAGAAGTTTGCGTCCAGACTTCTTGACAGGATTGTCCGGATAATAACTGACGTAACACCAGGGCATGGAGGTCTGCCAGGCGTCGACGAGTCCGAAGTTGATCAGCAGCAGATCCGCTGGCCGATTGCAAGCTCTGAGTCGGGCGATCCCTTCCCGGGTGGTGTTCATGGCCGCCCCGAGATTTTCGAGCTCGTAGGACTCCCCGTTCGCCTCGAGCGTCGCGACGAGTTGTGCCGGGACGGACGCGGATGCCGGTAATTCGTTGGCGGCCTGAGTGTTGCAGTCTCCGACCGCCCGTAACAGGCGCCGATGTTGCGAATTCTGGTTCATCAGTCTGCGCCGGGTGTCGGGTGAAAGGGGGAGAACGTCGCGGGCAGTGCCGCATCAGGAGCACAGGTGTTCCGCAGAATTTTTCCGAAAAGCCGGGAACGGGACAAGATCAATCCCCAACACAGTGTGAGCGATTCCGTATTGAGGTGAGTTGTTTGTCACTGACCTTCGCTTTCGTATGCTGTGCGTCAACATTCTGACAGCGACGCTGCTCCGGGACCTGTGTCGAGGCGGGTGATGAGTGAATTCCCACTGGGGAAAACCGTTCGAACACGCTGGCGGATTCTGTCCGTCCTGGTGGGGCTGTTGATTCTCCGAGTGAACGTCGGCATCGTTCTGAATTACCGCAACTATCTTCCCCCGGACTTCCGTTCCGACTTCCTGAAAGGGCGAGAACAGGAATTCTTCGGCAGCTATCAATGGGCGTTCTGGCTGCATCTGCTTTCCGGCCCGATCTCACTGCTGCTGGGGCTCCTCCTGATCAGCACGTCGTTTCGGATGCGGTTTCCGGCCTGGCATCGGCGATTGGGGCGCGTACAAGTGATCAATGTGTTCTGTCTTCTGGCTCCCAGCGGACTGTGGATGTCGGCCTATGCCGCTGCCGGTCCGATTGCAGGGGTGGGATTTGCAACCCTGTCTCTGCTGACGGGACTGACGATCTGGATGGGCTGGCGAACCGCCCTGCAGCGGAACTTTGTTCAACACCGCCGCTGGATGCTGCGGAATGTCACGCTGCTCTGCTCAGCCGTCGTCATTCGACTGGCCGCCGGGACCGCCACCATTTTCGAATACGGACCTGACTGGTTTGATCAGGCGACCGCCTGGTTCTCCTGGCTGGTGCCGCTGGCATGGCTCGAATGGACCCTGTCTCGAAAACGCCCTGTCAAAACTCTCCCACGTGATCGCCTGCAGAAATCGTGATCAATGCGCGTCGGGTTTCCGGTGGCGTGTTGGCACTGAGAAATCGGACTGAACCATCGGCGAGTTGCACCTGAATTCCACCAGTGTGCGAATTCGGTGTTTTTGAATTGAATGCCAGGAAGGTTGTCTCGTCTCCGTCTCGTGGTTCCATCCATTCAAACGTCTGGTCGAGTGGAAGTTCCATCACCATGACGGTTTGACTTGTTCCATCTGTGAAGTCAGACAAGGAACGGGGACCTTCCGGGGAGAATGCAAGATCTTCTCCAACGATCGCCACATAACAGGTGTGGTTGGCAGGGCATAGGTTTGACGGGCATCGATAAATCACACTGGGCGTCTTCCGCGCGACCTCATTCACGGGATCGTCCCAGGGCTTGGTCAGATCGATACTGTCGTAAAGTTTTCTGCCATCAAGATAGGGCAGCAGTAAGACTCGCCAGCTATGCAGTGGCTTGCCGTTTCCATCGACCGTGTAAGCCGGCGGGAACGACTTCCAGACGTCGTGATAGTTGTGTAACGCCAGCGCAATCTGTTTCAGATGATTCTTGCACTGGGACCGTCGGGCGGGTTCACGGCTTGATCTGGTGACCGGAGGGAGCAGGAGTGCCAGCAGCACAAGAATCACAACAAGAGAAATTCCCCATCCAACAACTCTTCGAAGCATCAGATTGTTTTGGTGCGGCGGAGTCGTTTCGTGATCGGGATTCGTCTCGGAAGGGGTGTGTTCATTCATCAGTGTGGCCTCCTGATGCTTGAGTGATGCAGCGGGACATCATTGGATGTCCCCTGTCCAGTACGCAAGCCACTGACGAATCGTGGGGCAGAAGAGACCTTTCGTTTCCAGAATCACCAATTTTCACATTCCCTCATCCGGCCTGGCGGCCACCTTCTCCCCTCGGGGGAGAAGGGAGAATTTTGGGTTATGCGGGGGGGAGGATGTGCCCCATCTTCTGGCGTTTCGTTTCCATGTACTGCTTCCGATGTTCCTGCGGCGGAGCGATGATCGGCACCTGTTCAATGACTTTGAGATCGACCCATTCTTCGAACGCTTCCGTCTTCTTCGGATTGTTCGTCAGGATCCGGACTTCCTTGAGTCCCAGGTCTTTCAGAATCTGCAGGCCGACCATGTAATCCCGCAGGTCCGCTTTAAACCCGAGGCGGTGATTCGCTTCGACGGTATCGAGCCCTTCATCCTGGAGGCGATACGCTTTCAGCTTTGCTGACAGCCCGATGCCGCGTCCTTCCTGGGGCAGGTAAACCACGGCTCCGCAGCCTTCGTCGACAATCATCTTCATCGCCATCTGCAGCTGATCACCGCAGTCGCACCGCAGCGAACCAAGAATATCCCCGGTGAAGCAGGAGGAGTGCATCCGGACCAGCGGAGCCGGAGAGGATGCGAGATCTCCCCAGACGATGGCCAGTGGTTCCTGATCGTCATGTTCCACGCGATAGGAAATGAATCTGGGGGTCCCGAATTCTTCGGTGGGAATTTCCACTTCCACTTCCCGTCGAATCAGGTTCTCCCGAATCCGACGGTACTGAATGATCTGGGAAATACTGATGATCGGAAGCTGGTGCTCTTTTGCAAGTTCCATCAGTTCCTGCAGGTCCGCCATGCCTGCCCCCCGCTGGCTGCAGATTTCAATCAGGCACCCGACCGGCGTCAGATCGGCCATCTTCATCAGGTCGATGGTGGCTTCGGTGTGTCCGGCTCGACGGAGGACTCCCCCATCCCGGGCGAGGAGTGGGGAAATGTGTCCCGGTCGGACGAAATCACGGGGCTGGCTGGCGGGACTGGCGAGGGCCTGCAGTGTTCTCGCCCGGGCTTCCGCACTGACCCCGGTTCCGCTGTTGACATGGTCAATCGGAATCAGGAAGGGGGTCTGATGGGGAGTCGTGTTCGATTCCCGGTCCACCATCGGAACGAGTCGCAACCGGTCGGCGGTCTCCTGAGTCAGTGGCGTACAGAGAACTCCTGCTCCCTTTCGCAGCATGAAGTCGACCATCTCTGGAGTGATGGACTCCGCGGCACAGATCAGGTCCCCTTCGTTCTCCCGATCCTGTGCGTCGAGAACGATGACCATCCCGCCGGCGCGCAGCTGTTTCAGGGCGTCGTCGAGAGTGTTTAACGTGCAGGGAACGTCGTCTGGCATGGTGGAGGGAGTCCGATCTGATCAGCAGGCAGGCCAAGTCGGCCTGAGACATCATATTATACCGGATGCCCCCGCTCCATCGACACCCCCGGCAGGGGAACTCCGAAATCCCGCAGGGCCATGACGGGGAGGCATGACAGGGAGAATTGTCAGGCCGAATTTCGGGCCATCACGGGCAGAATCCTTTGTCCAATCTCACCGTTCCGCCCCGTCCGCCAACCTGTTACACTTTTTGAAACCCTAAGAGCCTCCTCCTTGAATTCACGAGCCTATGTCGTCCTGGATTCTGCAACACTTTCTGAATCCGGCCCTGTTCTGGCCGGGGCTGATGTTGCTGTCCCTGCCGATTCTGATTCATCTGATTAACCGGCTGCGCTACCGCCGGGTGCGATTTGCGGCGATGGAGTTTCTGCTCGCCAGCCAGAAACGCAGCCGGCGGCGGATTCTGATCGAACAGCTGCTGTTGCTGCTGCTCCGAGTGACGATGGTGGCACTGATCGTGGGATTGATTGCCCGACTCGTGCTGAATCCCGATCAGTTGTCCCTGTTTCAGGGGGCACGCTCTCATCATGTTGTGCTCATCGACGATTCCGCCTCGATGCAGGATCGCCTGAATGACGGGACCGCGTTCACGGTCGCTCAGGAAATTGTCCGCCGGATTGCAGCGGAAGGAGCCCGACATCCCGGGACCCAGTTGCTGACGCTCGTGCTGATGTCGGAACCGGATCGGGTGCTGGCGGGATTCAGTGAACGCCCCGTCGATCAGACACTGCTCACGGAACTGTCGGAACGTCTCTCGACGATGGTCTGCACCGACCAGGGATTCGATCCCGCCCCGGCACTGGAGTCGGCGCACCGGCGTCTGATGGACGAACGCTCGACGGTGAGAACCGTGCATGTCTTGTCCGATTTTCGGCGGATCAACTGGATCGACAACAAGTCGGCCGTGGCGGCGATTCAGGCTCTGGAATCGGCAAAGATCGGGGTGAACCTCGTTCGCTGCATTTCCGATGTCCACGAAAACCTTGGAATCGATGCCCTTGGCGGAGAAGTGGAAGTGGCCGCGGCCGGTGTTCCGGTGACCTTGTCGGCGACTGTCCGGAACTGGGGAACCCGGGCGGCAACGAACGTCAGCGGCGCAGTGTTCATCAATGGCAGTCGCCTCCCCCGTTCGATTGATTTCCAAACGGTGCCTGCCGGTGAAACGGTGACACAACGGTTCGACGTCATCTTCGACAAGGCTCAGCCGTATACCGTCAAAATCACACTTCCGGAAGACGCGCTCAGCGTCGACAACGATCGGTATCTGGCGGTCGATGTCCCGCAGGACAATCCGGTCCTCATCGTCGACGGCTCTCCCGGTGGAGAACAGGCCAGCTACATCGCCGATGCACTCGCGGCCGATCGGAGTATCACCGGGTTCGCTCCCGACATTCGCACCGTGGACGAATTCCGGCGCGTGACGCTCGGGAATTATCACCTGATCTACCTGATCAATGTTCCGGAACTGGCACCGGATGCAGTCGCCTCACTCGAACAATATGTCAAGCAGGGAGGCGGGCTGATCTGGTATCTCGGAGACGCTGTTCGCCCGACGTTCTACAACGAAAAACTGTATTCGCCGGAAGGGGGGCTGTTTCCGGTCAAGCTGGCCTCGGCTCCCCAGCGCGTCGACCCGATCGATTCCAACGGAACGCGAGACACCATTCAGGTCGGCCGTGATCCGCTGTTTGCCTTGTTTCTGCAGCAGGACGTTCCGATTCTCGATCAGGTGTTCATCAACCTGCTCTATCCGGTCGCTCCTCAGGCGGGACAAACGCCATCGATTCAGTCGGATGCCCGGATTCTGGCGCGACTCGGCAATGAACCGCTCATGCTGGAAAGTCGCCTGGGGTCCGGAAAGATCTTCACCTGCCTGACGACGGCCGGTCCTCTCCTGAACCCGGAAGGAATCAGCTGGTCGAACTGGGCGAATGGGCCGGCCAGCTTCAGTTTCGTCGTGCTCCAGCTGGATCTGGCGAAGCGTTTCATTCGAAAAGATCGGGCATTTCCTCAACTGCCGACCGGAACTCCGATCGAACTGGAGTTCGCTCCGACACAGTATCTGCCGGATGTCGAAATCATCACGCCGGACAATCAGGTCACCCGACTGCAGGCGGCCCGGGAAGAACAGGACGCGGCGGGAAGTGACTTGTCCACGCGGTTCACTCAGACCGGAGCCCCCGGCGTTTACGGCGCGACACTCACCGGACAGGATCAGAAACAGACCCGCAGGCTCTACGCGATGAATGTTCCTCCGAGCGAGGGGGCGATGCTGATTGCGGACGACACGGCCCTGTTGCGGGAACTGGGGAACCAGTCGACCGTACAGATCCAGAAAGCCGGGACGTTCGAATGGATCCGCAGCGAGTCCCCCGGTTCAGAAGTCCGCTGGTTCCTGCTGGTGCTGCTGGCGGTGGTCTGCATCGCCGAACAGTTCCTCGCCGCCCGGCTCAGCTTCCAGTCGCCGAACTGACCACGGTTCACGGTGGGTTCGCCGGGGATGCCTCAGCTTCCTCTTGCCACGTTTTGCCGAATTCCCGTAAATTTCCTGAATTCACGCCGGGAAAGGGATGCTCCGGAGGAACGAGGACGTTGGGACAGGACAGGAACCCGCAACGGATGGCGGCGGCCGCAATGATGTGCGGTGTGGCGCTCGTCGTCTGTCTGGTCCTGTCGCAATTGTGGATTCGAACCACGGGGCCGAACGCCATCCTCACGTTATCGGCCGGTGCGGTCCTGTTGTCGCTCTCAAAAAAAACAGTCACCTTCCAGCGTCGGTGTCTTCAACTCAGCGTGCTGCTGGGAGTCATGGGAGGAGTTGCCGTTCTCTCCCGAAATCCGATCCATCTGGGCAGCGCGCTGGTCTGGGTGGGAGTCACCGGCGCGGTCCTGATCTCTCTGGAAATCCTGCACCTGTCACGACACCGCCAGGAGCCTGTCGCTGAAATCTCGACCGTCGCTGAGCCGGTGACAGACACAGGCACGCAAGAAACCCCCGTCACGTTTTCGCCATTCCTGATGAGCGATCTGTCTGATCTGGACCAGTTTGGTCGATCCTGTGGCCGCGAAGAACGTCTTTCCCTCGATGAAACATTGGGTTTCCGCGAGCCAGTACGTCACTTGAATGACGAAACCGCTCCAGGAGCCTGTCCCGGAAACCAACAGCACCACTCGAATCCTTCTCCCCTCAGGGGAGAAGGTGGCCGCAGGCCGGATGAGGGGGCGAATGTTGCCAGTGCCAGCGATTCTCACCGGTCGAACCCCTCACCCCAACCCTCTCCCCTCAGGGGAGAGGGAGAATTCCGGGACAGACTCCTGGTCGAGGAGAGTGAAGAGTGTGACGAGGACCTGGAAGAGGAGTTTGCAGAACCTGACGGGGAGCAGATTCTGCACGCCTGGACCCGGCGTCGACTCCCGGAAGAAGAGAGTCTGGAAGGATCTGTGATCGCCGAGTTCCCGGCCGGACAGAAACAGATCTATGTTCACGTCCCGTTTCTGCCCGGCTTTTCCGGTCTTCCCCGGGGATTCTGTTTCTGCGAAGAGGAGACCCTGTTCGCGGCGGAGTTCGACATTCTGCAGACGTACGGAGGACGCCTGAATGTGCGTCGTCGCGGTGACGTGAATGAAGCCGCCGAAACGACGGTCTCCTTCTCCGTCACCGCTCCCCGCAGCAGTCAACGCGCCGCCTGAGTTCGCTTCTTCAACGCAACATTGCTGTCGCTTTTCGGGGTGAAGAGCGAATCAGTTGGACTTCGTCTTCAACTGCAGAATCATTTCCACTTCGACAGAGGATCCCAATGGAAGTTGTGCGACCCCGAATGCCGTACGGGCGTGCCGTCCCTGTTCTCCAAAGACATCCCGGACCAGCTGGCTGGCCCCGTTGATCACGATGTGCTGCCGGGTATAGCTGGTCTCGGTATTCACATACCCGGTGATGCGGACGACCCGTTCAATGGCGTCGAGCGAACCAACATGCTTCCGCACACAACGCAGAACATTCGCGGCACAGAGTGCCGCCGCTTGCGAGGCTTCTTCTTCAGAGACTTCGCTGGGAACCTTGCCGACACTGGTCAGTTTGTCTCCGTCGAATGTCACCTGACCGCTGGCGTAAACGATGTCATGCACGATCGCCAGTCCATCTACCAGCGCTCCTTCCGGAGTGGTGCGATCAATGGGGAAACCCAGTTCTTCGAGCTTTGCTTCACGGGGGCCAAGTGCCATCAGAGAAATCCTGTCTGAGTAAATGACTGTTGAACGAATTTGCCGGGGACGATGCTTGCGTCACATGTGTCCACCGCCGGTTTCGGCAGGACGAGTTTTAGAGCGTTGCCGCTCCCATTTCCAATGCTCTGGTGTGGCATGGTTCAGGAGAGGAACCTGCAGTTGATCTGCCAGTTTCGTCGCAATGGGAACCAGCTGGTAAGCCGGCCCATTGTGATTCATGAGCGTTGCCCGTTCCCAGGTTGTCGCCGCACTCGTTGGCGGATCGGAATCCTGCCAGACCAGATTCAGCTCAACGGCAAAATATAACGTGACCTCGCCATCCCGGTCAGCGGTTCGTCGACGAGCGGCGCACAACTGGATTGCGGCCACGTCACTCGCCGGAATCGTGATCGACTCCTGCTCGCGGTCGATCCGACAGGTGTTTGAAGTGGCGTCAAAAATCAATGTCGCGAGTCCCGATGCAGCTCGATCCCACATCCAATGGATCAGGCCGATCATCATCAGGGTGACCAGCACCGAAAATCCCGTGAACCCGATTCTGAGCGGAACCGATGTCGAGAACTCAATGGGGGGGCCCCAAATTATTGTGATCACGATCGCCAGCATCACCGTGATCCAGAACGACAGAAACCAGGCCGCGCGCCGGATGAAACCGGGAATCGGAGAGAGGCGAAATCCGGTGGCGGTGAGTTCCAGCTGATGGGTGATGATGGAGAATGATAATTGTCCCGACGACAGGAGTGGTTCTCTCGGAACATCCGGAAGCACAGACGGGTCTGCATGGAGAAAAGGGGGGTTTTTCATCCAGTTCCAGATGGTCGCACTCCCCGCCAGCAGAGCGATCAGGAGGAAAAAACCGCCGAGCGCCGTCAGGGAAATCCGAGTGGGAATGTCGTCAACAATGTCCGCCTGCAACAACACGACCAGAGGAATCATGACCAGGATGCAGAGAATCGAATACACAGCTCCCCAGACAGCAAAGGGAAGCCCAAGACGAGATTCCACGACGGGCCAGCCGCGTCTCGCTGTCATCGCTCTCTGACTGGGGGTTTGAATCGGCAGCTCTCTGAACTTTTGAAGGTTTGGGGACGGATCAGGCAGGCAATGCATTGGTGAAGAATCGCAGGAAGTTTCCAGCGAAGATTCCTTCAATATCCTGTGTGGAGTATCCCCGTTTGCTCAGGATCTCGTTCAGTTTGTGGAGATCGGCAACGGTGTCCAGGTCGCGGGGAGTCTGTTCCGTTCCGAATCCGCCGTCCAGGTCACTGCCGATGCCGACATGCCGGGTCGTGCCAGCCAGCTGACAGATATGATCGATATGATCAGCCGCCGCGTCCAGTCCGACGACGCTCGGGTCGGTCTCGTGAATCTTCCAGCCGGGGAACAGCATCCAGGCATCGAACGCCATGCCGATGACGGCATCCCGTTCGAACAGTCGCTTCAGTTGTTCGTCGGAAAACTGCCGGTCTCCGGGAGTGAGGGCTCGAACCATGTTGTGGCTGGCAAAGACCGGGCCGTCGAAGGCATCCAGAATCTGGAAGAAGCCCGGCTCGGCGCTGTGCGTCAGGTCGACGATCATGCCGAGTCGCTGGAATTCTTTCAGAAGCTCGAATCCCTTTTCCGTCACGGGGCCTTCGAATCCGGTTCCCATTCCGTAGGGGCCCTGCCCGTAATGGGAGAGCCCGACGGAACGAAGCCCGAGATTCCACCAGTGCTCTGCCTGATCGGGAGCGGTGATCGGATCGGCTCCTTCCATCGCCAGAATCAGACCGACGCGCGAGTCATTTGTCTGGTTCCAGTGATCCTGCAGTTCCGTTCGGGTGCGGATCATCCGGATTTCTCCGGCCAGTTCCAGTTCCTGATAGTACCGGACATGGCTGTGTCCGATGGAGGACGCAATCAACTGGTTCCGGAAGTCGAGATCCCGTCGACTGGCTCCCGCTACGGGATTCACTTCCGGCTTCGCGCGGGTCAGCACGGTTCCCAGACAGACTTTGACGTTGGCTTTCCGCAGTTCCGGAAAGGTGACGGTGTTTCGTCCCCGGGCACGATGGTCGGTGATCTGTTGTTCTGACGCGCGGACGTCATCGACACTGGCGGTCAAATCCCGGTTCCAGAAGAGACTGCTCCAGGCAAGATCCAGGTGGGCATCGAACAGCGGAATCATGGAATGAGTCTTTCTGAGGCGTCCGGCACCCCGCTTTCACCAGCGAGAGTCCAGCTGGATGCAGCAGTGAGGTGGGCAAATTCTCGGCTGTTGTCCGTTCCTCTTGATGGGAACATTGACTGACGTGACCGTGACAATTTTTCTACCCAATTTCCTTTTGCGTCGCCAGTTGTTGAGAGGGAAGTTCTCTAAAACGAAAATTTTCACGACCGAAAAAGGTACGAACAAGTTGCCGGTCACACCGATCCCAGGACCCGAGCCACTTCCTCGGGAGTGGTCAGTCCCTGCTCGAGTGCCTGTCTGGCCCGTTGTTTCAGGGAAATCATTCCGGACTCCATCGCCAGCCGTTGAATCTGGTCGGCATCATCCCGGTTCAGGATCGCCCGCCCCAGCCCGGAGAGTTCCGGTTCCAGAAGTTCACACAGGAGGAGTCGCCCGGAATACCCGGTTCCCCGGCAGTTGGGACAGGTCTCACGCTCCGCTGGCGGGCACCCACAGCAGCGGCGGATGAGTCGCTGCGCGAGGATTCCGCGCAGTCCGCTGCGAAGCAGATACGGTTCGATCTCCATGTCCGACAAACGGCTGAGACTCTCGGCGGCACTCCCCGCATGAAAGGTGGACAGCACAAGTTGTCCGGTCAGAGACGCCTGAAACACAACGGCCGCCGTTTCCCGATCCCGGATTTCACCGACAAGAATCACTTCGGGGTCCTGCCTGAGCAGTGAGGCGAGCCCTCGCTGGTAGGTCAGTTCGCTGTCCGGTTTGATCTGTGTCTGGGACACCCCCGGAATCAGGGCTTCGACAGGATCCTCCAGTGTACAGAGACTGCGGGGGAACTCGGACTCCTGCAGGAGCTGCCGCATCGCGGCATAGAGAGTCGTCGTCTTGCCGGATCCGGCGGGACCACAGACCAGCAGCAGCCCGGTGGTCTTGCGAAGCAGTTGCTGCAGTGAGAGCCGAACATCCTCCGGCAGGCCGAGGTCTCCAAGTCCTAGATACTGTCTGGATCCGCTCAGGAAGCGAATGACTCCCTTTTCACCGTGAATCGTCGGGAAGGTACTCACTCGCATTTCCCGATGAGCTTCTGCCGTCCGGATCCGTCCTTCCTGGGGAATATCCGTCCGGTAGGTCAGCAGGTGGGCCAGGACCTTCAGTCGGGGAATGAGGTGCGTCGACGACTGCTGCAGTGTTCCGGCCGGATGGAGAACGCCATCAATCCGGTAGTGAACCAGCAGTTCTCCCGCGTGTTCCGTCGGCAGCAAATGCAGGTCGGTGGCGTTGATCTGCCGTGCAATGTCGAGCAGAGAGTCGACCATCTTCACCGCAAAAGAATCCGGGGATCGATCATGGGTCCGGACTGCTGCGGCAAAGAGTTCCTGAAGAGGGTGCGGTCCAGTGGCAGGGACGATGTCAGACAAGAAGAGTCTCCAGGTGACTGTGCAGTGAGATCCCATTTGAGTACGTGTTCTCACTGCATATGGTTCAAAATGCCTCAAAGTTGGAAAAATCCATGAAATTCACTTGTCAGACCGGCAGACTTCGCCTGGGGCAGGATGGCTTACGATGAATTCATCAATTCCCCCTGCGATTCCAGTCTGGCCCCTGATAGAGTCGGCACGCAATTGAGATTCCGTCACTGGATGAACGTGCAGGGGTCCCTCGGTCGCCGCCGCCGGGGAGAAGCTCCTCGGTCGTGTCGTCCTCGGCTTCTGATACGCAGGAACACAGCAACCGTGACTTTCCCGAGAGTGCTTCTTTGTTCCGCCAGCATGTTACTGGCTGGAACTGCCATCAATGCCGATGCCGATCAGGTCGTTCCCGCGGGAAGCGCTGCCGCAGAGGATCACCCTGCGTTCATGCCCCCCATCCAGTCGGCCGTGATTCCGGTCACGGCATCCGTACAAAGTTCTCCCCCCCGCGTCGAACAGTCCCTTTCAGATTTCGTTCCGCTGATTCGCGGGGAAGGTCTGGAAGGCTGGGTTGTTCAGGAAGGGAAGTCGTCCGCCTGGAGCCGCACCGCAGATGCGATTACCTGCAGTTCCGCAACGGGCGGCTGGTTACGGACCGAAGCCAGCTACAGTGACTTCGAACTGCGATTCGAATACTGCCTGCAGGCAGGGGGAAACACCGGAATCGGTCTGCGTTCTCCACCATCAGGAAATCCGACGTTCACCAGTCTCGAAATCCAGCTGCTGGACGACTCTGCTCCCAAGTATGCCAATTTACGTCCTGATCAATATACCGGAAGTGTCTATTACCAGATTCCGGCCACTCAGCGTGCCAAACTGAACCCTGCCGGTGAGTGGAATCGCTGCCTGATCGTCTGCCGGGGAGACCTGATCACCGTCACGATCAACGGTGACCTGGTGAATGAGATTCACCTGAATCGGCATCAACAGGGAGAGGCCAGCAGCGAGCAGCCCAAGCCGAAATACCTGCTGTCTCAGCGCCCGCCGATCGGGCACATTGCCCTGCAGAGTCATTCGACGCCGATCGCGTTCCGGAAAATCGAAGTGAAAGACCTGTCGGTTGCCGCTCCGTCCGGGTTGCGGTACGTCGAACTGGCCGCCGGGGACGGAGAACCCGTCGTGACCCCCCGAACGGTCACCGTTCACTATGTGGGACAGCTGCCGGATGGAAAACGGTTCACCGACACGCGAGACCTCGGGGCGCCAGTGACCGTTCCCGTGGACAACGTCATTTCCGGCTGGAAAGAAGGAATTCAGGGAATGAAAGTCGGATCCCGCCGGCGCATCATCGTCCCCCCATCGCTGGCGTATGGAACGGACGGAATCGCGGATCTGATTCCCCCGGATGCCACTCTGGTGTTCGAAGTCGAACTGTGTGGATTCGAGAACTGACGCCAGGAAACACCTGTTCAGAGCGAATCCCCCTTTCTCAGACTCTGCCCCCGATTCAATCGTCACGACCTGCTCGGTTCGGCCCGGTGCCCCTGTCCCTTGCCAAGTTGGCTTGCCATCTGTCTGCCGGCAGGGGATGATCTGGCTTCACGGGATTTTTGATCCGAATCGCTCATCTCGGTATTGCATTCGCAGGGTAAGATTCATGAACCAGGTGGCTCCCAAGGAAACCGCTTGCCCGGATTGTGGCGAGATGGTTCGTATTAATTCGCTGCGTTGCTGGAACTGCGGCGGATTCATGAATTCCGATCTGGAGCAACGCTACATTGCGATGCAGTCCAGTCCTCGCCCTGTGATTCTCAGCAGCGCGGAGCTTGAGGATGACGATCAGAACGATGCGGAAGAGGTGGACGACTTCGAACTGAAGACCCCCGTCCCGCGCCAGGTCCGAATTCCCGAAGATTCGATCGCCATCGCGGATGACATCATTCGCATTGCTCCCTCAGAACCGGAAACTCCCCCGACCACTGAGAATCGACCGACGGAAGTGAGTCACGATCCGTCGGACATCGACGGTCCGCCGCTTGCCAGTGAACTGACCCGGGACGAGAAATCCAAACGCCTGCGGGAACAACCAGCAGGAGACGTCGCCCACTCCGTGGCCACCGGCGGGGACGCACTGCTCGAAATCGCGATGAACGAAGAGCGGGAAACCCGCAAACGCCAGAAAGGGAAACGGGTTTCCGGCGGAATGCGGACCGCTGGCGGTGGACTGATCATCTTCTGCCCGTACGGCTGCAAAATTGAAGTGAAGGAAAATCATCGCGGGATGACCGGACGCTGCCCGCGCTGTCAGGCTCCTTTCATCGTTCCGATCGATCCTCCCATCTTCAAACAGACTGCACCGGAAGGAACCACGACGGATGCGGCCGCAGGAGGACAACCGGCCAGTTCGTTCCGGATCTGGCTGCACGATCTCCGCCTGCATGTTGTCGATCCCGAGAAGCTCAAACTCAAAGCCGACAGCCTGGCGAAAGAATTCATCGAGGTCGACGTTGGCTTTGGACCGGAGACGCTCGTCGTTGCATCACTCGCCAGGAAAGCCGCCGGTGGATTGTTTGCCAAAGGAGGAGGCGGGAAGAAGGAAGAGGTCCGCACCGCTTTGCTGGAACACCTGAATGAGAAAAAGCCGCTCGCGGAACTGCCGGTGGGGGACAAATACCTGTTCAACGCCGGAGACCTGTCACAGCTGAAAGTCGTGCAGCCGGCCGCTGACCGGTCGTCGAACATCTTCCACGGGATTCCAGTCTTCGGAACTCATCGGATCGCCGTGCAGCTGCCGCTGAATGAACAGACGCCGCATCCTGTCTATCTCTCGATGGGAATCACGGAATTCTGGAAATTCCGCCAGGCCATGGAAGAGGTCTATCAGATTGCCGAACTGGATCGGGATCTCGGCCTGCCGCGTGAGGTCCGGTTCGATCAGTTCAAATGCCACTACACGGACACCCCCATCAAAGCCCTGCTCGATCTCGAACTGTTTCGAGCCGATCCGACCGTTCAGCTGGAAGTGGCCGGATATCAATGCGGCGCCTGCAAGATCGTCGTCAGTGAGGCAGGACGGAAGAAAGAAAACCTGGGAGGCAAATCTCCCAAAGGGATCGCCAAGGCGAAATGCCCGAAGTGCGGCAACAAGATGGGGGAACACCTGCTGTACTCGCTGAAGCAGGATATTGTCGACCCGTCGTTGAGCTAAAGAACCGCGCGATTACTCCTTGTTCCCAAAGGGAAAAAGGACCAAATTTAAAGGACCAAGAACCAAATTCGAAAAACGGTTGTCGAGCCGTTTTCCATTCGGACCGTTTGGTTCTTTGAATTTTGAATTTGGTCCTTTTTTCCCCTCCCCTTCCTCTCGTTCCCAAGCTCCTGCTTGGGAACGCACTCGCCCAGAAGCTCTGCTTCGTGATTCCCATTGAAGACGGCGTTGTTGTGACGAGCTGTCTGAAAATGAAAAGCCGGGAGAAAACAGGGGCAGGTCGGGAGTGGCCAAGCAGAGCTTGGCGTCGAGTGTGTTCCCAAGCCGGAGCTTGGGAACAAGGAAAAAGGACCAAATTCAAAGGACCAAGAACCAAATTCGAAAAATGGTTGTCGAGCCGTTTTCCATTCGGACCGTTTGGTTCTTGGTCCTTTTAAATTTGGTCCTTTTTGAATTTTGAATTTGGTCCTTTTAAAGCGGATTACTTGGACTCAATTGCGAAGTCTGCCTGAGTTGATCCTTTGGGAGGCACTTCGAAGGTCAGTTCCGTCGCGAGATTGTACCGGGGGGGAATGGTCTCCTGCACAGAGACCAGGGTCGTCTCACTCAGGTAGGAATACAGATCCTGGTCGCTGATTGAGGGATTCTCGTTTCCGTCGGCCTGTTGTTGGGCAAGCAGTTTCTGGCGGGCCCGATCCATCTGCTCCGCCGTGAACTTCGGGCGGTCTCCCATGAGGATGCGCACCCGATGCCGTCCCACGACGGCCCCATTCCGGTGACCGGCCGGAGATTGCAGCGTGTACTTCCCCTCAGCGTCTGTTTTTCCAGCAGAGGACTTCCCCGGTGGGTCGAGGTCCCCGACCGGGAGTGGTTCAAACAGCACACTGGCATCTGCGAGCGGCTGATTGTCGAGAGTGATGGTGCCGCTGACCGGAGCATACCGTTCTCCGTTTCCGCATCCGCCGGCGATCACCATCAGCAATGCCACGATCGTGAATTTTTTCATCATGACTCAATCTATTACTCCGCCGCATCGGTGAGCCGTGACAGCCAAGTCGATGCGGCGCGGAATCGTTTCAGTTCGCGTTACAGGCCGGCGGTTTCATTTCCGCCGATCGTTGCGAGTCCTCCCAGGACTTCCCGGTCCATGTTCACGGAAACAAACGTGACACTCCCGTCGCACATCAGAAACTGAACGCCGCCGGTGTGTGCACTGTTGAAGTACCGTTTGCAGGGCTCGTCTGACAGACTCAGGTTGGTTGCCACGGCTTTACAGTCGTCGTAGTCCGTTCCAAATGACGGGGTCGCGTGACCCACGGTAATTCCCCCGAGGGCGTAGCTGTCGTAGGTATGTGCCCAGAAGGTGGCACGTCGGATGTTCGCACGGACCGAACCTTCCCCCACCAGCAGGGTATTGGACATTCCGTCTGTGATGTCGCGAATTCGTGTCGGTCCGTACGGGGTGGCCGTTGAACTAAACTGCCCTTTGCCGATCGAGTTCAATGGACCGCGCAGGTTCGAAGGAATGTTCAGGAAGTGGTCCGAATTATCCCAGTACTTCAGATTCGTGCCATTGGTTCGTCCGGCGACGCCCCGATAAGTGCTGGTCGAAAAGTAACGATCACCGGGAGTTCCGGTTTCCGGATAGACCTTGAGTTTGGTGTTGGTGTCACTGGGGCAGAGATAGGTTGTCACGATTGCGGTGCGAACCGGTTCATTGACTCCGGCGCTGGCATCATTATCGAGATAATAGCGATTGTAAAGAGGGGCCTGATCCAGAAACGGCAGGATGCCGATGCACCAGCCCATGTAGCCCCGATCGACCACATATTTCCCCTGCCCATACTTGTTTGAGCCGATCGGGAGCGTGCCGTGGACATCGGTGTAGTTGTGGATCGCCAGCCCGATCTGCTTCAGGTTGTTCTTGCACTGAGCCCGTCGAGCCGCTTCACGCGCCTGCTGAACGGCCGGGAGCAGGAGTGCCACGAGAATCGCGATGATGGCGATGACCACGAGCAATTCGATGAGAGTAAATCCCCGATGGGGGTGACGGGTGGTGTGCATGGCCGCTTCCTTTAAAAAGCACGGAGATAAGGGAATCAGTCGTATTCAAGATTGTGAGCCCGGTTTACGGCGAACGTGCCACCGTCAGGATTCGCACTTCATCCAGATAGAAAGGGGGACTGGTGTCGAATCGGAATGAGACCGTTCGCCGGTCATTGGAGATTTGAATCCGGTCTTCATCCGGGCCCAGTTCTGCTCCACGAAATGCCGCGGACTCATACTGTGTCCCCGGCAGACCTGTCGCCGAATCAGACTGGAGGAGCCCCTGCGAGGAGGTGATGACCGCCGTGATTGGGTCAAAAAACGTAATGGCTCCACGAGGGGCTCGACTGACATCCCCCGGCGGGTCATAGTGAACGAGGTAACTGTTGATCACGGAACCGGCCGGGATACGGACCGGTCCATCCATGCCGTCGAGATTCAGGTCCTCTTCCAGGACAAGGTTCTGGTGTTCCGGAATCACCAGGATGTGGTTGAACGTCGGCGTTTTGCCGCTTCCCAGCAGGACCGGCTGTTCCGTCGCGGTCCGCAACATTCCGTCGATGCTGAAGATTCCTCCCCGGCTCCGGTCGACTGGGGTGAACTGCTCCGGCTGAAAATCGATTTCACTCGCCCGGGCGGAACTGGACTGGAATGTTGCTGAACGGCGGTCCGTCAGTTCCAGCTTTTGAGTGGGAGTTTTTCTCCAGTCCAGCAGTGATGCCTGAACGCGCCCCTGACGAACACTGACATTCGTCCCTTTCAGGGCATCGTGATGGACCAGGAATTCCGTTCCCAGATCCAGAACTTCCACATCGGGAGTTGTGACCTTGAACTGTTCTCCCTCATGCAGCATCTTGGCGATGATCGTTCCGGAGTTGAGTGACAGATGACCGGACCGGTCCAGTGTGGCAGTGGCCGGACCGATGAGATCGATGAGGACATCCGGAAGCTGCAGTGTGACGATTCCCTGATCAATCGTCAGGCTGTCCCCCACCCGGACCACCTGGCCCAGTTCGAAAGGGGAAGACTTGAATCGTGCATCGGATGAAAGACTGGCCACCATCCCCAGTGGAGCCGCCTGAAACAAACCGGGGATCGACAGTGCGGAGATCACGACAATCAGACCCAGCCCGAGCACCGTGGCACTCCAGAACTGCGTGAGCCGGATACGCCGTTCCCGCAGATGGACAGCATTGGAAAATTCCTTCAGCACGGTGACAGTCGCCTGGGCCGGCGTCTTCGTGGTGGAATCTTTCAGGATTTCCCCGTGAAAGGCCATGCGTTCGACATACGTCTGCATGCAGAGCAGGTCGTTCACGATCAGGGATTCCAGACGCACCGTCTGTTCGTGATTGATTCGACCGTCAAACTGCGCATCGGCCAGCGCACGGACTTCGTCAGCGGGGGAGGGAAAGGAATTCATTGCGAATCCTCCTTCCCAAGCTGTCGCGCCGCGCATTCACCCAGCCGGCGCCGCAATCGTTTCAATTTACTGTAGATGGTTTCCACGGACATTCGTGCTTCGCGGGCGTATTCGGTCAGGGATGTGGAATTTCGATAGCAGGCAGCAATGAATCCGCGATCGCGTTCCGGGAGTTTCCCCAGGCACTCCCGCAGGACTTCACATTGAAGCTCGAACAGTTCGCTGCCGCTGGTCTTCACTTGCGCCACTTTCATCAACGCATAGTCGCTCAAACCGAACCCTTTGCGGCGGCGCTGTTTTCTGGCAAAAGCCTTCGCGACGTTGAACGCCACGGTGCTGGCCCATTTTTTGAAACTGGTCCCCTCTTCGAACTCGTCAAATTTCTGCCAGAGAATGACGCAAATCTCCTGCATGACATCATCTGCGTCATGACGATTGCCGACGATCGTCAGCCCGGTCGTGTAGAGATCGTGATAGGTCGCTTCCAGCAGGCGCAGAAATTCCGATTCTCTCGCCGAATCGGCCAGATCGTCTCGAAACTCATGGTAGAATGATGGATTCAACATTTCCGTCATTTCGAAGCCCGGTTCACAGGACCTCGTTCCCCGGGGAATTTCCCTGCCTGAAATTTCTGTGCTTATTAATGTCCCCGGCGTTCTGATCCGGTGCAGAGAACTGATCAATTTTTTTGAATTTGTGAAAAATGGACCGCCCCTGAGACACCCCTCGGGGGAAAATCAGAGTGATTTCGCAGCAATTTGATGCTGGCCAGCGCAGTCAATCTGACATCCCTGATCGCACAACACCCTCGAAAACGGAAAATTGTGAAACGTGCCATTCCTCATTCTGGCAGAGAGGCTCACCGGATCCAGTTGAAATTTCGGGAGTGACCGAAGTTGAGACCCGTTCCGCAAACCTGACCTGTCGGACATCAGATCCCGTGGGTCATGCCGTCCCCGTCACACGGTCTGTTGAAAAAAGCAACACGTCCACCTCCGGACTGGAAGTGGACGTGTTGTCGTTTCAAGAATTCGATGAGGCGTTCGGTCAGACCGATCGCGATCGACCGGGAGACTGCACTGCCAGGACCGGCTGTGCCCGTTCGCCGCTGCACAGGACGACGAGAAGATTGGAAACCAGCTGATCCCGGTGTTCCGGCAACACCTCGAGATTGGCCGCCTGTAATCGGCCGACGGCATCCTGAACGATTTCCACCGCCCCTTCCACGATGGTCTTTCGGGCGTCGATCAGGGCGAGAGCCTGCTGGCGCATCAGCATCGCCTGTGCGATTTCCGGGGCGTATGTCAGATCATTCAAGCGGACATTCAGGACCCGAATCCCGGCGGGATTGACGGCCTTCTGCAGTTCCTCCACAAACGCGGCTTCAACGGTTTCCGATTCCTTCTTCAGACAGGGAATATTGTCGTCGGCCGATTCGTACGGGTACCGTGAGGCGACCCGTTTCACCACGGCCCCTGCCTGATCCGCCAGAAAGCTCCGATAACTCTGCACGTCGACGGCGGCCTTGTAGGTGTTTTCGACCCGGTACACGACCACGGCACTGATCTGAATCGGGTTTCCGTTCTTCTCGACCACGGTGGTCCCGTGGATTTCGAGAGTGTCATCCTGCGTTGAGATCCGGTGCAGCTGTCGACCGACAGGATGAATCCAGCAGATTCCCTGCTTTTTCAGGGTTTTGACATACTTCCCGAACCGCAGCACGACAATTTCATGCCGGGGGCCGAGGATGATGAAGCCGGCTAAAAGGATGGGAGGAAACAGAATGCTGACGATGACAACGATCCAGAACTCGAACTGTCCTTCGAGTTCGTCCGCCTGAAATTCGCGTGGATGCGGTCCGGACATGTCGACCTCCAATGAGTGCGAAGAGTGAAATCGTCTCCCACTGGGAACGGTGAGTTCCCCCGTCGGCGATCAAGAATTCCGTCTGGAATCCCTCTTTCTTCGACCGATTGTGACCGGTTCCTGCTGCCTACAGATCGATGTCGTCGACGTCGCTCGCCTCGTCCATGATGATGCGGTATCGCTCGGATGCGTCTTTCCCCATCAGTTGGGCGAAGATGGCATCCGCTTCCACGGCACTCTCGATCCCCACCTGGAGCAATGTTCGTGTCTTGGGATTCAGCGTGGTTTCTTTCAGCTGGTCGGCGTTCATTTCCCCGAGACCTTTGAACCGCTGGACGTCGATGGTGCGGTTTGAAGGGATTTTCGCCAGCATCTCTTCTTTCGCGGCGTCATCCTGAGCATAGAAACGTTCTTTCCCCACTTCGATTTTGTACAGCGGGGGCTGCGCCAGGAAAACACGCCCCTGCTGAATCAGTTCCCGCATATGCCGGAAGAAGAAGGTCAGCAGCAATGTGCTGATGTGGTAACCGTCACTGTCGGCATCCATCAACAGGATGATCCGGTGATAGCGGAGCTTGTGTGGATCGAAGTGCGGGCCGATCCCGGTTCCCAGGGATTCGACGAGATCCTTCACTTCCTGGTTCTGCAGGATCTTTCCGAGGGCGAGGGACTCGGTATTGAGAATTTTCCCTTTCAGCGGCAGCACGGCCTGAATGCGGGAGTCCCGTCCGCTGGCCGCGGTTCCACCGGCCGACTGTCCTTCCACGATGAACAGTTCGCACTCTTCCGGCTTTTCGGACCGGCAGTCGAGCAGTTTCCCCGGGAGGTTGCTCCGTCGGGTTCCGGCTCCCTTGCGCTTGACTTCCTTGATCGCTTCCCGGCTCGCTTCCCGGGCCCGGGCCGCCAGCATGATCCGACCGACAATCGCGTCGGCCGTGGTGCGGTTGTTATTCAGCCAGGTTTCCAGTGCGGAGCGGACCATGCCGTCCACCATGGAGGTCATCTCCGGATTGTTCAAGCGGTCTTTCGTCTGCCCTTGAAACATCGGATCGTTGTGAAAGACCGAAATGATCCCGACCACTCCTTCACGGATATCATCCGGAGTGATGGTCAGCCCTTTGGTCTTGATGTCATGGACATCCATGTAATTCTTGACCGCTTTGTAAATCCCGGAGCGGAAGCCGGATTCGTGCGTTCCTCCCCCACGGGTACGGATCCCGTTGACGTAGCTGCGCAAATTTTCGTCGGTCGATTCCGTCCAGCGGAGCACGGATTCGACACGAACCTTCCCTTCCTCTTTTTCCGCGGTGAACGCCTGTTCGTGGATGCACTTCCGCTTATCATCCTGGATGATTTTTGTGAGGAAGTCGGCGATCCCGGCGGGGTGATGCAGCAGAACTTTTTCGTTCTTCGCTTCATCGACGAACGTAATTTTCAGGCCGCCATGCACATAGGAAATGTCTTCCAGATGCTGTCGGATCGTGTCGGCACTGAAATGGACACGGCGGAAAATTTCGTCATCCGGCTGGAAGAAAATTGCCGTTCCATGGCCGCGAAACGGACGGACTTTCTCCACTTTCGTGGTCGCCCGTCCCCGCTTGAACCGTTGTCTCCATTCGAACCCATCGCGCCAGACGGTGGCGATGAGGGTTTCGGACAGGGCGTTCACCGCGGAGGAACCGATCCCGTGCAGACCGCCGCTGCGCAGGTAGTTCTTCTCAGAGAATTTCCCCCCGGCATAGAGCGTGGTGAGAATCACCTCGAGTGCCGATTTCCCCGTCTTTTTGTGCGTGTCGACCGGAATCCCGCGCCCGTTGTCTTCGACCGTGATCGAACCGCCGTCCTTATGCAGAATGACGGTGATTTCGTCGCAATGCCCGGCGAGATATTCGTCGACCGAGTTGTCGACGATTTCCCAGATCAGATGGTGCAGTCCACGCGTATCGACGCCGCCGATATACATGGAGGGGCGTTTGCGGACGTGCTCCAGTCCTTCGAGAACTTCGATATCGTCCGCAACGTAGGTGCTTTCACTTTTTCCGGCAACGGCCATGGTCGTCCCTGATGCAGTCTCAACGTGATCTTGAAGGAATGATGCGAGGTCGGAATGCCTGTCAGGGGCTTTCCCGGACCTGCACCTGCAGAGCTCCCAGCATTTTGGTGATCTGCTCTTCTTTTCGGTTAATGAAGAACACGTTGTCGAGCACAATTGCCCGACGTTCCTGACTCGGGTGCAGAATCAGCCGGCCGGAACGGAGCAGCACGAATTCAAAGATGTCGTTGATCTCTTTGTCGATGCGCAGGTTCGGTGAGGAAAACCGTTCGAGGTCGCTCAGCACACCGTGATGGTGCAGCAGTTCGTTCGGGCGGACTTCCCAGTAATCGAAGCTCGACATCAGAAAGACGGACAGGTAGATCAGTCCCAGCACCATGGCGAACAGAAGATAGAACGTCGAGTTCGCCATGGGATGCAGTGACCGCAGGGCACCATGCACCCAGGGGAGCAGGTTCGGCTTATAGACAACGACCAGTGAGAACCCGAGAATCACGCAGGCGATGATGGCAAACAGCAGCAATGACGTCGATCGGGGGAAATCGAACGCCAGTACGACGAGATTCAATCCGAGCGTGATCAGGAAGATCCAGCCGAGCATCGTGGCGACACCCAGATGTTCCTGCAGTCGCTCCGGCTGGGACTCATGGCCGAAGAAATAGAGATACAACCCGGCCAGAATCGAGACAAACCAGGCCGGATACAGGAAGACGATCTTGGGATACGAAACCAGGATCACCCCTTTTTCCGACGACGGGGATTTCGCCGTCGTGGCCGGGTCAACTGTAATCGTGGAACGGGTGTTCGTCATAAGGGTTCTCTTGCCGACGGATTCCGAACTGTCCAACGGAATGGATTGTCACACGGATCAGAAATTCTGCAAATCCAGGGAGCCGGAAAACAGGATTCCCGACTCCCCGAACGGTTTCAGAGCGTCTTATGCCCCGAATTTTTCCAGCCGGTCCGCGTGAGCCAGTGCCAGCGGCATCAGGTATTTGGCGGGGAACTGCCCCAGTCCACCGATCCGGCAGGCGGATTCGCCGAAGGAGGTGCTTCCATCGAACCGGCAGCGATCCGCCACAATCATTGTTGGAACCGGGTGCCAGCTATGGGATTTCATCTTGCTCGGCGTGCTGTGATCGCCGGTCACGATCAGTACGGTCGGGTTCTGTGCCATGATGGCCGGAATCGCGGCATCCAGCTCTTCGGTCCGCTTCACCTTCGCGTCAAAGTTCCCGTCCTCGCCGGTCGAGTCGGTGTACTTGAAGTGCATGAAGAAGAAATCGTAATCATTCCACGCGGCTTTCAGTCGGGCACACTGATCTTCCAGCGTCTGGCCGGCGTCGAGAACGTCCATGCTGACGAGTCGGGCGAGCCCGCGATACATCGGATAAACGGCAATCGCCGCGGCGCGGGTTCCGTACACTTCTTCAAATGTTGGAATCGGAGGCCGTTTGGCAATTCCCCGCAGCATCAGGAAGTTGGCGGGAGCGTCGTTCTTCAGAACTTCCCGGGCCTGCCGGAGGAATTCTTTCGCAATGTCAACCGTCTTGGCCGAGTCACTGTTACGGGCGACTGGATCCAGTGGAGCCACACCCGTCGCCTGCGGATCGGTATCGTTGACGTCTCCGCCGAGACCCTGGCCGCGGAAGACAACGACGAGCCGGTATTCCTTCACATGGCGGACGAAGACTTCGACACCGGGGATCTTGATCTGATTGAGCTTCTCACACAGCGGAGCTGCTTTTTCGGTTGAAACCCGACCGGCCCGACGATCGGAAATCAGCCCGTTGGCGTCGAGCGTACAGAAGTTTCCACGAATCGCGACGTCATTCGGGCCGAGATCGAAATCAATTCCCAGTGCTTCCAGAACGCCACGACCGATCTGAAACTCCAGCGGGTCATATCCGAACAGACCCAGATGGCCGGGACCGCTTCCCGGCGTGATTCCCGGGATGACCGGGGTGCTCAATCCGAGCGTACCACGTTGAGCGAGTGCGTCGAGATTCGGCGTGTTGGCGGTTTCCAGTTCCGTCTTCCCGCCGGGTTGCAGCGGCAGCCCCCCCAGTCCGTCCGCAACGAGGAGGACAATTTTGGAATCATTCTTCTTTTGCAGTTCGCGGGTGAGAGTATGCACTTCGCTCATATCAGGTGCTCAAGTCTCGTCGTGAAAATGGTGGAAATTTTCCCGGAACTGTAGCAGGTTTTTGCTCTGGACGAGAAGCGGACCCCTGGAGAGAGAAGACCCATCAATCAAATACCACCGATCCCTGCAGTCCGATCCCAGTTCGTCTGGAGGGAAGAGCCAGCCGCCGGTTGCTCCTCGTTGCTCCCGCTTTGCTCCTCGTTCCCAAGCTCCTGCTTGGGAACGCACTCACCCAGAAGCTCTGCTTCGTGATTCCCAGCGAAGACGGCGGGGTGGCTGGGGCGCTGTACCCGTTTTCTTTGTGGCTGGACGTTCATGGCCCCAGCTTCTTTCACATCAATTCAGACTCAGCAGCCACTCGGACGGAATCAGATCGGGGATCAATGGTGATGTGGCGTTCGTGTTGACAAACCATGCGGCGCTGGACCATTTCCAGTCACAGCCGCGCTCGACCAAGC
>Ga0182736_1001239_pt1 | contig 26667 bp, 27 predicted proteins | sample eDN5th30CKraftBY_FD_128882 | JGI IMG/M metagenome (GOLD analysis project Ga0182736, IMG submission 128882) | Enriched backyard soil microbial communities from Emeryville, California, USA - eDNA 5th pass 30_C Kraft BY (version 2) (version 2) | ecosystem: Environmental > Terrestrial > Soil >...
ATCCAAGACAAGCTCAACACCCGGCCCCGACCCACCCTGGATCTCGACACCCCAGCCCAACGCCTAGCCGCCCTGATCAAGCAAGCAGCATGAGGAAATGCACTAACCGCTTGACTTTGAGGGGCGTATTTCCCTGCATGACTGCAATCTCGCGGAAATCTCGGGTGCTCAGCGCAGCGGGCGGCTCGAATCAGTCCAGTCGCCAGTCGATCGGCTCGGCCCCGAGCTGGGTCAGCAGCTCGTTGGCGCGGCTGAACGGCCGTGATCCGAAGAACCCCCGCGACGCCGACAGCGGCGACGGGTGCGGGGATTCGATCGCGACGCAGTTGTCGGACAGCATGGGTTTGAGCGTTCCCGCGTCGCGTCCCCACAAGATCGCCACCATGGGCTGCCGGCGCGCCACCAAAGCGCGGATCGCGCACTCGGTGACCATCTCCCAGCCCTTGCCGCGGTGTGACGCCGGGGTGCCCGGCCGCACCGTGAGCACCCTGTTGAGCAGTAGCACGCCGCGCTGCGCCCACGCCGACAGATCGCCGGTGGCCGGCCGGGGATAGCCGAGGTCCGCGGTGTACTCGGTAAAGATGTTCTCCAGGCTGCGCGGCAGTGGCCGCACGTGCGGGGCGACCGAGAAACTGAGGCCCACCGCATGTCCCGGGGTGGGGTAAGGATCCTGTCCGACGATCAGCACCCGCACGGCGTCGAACGGAAACGTGAAGGCGCGCAAGACGTTCTGCCCGTCGGGTAGGTAGCCGCGCCCGGATGAGATCTCCTCGCGCAGGAACTTCCCCATCAAGGCCACCTGCTCGGTCACCGGTTCCAGGGCGGTGGCCCAACCGCTCTCGACGAGTTCAGGAAGTGGACGCGCGCTCATGGTGTCTCAAGGTAACGCGGACCCCGAGCCGTACGACTGCCAGCCCGCATCCCCATCCCAGGGCGCCCCATCGACCAGCACCTTGGCCGGCCCCTCGGTTACCCGGCCGATCACCCGCCAGCCGGGCGGAATCGCGCCGGGAAACGCGGCGACCAGTGCGTGGTCCTCTCCCCCACCCAGCACCCATGCCCACACGTCGGCGCCGAGGGCGGCAGCGGCCGGCGCCAGCGCCTCACGGTCGGCGGCCAGGCCGGCGGTGGAGACCTCGATCGTCACCTGCGAGGCGGTCGCCAGGTGCCCCAGGTCGGCGAGCAGGCCGTCGGAGACGTCGGTCATCGCCTGCGCCCCCGCGTCGGCGGCCACCACGCCCTGCCCGTAGGGCGGCTCCGGGACGAGGTGGCGACGCCGCAACGCCTCGAAACCGTCCTGGCCGTCGGTCCAGAGCCGAAAGCCCGCCGCCGACCGGCCCAGCTCGCCGGCCACCGCCAAAACCGCGCCGGCTCGCGCCCCGGACCGCAGCACCGGCGCCCGGCCGGCCAGATCGCCCAGCGCGGTCACCGACACCACCCAGGAATCGGCCTCGACCAGGTCGCCGCCGACCACGCCGGCGCCGAATCGCCCGGCTTCGGCCCACATGCCGTCGGCCACGGCGGCGGCATCGGCGGCCGCGGTGCGGGCCGGGGCACCGAAGGCGACGACGAACGCGATCGGTCGGGCACCCATCGCCTCGATGTCTGCGGCGTTCTGCGCGATCGCCTTGCGTCCGATGTCGTGCGGGGCCGACCAGTCCAGCCGGAAATGCCGGCCTTCCACCAGCATGTCGGTGGAGACGACGGTCCGGCCGTCGGAGCAACGCACCACCGCCGCGTCGTCACCGGGACCCACTTCGGTGGCGCTGGGCTGATGGCGACCGGCCACCAGCCGGTCGATCATGGGAAACTCTCCAAGCTGACCCAGCGTGGGCTCGTTACCGCGCACAGCGACCGAGTGTAGGTGCGATCGGAAAGGAAGGCGGGGCGTGACCAATCCGGGAACCGACGCCGACGGGCCGCCACGGATCGCGCTGATCGCCGCTCTGGTGGTCGCGGTCGCCGCGGTGGGCGCCGCCCTGGCGGTCGCGGCGTCGCACCGACCGGCCCGGCAGCCGGCCGAACCGATTCGCCTCGCCGCGGTGCCGGCTCCGCACGCCGGTGACACGGCCTGCCGCGCCGTGCTCGACGCGCTGCCGCAGCAACTGGGCGACTTCGAGCGCGCCGAGATCGCGCCGCCGGCCCCCGAGGGCGTGGCGGCCTGGACCGCCGGCCCCGACGACACGGTGGTGCTGCGCTGCGGGCTGGATCGACCGGCCGACTTCGTGGTGGGCTCGCCGCTGCAGGTGGTCGATCAGGTGCAGTGGTTCGAGGTCCGCGAAGGCGACCGGGCCACCTGGTATGCGGTCGATCGGCAGGTCTATCTGGCGCTGACCCTGCCCCGCGGCTCAGGGCCCACCCCGATCCAGGAGCTCTCCGATCTGATCGCCGACACCGTCGCGGCGGTGCCGATCAGGCCGGGCCCGCCGCACTGACGATTCACCGCCGGATCAGCGCAGGCCCACCCCGCGGGCCAGCGCGGTCTGGACCATGGTCGCCAGCAGCGTCGGGTAGTCGATTCCGCTGGCCGCCCACATCCGCGGGTACATCGAGATCGTGGTGAACCCGGGCATGGTGTTGATCTCGTTGATCACCGGACCGTCGTCGGTGAGGAAGAAGTCGACCCGGGCCAGACCTGCGCAGTCCAGCGCGGAGAAAGCTCGAATCGCCAACTGCCGCACCGCATCTGCGACGTCATCGGCTACCTTGGCGGGCACGTCGAGTTCGGCGGCGTCGTCGAGGTACTTGGTGGCGAAGTCGTAGAAGGAGTCGTCAGAGTCGGCACCGGCGTGCGCCACCCGGATCTCCCCCACCGTGCTGGCCGCCACTGTGCCGTCGGGGAATTCGAGCACCCCGCACTCGAGTTCGCGCCCCACCACGGCGGCCTCGACGATGACCTTCGGGTCGTGGCGGCGTGCTTCGGCGATAGCGGCGGGCAGTTCGTCGTGCGACCTCACCCGACTGACCCCGATCGACGACCCGCCGCGCGCCGGTTTGACGAAGAGCGGCAACCCCAGCCGCTCGCGGTCCTCGATCGACAGCGTCGCAGCAGTTCCCCGCAGCACCGCGTACGGGCCGATCGGCAGGCCCTCGGCGGCCAGCAGCTTCTTGGTGAACTCCTTGTCCATCCCGGCGGCGCTGGCCAGCACCCCGGCCCCGACATAGGGCAGCCCGGCGAGCTCGAGGAGCCCCTGGACGGTGCCGTCCTCGCCGTAGGGACCGTGCAGCACCGGGAACACCACGTCCACCGATTCCAGCACCTCGGCGGCACCCGATGACAACGCGACCAGCTGGCCGGCTCGCTGGGGGTCGGCGGGCAGGGCCAGTTCCGCACCGCAGGACGTGGTCACCTGCGGCAACTGCCGGCCGTTGAGGGTCAGCGCGTCCGGGTCACCGTCGGTGAGCACCCAGGATCCCTCCGGGGTGATCCCCACCGCGACGATCTCGAACCGTTGCGGATCGAGATTGCGCAAGATGCTGCCCGCCGAGACGCAGGAGATGGCGTGCTCGCTACTGCGGCCGCCGAAGACGACGGCCACTCGGGTGCGCGGGTGAGAATTCACACGCCAGAGGGTACGGCAACCCGCCCTTACTCCGGTTTGGTGCGACGTCCCAGCAGCAGCGCCACCGCCTCGTTGACCGACAGCCCGGTGTGGCAGACCCGGTGCACGGCGTCGGTCAGGGGCATCTCCACGTCGTAGCTCGATGCCAGCGCCAGCACCGACTGGCACGACGTCACGCCTTCGACGACGTGACCGTCGGCCGTGCTCAGCAGCCCCTTCGAGCCCGGTATCGGCGGCATCGCCTCGCCCCGGCCGAGTCGTTCGCCGAACGACCGATTACGCGATTGCGGCGACGTGCAGGTGGCCACCAGGTCACCCACCCCGGCCAGACCGGCCAGCGTGGCGCCCTTGGCGCCGAGCGCGACTCCCAGGCGGATGATCTCGGCCAGGCCGCGGGTGATGATCGCCGCCGCGGTGTTCTCGCCCAGCCCCACCCCGGCCGCCATCCCGCAGGCCAGCGCGATGACGTTCTTGCAGGCGCCGCCGATCTCGGTGCCGATGACGTCGGCGTTGGTGTACGGGCGGAAGTAGCCGGTGTTGAGCATGCGCTGCAGCGCCACCGCACGGCCGGAGTCGGTGCAGGCGACCACCGTGGCGGCGGGCTGTTCGGCGGCGATCTCCGCGGCCAGGTTCGGGCCCGACACCACGGCGACCTGCCCGGGGTCGACCCCGGTTACCGAGGCGACCACCTGGCTCATCCGCATCAAGGTGCCCAGTTCGATGCCCTTGGCGACGCTGACCAGGGTGGCGCCCTCGGCCAGGTGCGGCGTCCATGACTCCAAGTTGGCCCGCATGGTCTGCGCCGGCACCGCGAGCACCACTGTGGTCAGGCCCTCCAGCGCCGCTGCCGGGTCGGTCGTGGCCCGCACGGCCTCGGGCACCGTGAAGCCCGGCAGATAGTCGGGGTTGCGGCGGGTCTCGTTGATCTGGTCGGCGACGTCGGACCGGCGCGCCCAGAGCCTGACCTGGCTGCCGGCGTCCGCGAGCACCTTGGCCAGGGCCGTGCCCCACGCGCCCGCTCCCATCACCGCGACTGTGCCCTCGGTCCCGACCACTTCACACCACCTCTCGTCAGCGGGTCGCCGCCATCAACCCGCCATCAACCTACTGGGGACGACGCGTGAGGGGGTGAACCCGTCGCTGGCAGGATGTCGGGTGTGAACTCCATGGCCGAGGAATCGGGTATCGGCCTGATCATCGCCGTCAAGCGGCTCAGCGTGGCCAAGACCAGGCTGGCGCCGGCCTTTCCTGCACCCTTGCGGGAGGCCGTGGTGCTGGCCATGCTGGTCGACACCATCACCGCGGCGTCGGCCGCCCGAGGGCTGGAGCACATCACCGTGGTCACCCCCGACGAAGCCGCCGCCGCGGCCGCGGCCGACCTGGGCGCCGAGGTGCTAGAGGATCCGACCCCGGACGGTCACGGCGACCCGCTGAACAACGCACTCGCCGCCGCCGAACGGGCGGTAGCCGGGTCGGTGCCGAATATCGTTGTTCTGCAAGGCGATCTACCGGCTTTGCAGTCCTACGAACTCGACGAGGCGATCGCCGCGGCCCGCGGCCATCAACGCAGCTTCGTGGCCGACCGGCATGGATTGGGCACTGCGGCACTGTTCGCGTTCGGCAGCCCCCTGGACCCGCAGTTCGGTCGGGGCTCGTCGATGCGGCATCGACAGTCGGGGGCTTTGGAGCTGACCGGAGCCTGGCCCGGCCTGCGTTGCGACATCGACACGCCCGAGGATCTGGCGGTGGCGCGGCGTCTGGGGGTCGGCCCGGCGACCACGCGTGCGCTCGCGCAATCCAAGAGCGGTGGCAGCACCACCCATTGATGAGTAATGATTTCGGAGTGGAAGAAATCGAGGTCGGCCAACTGACCGAGGCGCCCGGCGATGAGACCGACTGGCGCCCGATTGACGCCACCCCGACCGCCCCACCTGCTGCCACCGCGGCTGCGCCGACCGAGGACGCCGATGAACTGCCCGCGCACCGCTACCTGAACAGGGAGCTGAGCTGGCTGGACTTCAACGCGCGGGTGCTGGCACTGGCGGCCGACACCTCACTGCCGTTGTTGGAGCGGGCCAAGTTCCTGGCGATCTTCGCCTCCAATCTCGACGAGTTCTATATGGTCCGGGTCGCCGGGCTCAAACGCCGCGACGAGATGGGCTTGTCGGTGCGCTCGGCCGATGGCTTGACGCCGCGCGAGCAACTGCGCCGGATCGGTGAGCAGACCCAGCAGATCGCCACCCGCCATGCGCGGGTGTTTCTCGAATCGGTGCGGCCGGCGCTCGCCGACGAGGGCATCCACATCGTCACGTGGGCCGATCTGCAACCGGGTGAACGCGACCAGTTGTCGGTGTACTTCCACGAGCAGGTGTTCCCGGTCCTGACGCCGTTGGCGGTCGACCCGGCGCACCCGTTCCCGTTCGTCAGCGGGCTCAGCTTGAACCTGGCGGTGACGGTCAAGCGCCCCGAAGACGGCGGAAATCACTTTGCGCGGGTGAAAGTTCCCGACAACGTCGACCGATTCGTGGAACTCGATCCCGTCCCCAACGGCGGTGAGGGGCACCCCGAGATCCGCCTGCTACCGATGGAGGAGCTGATCGCGGCGTTCCTGCCGGTGCTGTTTCCCGGCATGGACATCGTCGAGCATCACGCGTTCCGCATCACCCGCAACGCCGATTTCGAGGTTGAGGAGGACCGCGACGAGGACCTGCTGCAGGCGTTGGAGCGGGAATTGGCACGACGCCGGTTCGGGTCACCGGTGCGCCTCGAGGTCGCCGACGACATGACCGAGAGCATGTTGGAGCTGCTGCTGCGAGAGCTCGACGTGGACCCCGGCGATGTCATCGAGGTGCCCGGCCTGTTGGATCTGTCGTCGTTGTGGCAGGTGTACCGCCAAGACCGTCCGGACCTCAAGGACCGGACCTTCGTTCCGGCCACCCACCCGGCGTTCGCCGAACGGGAAACCCCCAAAAGCATTTTCGCCACCCTGCGGGAAGGCGACGTGCTGGTGCACCACCCCTACGACTCGTTCGCCACCAGCGTGCAGCGCTTCGTCGAACAGGCCGCCGCCGACCCGGGCGTGCTGGCGATCAAACACACCCTGTACCGCACCTCGGGTGACTCGCCGATCGTCACCGCGCTGATCGACGCGGCCGAGGCCGGAAAACAGGTGGTGGCCCTGGTCGAGATCAAGGCCCGGTTCGACGAGCAGGCCAACATCAAGTGGGCCCGCAAGCTGGAACAAGCCGGCGTGCATGTGGTGTACGGGCTGATCGGGCTCAAGACGCACTGCAAGGTCGCGTTGGTGGTGCGCCGTGAGGGCTCGGCGATCCGGCGGTACTGCCATATCGGCACCGGCAACTACAACAGCAAGACCGCACGCCTCTACGAGGACATCGGGCTGCTGACCGCCGACCCGGATATCGGCGCCGACCTGACCGACCTGTTCAACTCACTGACCGGCTACTCGCGGAAGATGGAGTACCGCAACCTGTTGGTGGCCCCGCACGGCGTGCGGGCCGGGATCATCGAACGCATCGAACGTGAGATCGCCGCGCATCGCAGCGACGGGCAGGGCCGGATCCGGCTGAAACTCAACTCTCTGGTCGACGAGCAGGTGATCGACGCGCTTTATCGCGCGTCGCGGGCAGGTGTGCAGGTCGAATTGGTAGTACGCGGAATCTGCGCGTTGCGGCCGGGAGTCGAAGGCTTCTCCGAAAACATCGTTGTGCGATCGATTCTCGGACGTTTTCTGGAGCACTCCCGCATCATCGAATGCCGCGCCATCGGCGAATTCTGGATCGGCAGCGCCGACATGATGCACCGCAACCTGGACCGGCGGGTCGAGGTGATGGTGCAGGTGAAGGATCCGCGTCTGACCGCTCAACTGGGCGACGTGTTCGACTCCGCGATGGACCCGGCCACCCGCTGCTGGGAACTCGGGCCGGACGGGCAGTGGACTGCCGCGCCGCACGACGGCGCGACGGTGCGCGACCACCAGGTGTCATTGATGGAACGACACCGCAATCCCTGACCTGCCGGCCGATCGGCCGGCAGCTGCCATCGAAGAGGCCCCGAATTGACCTGCAGGAGTGAAGGTGCACACAAAGACCTCGTCGAATGGCTCGGTCCCGGCGGACAGAATCATCCACGCCGCCGGCGCGGTGCTGTGGCGCAAGCGGCGAAAGGCCGTCGAGGTGGCGCTCATCCACCGCCCCCGCTATGACGACTGGTCACTTCCCAAAGGCAAAGTCGATCCCGGGGAGACCGAGCCGGTGACGGCGGTACGGGAGATCTTCGAAGAGACCGGCCAGCATGCCCACCTGGGTCGCCGGCTGGGTTCGATCAGCTATCCGATCGCCCAGGGCGTCAAGAAGGTGCACTACTGGAACGCGCGGGGGCTCGGCGGTGATTTCGTGCCCAACCACGAGGTCGACGATATGGTCTGGCTGCCGGTCAGCGCCGCGATGAAGGAACTGCACTACCCCCACGACCGGAAGATACTGCGACGGTTCGCCAAGGCGCCCGCCGACACCCAGACGGTGTTGGTGGTGCGGCACGGCACCGCCGGGCGCCGCTCCCGGTTCTCCGGTGATGACACCCTGCGGCCGCTCGACAAGAAGGGCCGGGCGCAGGCCGAGGCGCTCACCGGTCTGCTATTGGCCTTCGGCGCCAGCGAGGTCTACGCGGCCGATCGGGTGCGCTGTCATCAGACCGTCGAACCGCTGGCCGCCGAACTCGGCGTGGCCGTGCACAACGAGCCCTTGCTGACTGAAGAGGCCTACAACCACACGCCGAAGAAGGCCCGGCGCAGGGTGCTCGAGATCGCCCGCTTGGGCGGCACCCCGGTTATCTGCACGCAGGGCAAGGTGATTCCGGACCTGATCACCTGGTGGTGCGCCCGCGATGGCATCACCCCGGACAAGTCCCGCAATCGCAAGGGCAGCACCTGGGTGCTGTCACTGTCGGCAGGACGGTTGATCGCCGCAGACCACCTCGGCAGTCCGCTGGCGGCGCGCGCCCTGGTGTGAACAACCGGGCGCCGCGGGGGTTCCCCGCGGCGCCCGGCTATTCGTTGTTACTTACGGCCTTTTCGTGCCGTGGCCTTGGTGGCCTTCTTGGCCGGGGCCTTCTTGGCCGCGGTCTTCTTGGCGGCGGCTTTCTTGGCCGGGGCCTTGGTCGCGGCCTTGCGGACCGGGGCCTTGGTCGCCGTCTTCTTGGCGGTCACCTTCTTGGCCGGAGCCTTGGTCGCCGTCTTCTTGGCGGCCACCTTCTTGGCCGGAGCCTTCTTCACTGCGGCCTTGGTGGCCTTGGTGGCCTTCTTCGGCGCGGCCTTGGCTGCCTTGCGCACCGGAGCCTTGGCCGCCGTCTTCTTGGCGGCGGCCTTGGTGGCCTTCTTTGCCGGCGACTTCTTAGCCGCCTTCTTCGCCGCGGTGGTGCCGGCACCACGCTTGACCGCGAGACCCTCGGACGGGACGCGCTGCGCGCCAGAAACAATGGCCTTGAACTGCGCACCCGGACGGAATGCGGGGACAGATGTCGGCTTCACCTTGACCGTCTCACCGGTGCGGGGATTGCGGGCCACGCGCGCGGCGCGACGACGGCGCTCGAAAACGCCGAACCCGGTGATGGTGACGCTCTCACCCTTGTGGACGGCGCGCACAATGGCATTGACGAAATGCTCCACGGCCTCGGTCGCCGACCGCCGGTCGGTGTCCAATTCCTTTGTGAGCACCTCGATGAGCTCTGCTTTGTTCATCCAATCCCTCCGAAACCAGTGGCCCTACTTGAGCCGACTAGAGCACACGGTAAACCCTGATACCACTGATATCCAAGAGCCACGCGCAATTTCAGATGAGATTATCGGCCAATTTCGCAATCCGGTTACCGCCCTTGGGTGCTGACCGGACTGTTCAATCGACCAGAATTAGGCCCGTCGGAGTGCCGTCAAGAGGCCGGGACGGTCCGCGGTTTCCAGCTCGGGCGGGCCGTCTCAAAGGAGTCGATCTCATCGAGTTTCCGCAGCGTAAGGCCTATATCGTCGAGCCCCTCGGACAGCCGCCAGGCGGTGTAGTCGTCAATCGTGAACGCCACCACCGCCGTTCCGGCAGTGATATTCCGATCTTGAAGATTGACAGTGATTTCCAGTCCGGGGCTTCCCTCGATGAGTTTCCAGAGCAGTTCGACGTCATCCTGGGCCACCTGAGCCGCCAGCAACCCCGCCTTGCCGGCGTTCCCCCTGAAGATGTCGGCGAAACGTGAGGAGATCACCACCCGGAATCCGTAGTCGAGCAGTGCCCACACCGCATGCTCCCGCGACGAACCGGTACCGAATTCCGGCCCGGCGACCAGCACCGAACCCCGGTCGAACGGCTTGAGATTCAGAACGAATGACGGGTCGGTACGCCAGGTGGCGAACAGGCCGTCTTCGAACCCGGTGCGGGTGATGCGCTTCAAATAGACCGCGGGAATGATCTGGTCGGTGTCGACATTGGACCGCCGCAGCGGGACTCCGATTCCGGTATGGGTGCGAAAAGCTTCCATGACTAGACTCCTTTAAATACCGTGGCGGTCAGTTCAAGTCGGCGGGGGCCGACAGCGTCCCGCGGACCGCGGTGGCGGCCGCCACGACCGGAGACACCAGATGGGTACGCCCGCCCTTGCCCTGCCGGCCCTCGAAATTGCGGTTGGAGGTCGACGCGCAACGCTGGCCCGGCGCGAGCTGATCCGGGTTCATCCCCAGACACATCGAGCAGCCGGGCTGGCGCCATTCGGCGCCCGCGGCGGTGAAAACCTCGGCGAGGCCCTCGGCTTCGGCCTGGTTGCGCACCCGCATCGATCCCGGCACCACAAGCATCCGCACGCCTTCGGCGACCCGCCGGCCGCGCAGCACATCGGCCACCGCGCGCAGGTCCTCGATGCGACCATTGGTACACGACCCGACGAACACCGTGTCCACCGCGATGTCACGCATCGGCGTCCCCGGGCGAAGGTCCATGTAGGCCAACGCCTTCTCGGCGGCCCGCCGCTGGGCCTCGTCGCTGATCGTCTCCGGATCCGGGACGGCCGCACCCAACGGCACTCCCTGTCCGGGGTTGGTGCCCCAGGTGACGAAGGGGGTCAGCTGGGAGGCGTCCAGGTAGACCTCGGCGTCGAACCGGGCACCCGGGTCGGTGCGCAAGCTGTCCCAGTAGGCCACGGCGGCATCCCAGTCCGCGCCCTTCGGGGCATGCGGGCGGTCCCGTAGGTACTCGTAGGTGATCGCATCGGGGGCCACCATCCCGGCCCGGGCCCCCGCCTCAATACTCATGTTGCAGATCGTCATCCGGGCCTCCATCGACAGTGCCTCGATGGCACTGCCCCGGTACTCGAGTACATAGCCCTGACCGCCACCGGTGCCGATCTGGGCGATCACCGCCAGGATGATGTCTTTGGCCGTGACCCCCGACGGCAGCCGACCCTCCACGGTGACCGCCATCGTCTTGAACGGCCGCAGCGGCAACGTCTGGGTGGCCAGCACATGTTCGACCTCAGAGGTCCCGATTCCCATCGCCAGCGCACCGAACGCGCCGTGGGTGGAGGTGTGACTGTCGCCGCAGACGACGGTGGTGCCGGGCTGGGTGAGGCCCAGTTGCGGCCCGATGATGTGCACGATGCCCTGGTCGATGTCGCCCATCGGGTGCAACCGGATACCGAATTCGGCACAGTTGCGCCGCAGCGTCTCGACCTGGGTGCGCGACACCGGGTCGGCGATCGGCTTGTCGATGTCGACCGTCGGGACGTTGTGGTCCTCGGTGGCGATGGTCAGATCCGGGCGCCGCACTCCACGGCCGGCCAGGCGCAGGCCCTCGAAGGCCTGCGGGCTGGTGACCTCGTGGACCAGATGCAGATCGATGTAGATCAGGTCGGGTTCGGTTCCGCCGCCGGAGACCACGACGTGGTCGGCCCAGACCTTTTCGGCCAGGGTGCGAGGCTGTTGCGTCATTGCCATCCCCAAATTTGCCTGTCTCACATTATGAGACGTTAGTATCTGTATATGGGACAGCATAGCGGCATCGGCGTTCTGGACAAAGCCCTGGCGGTGCTGCACACCGTCGCCGAATCACCGTGTGGACTGGCCGAACTGTGCGATCGCACCGGCCTGCCCCGCGCCACCGCCCATCGGTTGGCCGCCGGCCTGGAGGCACACCGGCTGCTCGGGCGCGATGGTGACGGGCGCTGGCAGATCGGTCCCGCGATCAGCGAACTGGCGGCCCGCGCCGACGACCCGCTTCTTGCGGCCGGTGGGACGGTGCTGGCGCGTCTGCGCGAGATCACCGGGGAAAGCGCACAGTTGTATCGCCGCGAGGGCTCCACGCGGGTCTGCGTGGCGGCGCTGGAACCGCCTGCGGGGCTGCGCGACACGGTTCCGGTCGGCGCCCGGCTTCCGATGACCGCCGGCTCGGGAGCCAAGGTCCTGCTGGCCTACGCCGAACCGGCACTCCAGCAGGAAGTGCTGGCGCAGGCCAAGTTCACCAGCCGCACCCTGTCGGAGGTGCGCCGCCGGGGCTGGGCGCAGAGCATCGCCGAGCGTGAGCCCGGTGTGGCCAGCGTCTCAGCACCGGTACGCGATCAGCGCGGCGCGGTGGTGGCGGCCATCTCGGTCTCGGGCCCGATCGACCGCTTGGGGCGGCGCCCCGGCGCACGCTGGGCCGCCGATCTCCTCGCCGCCGCCGACGCGCTCACCGCGCTGTTGTAACCCGGGCGCGAGCAGACACAGAGTCGCATGCCGCCGGCCGGTTCCATGCGATTCCGCGTCTGCTCGCCGGGCGAACCGGTGCGCCTGCCAGACTGCTGGAATGGGAACCAAGCAGCGCGCACAGATCGTCATGACCGATGCCGAGGTCGCCGACTTCGTCACGACCAACCGCACCGGAACGCTGGCCACCATCGGACCCGACGGCCAGCCGCACCTGACCGCGATGTGGTACGCGGTGCTCGACGGCGAGATCTGGCTCGAGACCAAGGCCAAGTCACAGAAGGCGGTCAACCTGCGCCGTGATCCGCGGGTCAGCTTCCTGTTGGAAGCCGGCGAGACCTACGACACCCTGCGCGGGGTGTCCTTCGAGGGCATCGCGGAGATCGTCGACGACCCGGACACCCTCTTCCGGGTGGGAGTCAGCGTCTGGGAGCGCTACACCGGTCCCTACACCGACGAGATGAAGCCGGCCGTCGACGCGATGATGAATAACCGGGTGGCTGTGCGCATCGTCACACAACGCGCCCGATCCTGGGACCACCGCAAGCTGGGGCTGCCCGCGATGCCGCTGGGCGGATCCACCGCGCCGACGACCGAGTAGGCCTCACATTCCAAAAAAGGCCCGCACCTGCGTCAGGTGCGGGCTTTTTCTCTGTACCCCCGATGGGATTCGAACCCACGCTACCGCCGTGAGAGGGCGGCGTCCTAGGCCGCTAGACGACGGGGGCTAGAACATCCGGGTTGTCAGCATAGCCCAACCCATACGGACCGCCTAATCGCTTGGGGCGGACCGGCTTTGCTGGGGTACCAGGACTCGAACCTAGAATGGCTGAACCAGAATCAGCTGTGTTGCCAATTACACCATACCCCAATGACCACTAATGGCCTGGCCATAACCGCTGGTCAGAGTGCCGGTCGGGCACTTCGAGCCAGCCGCTGTGGGCCGACGTGCAGACTACCAAACTTCTACCGCGAAGTACTCATCGCGCTCACCCCACGCCGTTCCGGGCGGCCCGCAACCGGGCCAGGCTGCGCTCCGCTCCCAGCAGCTCCAGCGACTCGAACAGCGGCGGGCTGACCAACCCCCCGGTGACGGCGACCCGGACCGGGCCGAACGCCTTACGCGGTTTGAGCTCCAGGTCGTCCAGCAGCGCGGCCTTCAGCGCGGCCTCGATGGCCTCGGTGGTCCAGTCCCGCACGCCCTCCAGCGCCGCGATGGCCGCGTCCAGCACCGGGGCGGCGTCGGGCCCCAGCTCCTTGGCCACAGCACGCGGGTCCAGCGCGTACTCGTCGTCGTTGAAGAATTTCAGCAATCCCCAGGCGCCGCCCAGCACCACGATGCGGGTCTGCACCAGTGCCGCGGCCGTCGCGAACGCGGCGTCGTCGAGCCCGGTGTCATGACCGTGGGTGTCGAAATAGGCGCGCAGTCGCGCGGTGAAGTCTTGCGCGTCGAGCATCCGGATGTGCTCAGCGTTGAGCGCATCGGCCTTCTTCTGGTCGAACCGGGCCGGATTGGAGTTGACGTCGGCCACATCGAAGGCGGCGACCATCTCGTCGAGACTGAACACATCGCGGTCATCGGCGATGGACCAGCCCAGCAGCGCCAGATAGTTCAGCAACCCCTCCGGGATGAAACCGCGGTCCCGGTGCGCGAACAGGTTCGACTGCGGGTCGCGCTTGGACAGCTTCTTGGTTCCTTCGCCCAAAACCGTTGGCAGGTGCGCGAACTCCGGAATGCGGTCGGCCACTCCGATACGTATCAATGCCTGATACAGCGCGATCTGACGCGGCGTGGACGGCAACAGGTCCTCGCCGCGCAGTACATGGGTGATCCTCATCATCGCGTCGTCGACCGGGTTGACCAACGTGTACAGCGGATCCCCGTTGGCACGCGTCAGCGCGAAGTCGGGCACCGTCCCGGCCGGGAAGGACGTCGGCCCGCGCACCAGGTCATCCCAGCCCAGCTCGACGTCGGGCATCCGCAACCGCACGACGGGCTTGCGACCCTCGGCCAGGTAGCCGGCACGTTGATCGTCGGTCAGGTCCCGATCGAAGTTGTCGTAACCCAGCTTGGGATTGCGCCCGGCGGCGAGGTGGCGGGCCTCGACCTCCTGCGGCGTCGAGAACGCCTGGTAGGCCTCCCCGGCGGCCAGCAGCTGTGCGACCACATCCCGGTAGATGTCGGTGCGCTGCGACTGCCGGTAGGGGCCGTAGGGGCCGCCCACTTCGGGCCCCTCGTCCCAGTCCAGGCGCAGCCAGCGCAGGGCGTCGAGCAGCGCGAGATAGCTCTCCTCGCTGTCACGTTGGGCGTCGGTGTCCTCCACCCGGAAGACCAACGTGCCACCGGTGTGTCGGGCATAGGCCCAGTTGAACAGCGCGGTGCGGATCAGGCCGACGTGCGGCGTGCCGGTCGGAGACGGGCAGAACCGGACGCGAACAGCAGGTGCGGTCACGACTTTCCTTTGCGGATAACCGGATTGGTGAGGGTCCCGATGCCCTCGACAGAGATGGACACGGTGTCACCGTGTTCGATGGGGCCGACACCCTCGGGGGTGCCGGTGAGAATGAGGTCGCCGGGCAGCAGGGTCATCACCGCGGAGATCCACTCCACGATGGCGCCGATGTCGTGGATCATCAGCGAGGTCCGGCTGTCCTGCTTGACCTCCCCGTTGACCTCGGTACGGATCGCCAGATCCGCCGGGTCGAGGTCGGTGACGATCCACGGCCCGACCGGACAGAAGGTGTCGTGCCCCTTGGCCCGGGTCCACTGCCCGTCGGCCTGCTGCTGGTCGCGGGCCGAGACGTCGTTGCCGATGGTGTAACCGAGGATGTTGTCCTTGGCCCGGGCCGCCGGAACGTCCTTGCACGGCCGCGAGATCACCACCGCCAGCTCACCCTCGTAGTGGACCGGGGAGGCATTGGCGGGCAGCTGGATCGGCACGTTCGGCCCGACGATCGCGGTGTTGGGCTTGAGAAACATCGTCGGGTTGGCCGGTGGCGCCGATCCCATCTCGGCGATGTGGGCCGCGTAGTTCTTCCCGATGCAGACCACCTTGCTGGCCAGGATCGGGGCCAGCAGGCGCACGTCGGCCAGTGGCCAGGCCCTGCCGGTGAACTCCGGTGTGCCGAACGGGTGCTCGGCGATCTCACGGGCGGTCATCGCGGTCATGTCATCGGGCCGGTCCGGATCGCCTTCCAAGCTGACGAAGGCGACGCCGTCCGGGCTGGCAATTCGGCCTAGGCGCATTCGTGCAAGCCTAGTGTTCCTGCCCGGCAGACACCCAGTCGCACTTGGCTGGGCCGATTCGTGCGCGTCCGACGGGCCGCCCCGCCCGAGGAGGTACTCGGGGTGCGCGTTGACACTTCGTTGGGGCCGGTTTGTGGAACCATGACCAGGTGTCCACGGAGCCGGTCAGCAGCGCTACACGCTGGTCAGTAGTCATCGTGGCGTTGGCGGCGACGCTGTGCTCGTTTGTGTTCATCAACGGCATCGCCTTCGTCATCCCGATGCTGGAGACCAAGCGGGAGACCAACCTGGCGGTGGCCGGTCTGCTGGCCTCGATGCCGAGCTTCGGCATGGTGCTGACCTTGATCGGGTGGGGCGCCCTGCTGGACCGGTTCGGTGAGCGGATCGTGTTGTCCGTCGGCTCCGCGCTGACCGCGCTGGCCACCTTCGGGGCCGCGTCGATGCATTCCCTGGTTGCGGTGGGCGGCTTCCTTTTTCTGGGCGGCATGGCCGCCGCCAGCGCCAACAACGCCAGTGGCCGGCTGGTGACCGGCTGGTTCCCGCCGCACCAGCGCGGGCTGGTGATGGGGATCCGCCAGACGGCACAGCCGTTGGGAATCGCGTTGGGGGCCGAGGTCATTCCGGAACTGGCCGAGCACGGCTTGGCGCGGGCGCTGATGTTCCCTGCGACACTGTGCGCGGTGGCGGCGGTGGCATGCGCCATCGGCGTGGTCGATCCGCCCCGCAGGCCGCGGTCGGCGGCGACGGGCACGGAGTTGTCCAACCCCTACAGCGGCTCGAAGGTGCTGTGGCGCATCCATTTGTCCTCGGCGCTGCTGATGGTTCCGCAGTGCGTGTTGTCCACCTTCATGCTGGTGTGGCTGATCGTCGACACCGACTGGTCGATCGCCGCCGCCGGCGGCCTGGTGACCGTGTCCCAGTTGCTCGGCGCGGCCGGGCGGGTGATGGCCGGACGATGGTCCGATCGCGTGCGGTCGCGGCTACGGCCGATCCGCAGCATCGCCGCCGCCGGTGTGGTGGCGATGGTGGTGCTCGGGGTGACCGATCATCTGCACTCCCACCTGGCCGAGGCGGCGATGGTCGTCGCGGCGGTGATCAGCGTGCTGGACAACGGGCTGTCGTCGACCGCGGTCGCCGAGATCGCCGGGCCGTACTGGAGCGGACGCGCACTGGGCACGCAGAACACCACCCAGCGGCTCACCGCCGGAATCGCTCCCCCGGTGTTCGGCGCGCTGATCGGCGCCGTCGGCTATCCGTTGGCCTTTGCACTGTGCGGACTGTTCCCGCTGGCCGCGTGGCGGTTGGTGCCGGTCAGCGCGGAGCCCGAGGGCCGCTCGGCGCTCGAGGCGCTGCGAACTCTGCGGTATCCGCCCGAGGCGCCACCCGACCCGACCGCCAAACCGTGAGCCGGCCCAACGTACCGTCGATGAGATGACCGACCCGGCTGATATCCAGTTGCGCACGCCGACCGTGGCGGACGGTCCAGCCCTGTGGCAGATGGCGGTGGACAGCGCCACACTCGACGTCAACGCGCCCTACGCCTATCTGTTGTGGTGCCGCGATTTCGCCGCCACCTCCGTGATCGCCGAGGTCGACGGGCAGCCGGCCGGTTTCGTCACCGGCTACCGCCGCCCGCAGCAACCCGGAACGCTGATGGTCTGGCAGGTCGCGGTGAATGACGCCCACCGCGGCATGGGCCTGGCCGGCCGGATGCTCGATCATCTGGCGACCGCGCTGGTGGCCGACGGCGGCACGCACCTTGAGACGTCGATCACACCGGACAACGAGGCCAGTCGCCGGCTGTTCAGCGCCTTCGCCCGCCGATGGGACGCCGCCCTGGACTGCTCGGAGCTGTTCGGAGCCGGTTTGTTTCCCGAGTCCCATCTCGCCGAGGAGCTGTTTCGGATCGGGCCGCTGCGGGTAACCCCTGCCCGTTATTGACAGCACGGCAAGCTTGAGATCACAAATCGGTCTCGGTAAGGTCACGACCGCGCAAACGTGAGCCCCGGCAGACCTAGCCGGGGGCATCCGAGCGGGGTGGTGGGTCGAGCCGAGATCACCCGCGGCACGAGTTAGAAGTCGACCTGTCGTTCCGTTCCGTTGTATGTGACCGACGGACGGAGGAAACCATGAGCATTTTCGAAACCCTTGAATCCGAGGTACGGAGTTATTGCCGGTCGTGGCCGGTGACGTTCGACCGCGCGAAGGGCTCCCGGATGTGGGACGTCGACGGCAACGAATACGTGGACTTCTTCGCCGGCGCCGGCGCGCTCAACTACGGCCACAACCACCCGGACCTGCGTGGCCCGCTGCTGGAGTACCTGAGCTCGGACCGGGTGGTACACAGCCTGGACATGAACACCGCTGCCAAGGGCGCGTTCTTGGAGCGGTTCAACGAGGTGATCCTCAAACCGCGCGGGCTGGACTACCGGGTGCAGTTCCCCGGCCCCACCGGAACCAACGCGGTGGAGTCGGCGCTGAAACTGGCCCGCAAGGTCACCGGCAAGGAAAGCATCATCAGCTTCACCAACGCATTTCACGGCATGACGCTGGGCGCGTTGAGTGTCACCGGTAACTCGATGAAGCGCGGCGGAGCCGGCATTCCGCTGGTGCACGCCACCCCGATGCCCTACGACAACTACCTCGACGGCGTCACCCCGGACTTCATCTGGTTCGAGCGACTGTTGCAGGACAGCGGCAGCGGCCTCAACGAGCCGGCCGCGGTGATCGTCGAGACCGTGCAGGGCGAAGGCGGGATCAATGTGGCCCGGCTGGAATGGCTGCACGGGCTGGCCGAACTCTGCAAACGCCACGAGCTGCTGCTGATCGTCGACGACGTCCAGATGGGTTGCGGACGCACCGGACCGTTCTTCAGCTTCGAGGCGGCCGACATCGTCCCGGACATCGTCTGCCTGTCCAAGTCGATCAGCGGCTACGGGCTGCCGATGGCGCTGACGCTGTTCAAGCCCGAACTCGATGTGTGGGAGCCCGGCGAGCACAACGGCACCTTCCGCGGCCAGAACCCGTCCTTCGTCACCGCCACCGCGGCGCTGAACTTCTGGACCGACAATCTGTTGGAGAAGCAGGTGATTCGCAAGGGCGAGCAGATCGACCAGGCGCTGCGCGAGGTGATCGAACCCTTCGACGGGGTCGAGACCCGTGGCCGTGGCCTGATCCGGGGTGTGGCGTTCGAGCGACCCGAGTTGGCGGGTGCCGTGCAGAAGGAGGCGTTCGCCCGGGGGCTGCTGTTGGAGACCTCGGGACCCGAAGGTGAGGTGCTGAAGCTGATGCCGCCCTTGGTCATCGACGACGACGACCTGTCCGAGGGCCTGACCATCGCGGCGGAATCGATCGAGGCCGTCGCCGCCCGTGAACTCGTCGGAACTACCTCAGGAGCCAATCGATGATCGTTCGTACCCTTGCCGAGATCAAAGGCACCGACCGCGACGTGCAGGCCAAGACCTGGAACAGCCAGCGGCTGCTGCTGGCTCGGGACGGGCAACGGTTCTCCCTGCACGAGACCATCCTCTACGCCGGCACCGAGACCTCGATGTGGTACGCCAACCACGTCGAGGCGGTGTACTGCGTCGGCGGCGAAGGTGAGCTGACCAACGAGGAGACCGGCGAGGTGCACCCGCTTCGCGACGGCACTCTTTACCTGCTCGACGGGCACGAGCACCACCGCGTCACCGCCCACACCGACCTGCGCATGGTATGCGTGTTCGACCCGCCGGTCACCGGTCAGGAGGTGCACGACGAGACCGGCGCCTATCCCCTGCTCACCGAGGAGACCCAGGAGGCCGCGTCTTGACCACTGCTGTCACCGACAACTACCCCACTCGCAACAACGTGGCGATCGGCATCGAGCCGCGGCGTGACCCGGTGGTGTGGGCGACGGATGCCGGCAGTGGGCCCCTGCCACCCGCCGGCGTCGAGGCTTTCGACGCCGACGGATTCCTGTCCGTCAACGCCTTGGTGGACGCCGACGTCGTCGCGGACCTGCGCAACGAGCTCGACCGGCTGCGCGCCGACCCGGCGCTGGCGGCCGACGAGCGCTCGATCTGCGAACGCGACAGCGGCCAGATCCGGTCGATCTTCGAGGTGCACCGGATCAGCCCGGCGTTCGCCGCCCTGGTCGCCGATCAGCGCCTGGTCGGCCCGGTCCGCCAGTTGCTCGGCTCGGAGGTGTACGTGCACCAGAGCCGGGTCAATTTCAAGCCGGGCTTCAACGGACGAGAGTTCTACTGGCACTCCGACTTCGAGACCTGGCACGCCGAGGACGGCATGCCCGCCCCGCGTGCGATCAGCGTTTCGGTGGCCCTCACCGAGAACCTGGACACCAACGGTTCGCTGATGATCATGCCCGGCTCGCACCGGTGGTTCGTGTCGTGCCCGGACGAGACGCCACCGGATCACTACCGCTCATCGCTGAAGCAGCAGGAGGTCGGCACCCCCGACGACGACAGTCTGACCTGGATGGCCGACCAGCACGGCATCCGTCAGATCACCGGCCCGGCCGGGTCGGCGGTGTTCTTCGACAGCAACTGCATGCACGGGTCGAGCAGCAACATCACGCCCTACCCGCGATCGAACGTCTTCATCGTCTACAACAGCGTGGAGAACACCCTGGTGGAGCCGTTCGGCGCCGCCACTCCGCGGCCGACTTTCATCGCCAGCCGCACCTTCAACCCGGTGTAGAGACTGCTGTGGCTCGTTTCCTGTCGATCACACTGACCAGCCGTGGTGTGTCCTGTCGGGCGCGACTGCTCGACGACCAGGCTCCCCGGACCTGCGCCGTGGTGTGGGATGCGTTGCCGGTCGCCGGCCAGGCCTACCACGGCAAATATGCCCGCAACGAGGTGTACACGCTGCTGCCGCCGATGGGCACACCGGGACGGGAGAACACCACGGTGACGCCGATCCCGGGCGACGTCTGTTTCTTCAGCTTCGACGCCGGCGACATCGGTAATCCCGCCTACGGTTATGAGGAAGGCGGGCAAGGGAATTCACCGCTCGGCGCGACCGATCTGGCGATCTTCTACGGCCGCAACAACCTGCTGCTCAACGGCGACGTCGGCTGGGTGCCGGGCAATGTGTTCGCGACGATCGAAGAGGGGCTGGCCGAGATGGCGGCCGCGTGCAACGACCTGTGGATGGCCGGCGCGATCGGCGAACGGCTGGCCTTCGCGCGGGCTTAGTTCCCCCGGCGAACAGACACAGAATCGCACGAATCGCCCTCGGACAGTGCGATTCTGCGGCTGCTCGTGGTCTAGAAGCCCAGCACCCGCTCGGCGAACAGGCCGGCCGCCAGCACCAGATCGTCGCTGTGCCGCGGGCCGATGATCTGCAGGCCGATCGGCAGGCCCTCGGCGGTCTTGCCTATCGGGATACTCAGCGCCGGCTGTTGAGTCATGTTGAACGGGTAGGTGAACGGCGTCCATTGGGCCCACCAGCGCATGCCGGAATCGACCGGCACGTCGTGTCCGGCGGTGAAGGCCGGGATCGGGGTGGTCGGCGTGATCAGCAGGTTGTAGCGCTCATGGAACCGCCCCATGACCAACCCCAGATCGACGCTGGCCTGACGGGCGGCCAGATAGTCGACCGCCGACACCGCCAGGCCCCGTTCCCACATGTCAGCGAGGCCCGGATCGACCAGCCCGCGGTCCTTCTCGTGGCCGCGCAGGCTGCCCGCGGCCCCGGTCGCCCACAGCACCTCGAACGCATCGATCGGATCGGCGAAGCCGGGATCGGCGACCGAGACGTTCAGGCCGGCCTCGGCCAGCGCCTGCACCGCCGCGGCGACCGCGGCCTCGATCTGCGGGTCGACCTCGACATAGCCCAGTGTCGGCGAGTAGGCGACGTCCAGGCCGACCACGTCGCGCCGGACCTCACCGCGATAGGTGGTCAGCGTCGGCGGCAACGACGTCGGGTCACGATGATCAGGCAACGCGATGATGTCCATCAGAAGGGCGGCATCTTCGACGGTCCGGGTGATCGGCCCGGCGTGCGCCAATGGCCCGAAGGGGCTGATCGGATACATCGGCACCCGCCCGTGAGTGGGCTTGAAACCGACCACGCCGCAGAAGCTCGCCGGGATGCGGATGCTCCCCCCGCCATCGGTGCCGATCGCCAACGGCGCCATCCCGGCGGCGACCGCGGCGGCACTGCCGCCCGACGACCCGCCCGCGGTGCGGGTGGTGTTTACCGGGTTTCGGGTGACACCGGTGCGCGGGCTGTCGGTGACTCCCTTCCACGCGAGTTCCGGGGTGGTTGTCTTACCCAGCAGCACCATCCCGTCGTCACGCATCTTGCCGACCGCGGGACTGTCGTCGGGCCACGGCCCAGCGGCGTCGACGAGCAGCGATCCGCGCAGGGTGGGCCAGCCGGCGGTGCGGAACACGTCTTTGACCGCCACCGGCACCCCGTCGAGTAGGCCCTTGGTGTAGTTGCCGCTCCAGCGGGCCTCGGACTTGCGGGCCGCGGACAGCGCGGCCTCCTCGTCGACCAGACAGAACGCATTGACCTCGTCATCGCGTTCAGCGATCGCCGAGATCGCGGCCGCGGTCACTTCAACCGGCGACAGTTCACCGGAGGTATAGGCGGCGACCAGTTGCAGCGCCGTCAGTTCGGTGGGATGAGTCATGTGCGCGCGCCTCCTCAACCGGTTCCGCCGGGCTTGGTCGTCGACGGCGCGTATCCGCGGTGCTTGTCGACGACGTTGTGCAGCGGCCGGCCCGACACAAACCTGCGGAAGTTCGCAATGAACTGCTGCTGCAACGCGATTCGCCAACCTGTGATGTCGCCACTGTTGTGCGGGGTCAGCCGCACGCCCGGAGCGCTCCACAGCGGGTGGTTCGCCGGCAGCGGCTCGGGATCGACGACATCGAGAGCCGCGCCGGCGATGGCGCCAGCGTGCAGGGCCGCCACCAGCGCATCGGTGTCGACCAACTCACCACGACCGACGTTGATCAGCCGCGCGGCCGGGCGCATCGCCTCAAGCACGCCGGCGTCGATCATGCCCCGGGTCCGCGGGGTCAGCGGCGCCGCCAGCACCACATAATCGGCGTCGGTGACCGCGGCGCGCACGTCGGTGGTGATGGCCCCGAAGTCGGGATCCTCGCGCGGTGAGCGACCGACGCCGCGCACCGTCATGCCGACCGCACGCAGCAACCGCGCGATGGCCCGCCCGACCGGGCCGGGGCCGACGATGGTGACCGACGCACCGGCGATCGGCTCGGTGTCGAAGTGGTGCCATCGCTGCGCGCGTTGGGCGTCGGCGGATCGCTGGAAGTCTTTGGCGAAGGCCAGGATCTGGCCCAGCACATATTCGGCGATCGGGTTTTCGAAGATGCCGCGGGAATTGGTGACGACGACGTCGCTGTCGATCAGCTCGTCGAACAGCACCGCGTCCACCCCGATGGCGGCAACCTGTACCCAGCGCAGCGCGTCGGCGGCCGGCCATACCGATTCCAGTGCGGACGAGGAGAAGTCGTACACGAAGAGCACGTCGGTGCCGGCGATCGCTTCAGCCAGCCGCGAGGACGGAACCATGCGCAGCTCTGCGTCTGCGCTGATCGATTCGAGTTGGGCGGGAACCGACTCGCCGTGCTGGACGGTCACCACCGGCCGCGCGTCCACATTGACACCGTAAAAACAGATCGTATGATTGTCAACAATCCAGGGCTGGCCTGGGGGTGGAACGTCAGTATGGGGAAACCCATGGATCTGTCCCTGTTTCCGGATTTGCCGGACTTCGACGGGCCGGTCGATCAGCGCGATGTCGGCATCATCGCGCCCTTCGATCTGGCGATCGAGCGTGAGCTGTGGCGCTGGATCCCCGCCGAGGTGGCGCTGCACCTGGCGCGCACCCACTACGAACCGGTCCCGGTGAGCCGGGCGATGGCCGAACTGGTCTCCGACACCAAGCATTTGCAGGCCGCTACCCGAGACGTCCTGCACGTCGAGCCGGAGGTGGTGGCCTACCTGTGCGCATCGGGCAGCTTCATCCACGGCGTCGACTACGAGAAAACACTGGTAACGGCCATCGAAGCCGCGGGCGCCAAGTCCGCGGTCACCACCTCGGGGGCATTGGCCGAGGCGATCATCGCGCTGGAGATCTCCCGGGTCTGCGTGCTGACGCCCTACGACCAGGAGCTCACCGATCTGCTGCGGGTGTTCTTGAATCAGCTCGGGGTGGACGTGCTGCACTCGGATCATCTGGGTCTGGGCGGCGGCATCTGGAAGGTCAACTACCGCACCGTGGCCGAACGCATCCTGGCCGCCGACCGCCCCGACGCCGAGGCGATCTTCGTCAGCTGCACCAACTTACGTACCTACGACATCATCGCGCCGCTGGAGGAGATGCTCGGCAAGCCGATCCTGACGGCCAACCAACTGACGATGTGGGCGTGCCTGGGCCGGATGAACCTCCCGATGATGGGTCCCGGCCGGTGGCTTCGCGACGTCTTCACCGGAGCCCAGCCATGAGCGGCGCCGCGGGTTGCGTGGGGTTCATCTACCCCGATCACGCAGCCGAATCCGACTACCCCCGGGCCGCCCGGCTGCTGGGGGTGGACCTGCCCGTCGCGCACGTCTACGGCACCGACCTGCACGCGGTACCGGAGTTGATGGATCTCGGCAGCCCGGCCAAGCTCGCCGGGGGCGTGGCGCTGCTGGCGCCGCGCCGGCCGGCCGCCGTGGTCTGGGCCTGCACGTCGGGCAGCTTCGTGTTCGGTCCCGAAGGCGCCGCGCGCCAGGTCGACCGGCTGGCCGCCGAAGCCGGTGTGCCCGCCTCGAGCACGTCGTTCGCCTTCGTGCACGCCCTGGCCGCGCTCGGCTGCCGCCGTGTCGCGGTCGCCGCCAGCTATCCGCACGACATCGCCGAACTGTTCGCGGACTTCATCGGCGCCCATGGCATCGACGTGACGGCGACGGGCGATGCCGGCATCCCCACCGCCGCAGAGGTCGGCCGCCTCACCCCGGCCCAGATCCGGGACCTCGCGCTGCGAAACGACACGCCGCACGCCGACGCGCTGTTGATCCCGGACACCGCCATGCACACCATCGCGCAGGTCGACGGGCTCGAGCAACTACTCGGCAAGCCGGTGCTGACCGCCAACGCGGTGACGGTATGGGAGGGTTTGCGCATCGCCGGGATAGGCCGGCGGACGACGGGGCTCGGGGCATTGTTCGAGGACAACCGATGACACTTTCGAGAGACGCCGGATTCGAGCCGTTGAGCAGACCCTCAACACCGGAGCTGATCGCCGAGCGGCTCCGCGAGGCGATCACCCGCGGCCGGCTGGCGCCCGGGCAGCAGCTGGGCGAGGCAAGCCTGGCCGCGCAGTTCGAGGTGTCGCGCGGGCCGCTGCGCGAAGCGATGCAGCGCCTGGTGGCTGAGGGCCTGCTGCGCAGTGCCCGCAACCGTGGCATCTTCGTCGTCGAACTCACCGACGACGACGTCCGCGATATCTACCAGGCCCGCAAGACCATTGAGCGAGCCGCGGTGACCGAAATACTGCGCGACGACCCGCGGCAGGCGGCTGCCCTGCTACGCGCCCCGGTGGAGGCCATGCGTGCCGCCGCGGCTCGGCACGACAGCACCGCGGTGGCCGACGCCGATCAGGAGTTCCACGAGGTGCTGGTCGATTGCGCGGGAAGTCCGCGGCTGCACCGGGCGATGCGGACCCTGCTGTCGGAAACCCGGATTCTGCTCGGCGAACTTGAGGAGGCCTACCCCGATCTGCGCGAGCAGGTCACCGAACATGTGGTGCTGCGCAAGGCGATCGGCGCCGGCGACGAGACCGTCGCGGTGCGGCTGATCGAGGAACACATGGACGATGCGGTCCATCGCCTGTTGGCACGCAGAACGCGCCCGGCGTCCACCGGCGACGGCCTGCCGGGTTCAACGGGACGTTGACCGGAACCGGGCCGGCGGCGGATTCGAGATCGCTACCCGATCTGGTCACCGATTTCTTTGGCGGCCTCGATAAGCACGGCTGCCACCGCCCGGTATTGCGACGCACTCAACCGGTGAACCGGCGCTGCCGCGTTCAGCGCCAGCAGCACACCGGGGGCCCGCGTCGGGATGGGCACCGCGACCGAGGCGACGCCTTCCTCACTGCCCTCCCGGTTCGCCGCGAAGCCCTGTTGCCGTATGCGGCCGAGCTCACGGTGCAGCTCGGTCCTGGTGCCGATCGAATGTGCCGTGACCCGGGCGAGTTGTTCGTCGGGGTACAGACGGGCAACGTCGGCGTCGGGCAGCCGTGCCAGCAGCGCCTTGCCGGTCGAGGTGCAATGTGCGGGCAGCGTACGCCCGAGCCGGGAGGCGACCCGAACGGCGGTCGGCCCCTCGGCGGCCGCGATGAAGCGCACGTTGGCGCCCTCGAGCATTCCGATATGAACCGATTCCTTGAGGCGTGCGCTGAGGCGCAGCAGCACCTGTCGTGCCGCGCCCTCGATATCGATGCGGTTGAACACCGAAAACGCGACGCTCATCAGCGCGGGTCCGGGGTGATACGCCTTGGACACCGGATCCTGACGCACAAAGCCCCGATAGTGCAGCATCGCCAACAGCCGATGCGCCGTCGAGGACGCGACGCCCAAGTACTTCGCCGCGTCGGTCAGACGGATCTGCGGCTGCTCGCCCAAGAGCAGGATGAGCTTCAGCGCCCTGTCCACCGACCCGATCGGATACTGCGGTACGGCCCAGTCCGGGGCCGCGTCACCCGTCACCTCGTCAGGCGCCTTGCTCTGCATACCAGAGATGCTACCCACTACGACCGGAACCTGGCCGCTCTGAGCAGCAGAACCCTATCAGGAACATTCCGCCTTATTTCCGCTGGTCATTTGACTGCAGATCGTCTGGGCACCGCGCCATCGTTGACCTTCAAACGGTCCGCCTGGCAGAGTTTCGTCCGAACAAACCAGGGCATTCTCTGCAGAACAGATAATGTAGGCCCCGGAGACTGGAGCCGAATCGATGAGTGATCACACCCAAGTCCTCGACGAGGTCCGGCGCGGCATGATCCCGGCGCACATCTACAACGACGCCGACGTCTTCGACCTCGAGCGGGAGAGGCTGTTCCGGCGGGCCTGGATGTTCGTAGCGCACGAATCGG